>Ga0209343_10000229_pt1 | contig 77566 bp, 71 predicted proteins | sample RifCSPlowO2_02_FD_184026 | JGI IMG/M metagenome (GOLD analysis project Ga0209343, IMG submission 184026) | Groundwater microbial communities from Rifle, Colorado - Rifle CSP2_plank lowO2_0.2 (SPAdes) (version 2) | ecosystem: Environmental > Aquatic > Deep subsurface > Groundwater | place...
TTTTCCTAAAGACAAGCTCGTATTCGGACCTAAACAGATTATAGGCAGAATTAACCAAGACTCCGAGATTAGCCAGCAGATTTCGCTTTGGAGTCAAGGTGGGTCGCAAGTAATTCAAGGCCCGCTTTTGGTTATCCCGATTGAAGAATCTCTTTTGTATGTGCGCCCGCTTTATCTCAAGGCTCAAGCCGGAAAAATTCCTGAATTAAAGCGAGTGGTCGTGGCGTATGAAAATAAAATTGCCATGGAAGGGACATTGGAGGAGGGGTTAACGAGAATCTTTGGCGGCGCCGTGCCTGACCTGTCTGCGCAGGCAGGCGGCAGGCAGGGAACAGGGGTAAAACCAGGGAAAATCCAGACGACAAGACCGCAAGTAGCGCCTTCTCAAGATATAGAGGAGCGCATACGAAGAGCGTTGGGGGCGTATGAAGAGGCGCTTCGCGCGCAAAGGGATGGCGATTGGACGCGCTACGGCGAGGCAATAAGGCGACTGGGGGAGATCCTCAAGTAGCGATAACCTTAATCTAATGGAACTTTATGAATCGTCTCAAATCCTTTGGTGCCGAGGGGGAGATTTGAACTCCCATAGTCTTGCGACTGCTGGGTCCTAAACCCAGTGCGTCTGCCAATTCCGCCACCTCGGCGAATTGCAATGAGTATAGCTGATTATTTAAAATTTTTCAAGGGATTGCTCATTTAGCAACAGTCTATGTTCTTTTCGCATAAATAATCCATATAGTCAGCATTGAAAAAGGACGCAAATGATTCGTACGTGCGATATGCTTGCGTACGGGGTGCATACGGCATATGATTGTAGACTTACCTTTTTACTTATAGCGCTGGCACTAGACGCAACATTATTATATCCTATTTTATGGCTACTATTTGATCCGTAGCAAGCAATTGAAACATTTGCGCAAACTCTTTGCGTGATCGCGTGTGCGCTTGCATGCCATAGAATCCCTCCGGTAAAAGTGGCTGAGGGAGAAATGGATCATCCGCGACAATGGAGAGATATTCAAAAAATAGTTCTTCTTTGGTTTTTTTGCCCTGTTCAAGCGCGCCCAATAATTTTACATAGCGCAGATCAAGTTCATTGAGTTTCCATACTTGCGTAGCCAGTTCTCGAGAGCGTTTTTTGCCAAGCTCTTGTGATGTAGCCGGGAGCACATAGGCCTCGGTTTTTATAGATGCGACATGATCCATAACATCGCCCAGGAGAGGATGGGGGCTAATCCAAAGACTGTCGTGCAGTTTACCAAAGCCCAGTTTTTTTAGCACCGCGCGCAATGCATCGCGCTTGGCATTAAGTGTGCGTGGAATGTCAAAGCTGATAAGGTGCCATACGCCGCCCCAGCGTTTAGGGTAATTGCTTGGCTGGGGAAAAAGTGCCTTAAGCCGCTGTTGCCCCTCACGGCTGATATTCAGATCTCTCTTAATCCATCCTTTCTCCCGTCCGAGTTTCAGTGATCGTGTGATTGAATCATAAGTAATGCCTTCGGCCCAGGATGCCGCTTGATGCACGCCTTTTGTTGAATATCCGGATTCAGCAAGACGAAGACCAAATGCTACTGTGAAAAGTGTGAAGTCAAGGGTAGTGGTAAGAATATTTTTGGTGAAAGCTTTAACTTGCCAAGGTGATGCCGGCATAGTATGGATAGTTTATTAAAAAAGCAGGGTATATATGGGGACGATTATGATACATGGACGCAAAACATTCGTACGTACGGCGCCTTTGTGTACCTAAGAATAGTATAGCATGTGTGGGTTATATAGGGGAGTGACTGTAAAGAAGGATGGTTATCCACAGGGAGATAGTGGTACATTCGCGGCCGTGGCCTTGTTTAAGAGGATGAGGGATGTTATTATAGTGAACAGTATGCCTCCTGAAATTATTAGAGAACCGGTCACGCGAGAAAAACTGGTGGAACATGCGCGCGCGATATACGGCGATATGGCAAAAGTGGTGGTGGATGTGCATCGCCGTGTTATGGCAATTGGAGGGGAAATGCATGCAGACGGAGAGGCATTGCTTCTTGCCGATGGATCAAAACAAGAAGATCTTTGGGGAGCGAATGTGTATCTTGAGCCATTGCCCAATGGCGAAAGGATAGCATACACCTCACTGATTAATATCCGTCCTCGTCAAGGGAATCGCGCAATGGAGATTCAAGATTTCACAATTCGAGCACGTGTAAAAGAAGTGATTGATGCGCTTGTTCCATAATATGCAACTGGTGCACCATAAAACACTGACGGTAGAGAAATGGGCTATACTTTCGCTTACTACTCAACTTTTGAATGTTGGGAGCGAACTTTCTCGCGCAAGAGAGATGCGCGTCGCGGGGAGCCGCATCCAAGAAGAGCGCGCGTATGAACGCGCACTTGAACTTTTGGACATTACTCTTGCCGGCAAGCATAGTCTTGCAGAACTTCGTGAACTGACGCGTTTGCGAGAAGCAATCTGTTCTTTAATGGTAAAAAGTGAGCTGGCTGTTTCTCTTGATGAACTCTACGAATATATTTTGCAATTTAGCGTGCTCAAATAAATTTTAAGATATGGCAAGGAGGGTTGTTTTGTATGCGGCGATGATTGGAGGATTTTTTGTTTTTGGGCAAGGTGCGCAGGCAAGTCATGGGACGTATTTGGTGATTTCGGAGGTACAAGTTGCCGGTAGTGTGGTAGATGATGAATTTATTGAACTGTATAATTCCACAGGGTCAGCGGTTGATATCTCCGGCTTTTCAATTCAATACAAGAGCGCAACAGGTGCGACTTTTCAGAAGAAAAATTTTGATAGCGGCGCAAACATTCCTGCACACGGATTTTATCTTATCGCGCGCAGTGCTTTTGATGGCGGAGTAACAGCAGACATGACCCAGGGAACTTTTTCCCTTGCTGGGACTGGGGGAAATATTTTTTTAGTTTCCAATCAAACCTTGCTCACTTCCGCGGCAGATGCGTCAATTGTTGACAAAGCGGCTTATGGCACAGGAGATTCTCCTGAAAATACCGCAGTCACAGCACCGCCTGCTAACCAAAGTATTGAACGCAAGCCCGGAGGAAGCGAGGGCAATGGCACGGACACCGATAACAATGCCAATGATTTTTCATTGCAGTCCACGCCCAATCCGCAAAACTCCTCCAGTACGCCAGTGCCGGCAATTTCTCCGCCACCGCCGGCCGGGCCGGTGTGCGGCAATAGCACTTGTGAAACCGGAGAGGATTATACTTCGTGTTCTGCTGACTGCGCCGCGCCTCCGCCAGCAACGCCAACCTATACAGTTGGCAGTGTTGTGATTAATGAACTTATACCTAATCCAACGAACAGCATTGAGTGGGTGGAACTTTATAATAAAACTCCAAGCGCGGTAGATATTGCGGGGTGGAAATTATTTGATGGTACGGATAATTCAATCAAATCGCTTTCCGGAACAATTTCCGCAACTGGATTTTTGTCATTTGATCTTTCTTCCGCGCGACTTAATAATAGTGGTGATATAGTTGTGTTAAAAGCGCCGGATAGTACAGTTATTGATGTAATTAGTTATGGCGATTGGGATGATGGCAATGTGGCGGATAATGCTCCCACTCCAGCGAACGCCGGACAATCAGTGGCGCGCAAAAGCAATGGTGCTGATACGGGCGTGGATAGCAGTGATTTTATGCTTTCGGACGCGCCAAGCAAGGGCGCGACTAATGTGATTGTGGTAAATACCACGGAAACAGTTTATCAAGGGAGCAACACTCCTCAAACATATACCACGCCTGTGCCCAAAATTGTTATCAATGAATTTGTGGCAGATCCGGAAGACGGGCCGGAGTGGGCGGAGCTTTATAATACCGGCGAGGTATCGGTTGAGCTTGAAGGGTGGATAATTGAAGAAGGTGCCGGACGCAAAACCAAACTTTCCGGAACTTTTATTCCCGGGCAATATAAAGTGATAGAAGAGATTGCCGGGAATTTGAACAACAAGGGTGATATTATACGATTGAAAAATGATAAAGGCGAAGTGGTGGATGCTGTGGCATATGGCACATGGGAAGATGGCGATCCCAAAGATAACGCGTCGGCTTCTGGAGATCCCAATTCTGTGGCGCGCGCAAAAGATGGGGCGGATACCAATGTTGATCAGGATGATTTTGCGGTGACTAAAATTGTAACCAAGGGGAAGGCGAATGTGATAGAAGCAGTGGCAGAGGTTGTAGAGGTGGCAAAGCCCGCCCAAATTTCTGCTGCGCAGAAATTTCAGTCGGGTGAATCCAAAAAAGTGTCAGAGGCAGTGAAAGTGTCTCCTCGGTTGGATGTAATCGGAAAACTTTTTATTTCTGAAATTTTGCCGGATCCCGAAGGGTCGGATGAGGCGGAGTTTGTTGAGCTATATTGGAATGGAAGTGAGCCGCTTCAACTTAAAGGGTTTCAAGTAGATGATGACGAAGGCGGAAGTCGTCCTTTTACACTGTCCGACATTTTAATTAAAGCGCAGGATTATCTTGTTTTGCCGCGCACGCTTACCAAGCTCGCTCTTAATAACAATGGTGATTCTGTGCGCTTGCTTGATCCGGCCGGCAATCTTATTAATGAAGTGCAATATGAAGATTCTGCCAGCGGACGTTCTTTTGCGCGCCGTGAGGATGGCAAATGGCTTTGGACTGCTCCCACTCCAGGCGGGGTAAATGTGTTTGATACGGAGGCAGTGGAAGAAGTGGTTGATGCGGAAAAAGCGGCCAAAGAGGCAGAGGTAAATGAGATTGCGTTGAAAGATGTGCGGGAGTTAGAGGTTGGCGATCAGGTGCGCGTGAGCGGTGTAGTTGCCGTGCTACCAGGAGTGCTTGGGTCGCAGATTTTCTATTTGGCTGGATCTGGTATACAGGTTTATATGTACAAAAAAGATTTTCCAAAACTTGCGGTGGGGGATTTAATATCTGTTGAAGGCCAGCTTTCGCAATCCGGAGGCGAGATGCGCATTAAAGTAAAAGAGCGCGTAGACATTGCAGTGGAAAAACATGGTGCGCCGCCGGCGCCGCACGAAGTTGCAGCCGCGGATATTGGGGAGGAGTTGGAAGGAAGTTTGGTAAAAGTTGCGGGCACGATTATTGATGTGACCAAAACCGGTATTATGCTGGATGATGGAGATGGTGAAATTTTGGTGGTCATTAAACCCACCACTGATATTGATGCCAAAGAACTAACACCCGGCACAAAGGTTACAGTGACCGGCATTGTGAGTCAAACCAAATCCGGCTATCGCGTACTCCCGCGGTTTCAAGAGGATATTGAAGTAACTGGTCGCGATGAGGTAGCCGCCGGTCTTCAGCCGGCGTCGGGTAAAGATGAGTCGTCGCCCTATGCTAAAGCAACTGCTTATGCCGGCGGCGGCGCGGCTCTTTTCGGCTTGGGCATTCGTCGCCGGAAAATGTTTGTAACAGGCGCCCGCGCGGTGTGGTTTTTAATTAGGAAAAACAGCAAAAAAGGCCTTATTTAAGCAACTATTGCCAATCTTTTGGCTTTGTGGTAGGATAGAAATGTAGCTTAATTAAAGTAAAAATTGGACGGAAATGGGGTCACGTAACACATATCACGTAACACATATCACAAAGGGTCATAACCCCCTTGTATTCCCCCTTATCTTAAGTGGGAAAGATTTTTGTGGCGTTTCAATACCATTACGTCCGGCACAGTTCTATGACATCAATTTCAATCATCGTAGCGCTGATCGCTCTCACGATTGGAGCACTCATCGGTTGGTTTCTTCGAAAACAAACCGCTGCTAAGTTAGCTTCCGGCATTGAAGCCAAAGCGGAAAAATTACTTAAGGAGGCAAAAGCAAAAGAGCAGGAAATACTTCTTCAGGCGCGCGAAAAAGCCATCACGCTTTTGGACAAAGCTAAGGATGAGGAGGAAACTCTTAAGAAGGAATTGCGTGTTGAAAAACAGCGTCTTACCGAGCGTGAAGCGATTTTTGATAAAAAGCTTCTTGAATTAGAAGATAAGCAGAGCAAACTTCAAGAAAAACTCGGTCAAGTGGAGGGAGTAAAAAAAGAGATTGAAAATATTCGCGCGCAGCAGATTGAAAAACTGCAAGGGATTGCGGGACTCACACGCGCACAGGCAACCGAAGAGCTTATGAGAAAAGTGGAAGTTGAATCGCAAGATCAGCTTATGGCGCGGGTGCGCAAGCTGGAGGAAATAAATCAGGAGGAACTTGAGCGCAAGGCACGCACTATCGTTTCAACCGCGGTTCAGCGCATTGCCACAAGCCATGCTGCCGATATCAATACCTCGGTTGTGCCACTTCCTTCAGATGAAATGAAAGGGCGTATTATTGGAAAAGAAGGCCGCAATATCAAAACTATTGAGCGGCTAACCGGCGTGGATGTTATTATTGATGAAACTCCAAACGCATTGACCATTTCCGGATTTTCTCCCATTCGCCGCCAAGTTGCCAAACGCGCCATTGAAAAACTTATCGCGGATGGCCGCATTCATCCGGCGCGCATTGAAGAAACCGTGGAGCTTGCTAAACATGATTTGGCCGTGGATATTCGCAAAGCCGGAGAGGACGCGATGTATGAAATGGGAATTCCGGTTGCCAGTGTTGATCCCAAAATGGTTTCAGTGCTTGGCCGCTTAAAATATCGCACGAGTTACGGACAAAATGTGCTTGTACACGCCCAAGAAGTTGGTTGGGTGGCGGCTCTTTTGGCTGAAGAGCTTGGGGCGGATGTGGCGATTTGCAAAAAAGGCGGATTGTTTCATGATATTGGAAAAGCCATTGATCAGGATATTAAAGGAGCGCATCCGCAGTTGGGCTATGAACTGATGAAAAAGTTCAATTTTCCGGAAGAGGTGGCGTACATGTCCATTGCGCACCACGAGGACAATCCCAAAACACTGGAGGGGATTATTGTAAAAGCAGCGGACGCGATTTCCGGATCGCGGCCGGGTGCGCGGCGCGAATCAGCCGAGCAATATATTAAGCGTTTGGAAGATTTGGAAAAAATCGCCACTTCGCATGATGGGGTGGAAAAGGCCTACGCGATTCAGGCCGGACGCGAGTTGCGAGTGTTTGTTACGCCGGAAAAAATGGATGACTTGGGGGCGTATGAGCTGGCTAAAAATATTGCCCGGCGCGTTGAGGCGGAATTGCAATATCCTGGGGAAGTGAAGGTGAATGTGATAAGAGAGACAAGGGTGGTGGAATACGCGAGATAGGGCGTTCGGCGTAGGCCTGTCGTAACCCTGCTTCGGATACGCTCGGTCATGGGAGGTGATAAAGCAAGTAATATCCCATCCTCGCTCCGTCCTCGGCCCGCATAACCCTACTCTTAATAGAAATTCAATACAGGCGGGCCTGCGGGTCTCCTCAGCAGGGTATCCGTCAATCCTACGCCTCGCTGGGAAAAAGAAAAATATGAAGGTAATATTTATTGGAGATATTTTTGGCAAGATTGGGAGAAAGGCAGTGGCGGAGATTTTGCCGAAATGGAGGAAAAAATACAAGCCGGATTTTGTCATTGGCAATAATGAGAACTTGGCGCATGGCAGCGGCATCACCGAGAAAACTTTAAAGGAAGTGCTGGATGTCGGGTTTGACGCTTTAACCGGCGGGAATCATACTTTCAAGGGTGAAGGCATGAAACTGCTTGGCGATTCAAAGCTTCCGATTTTGCGGCCGGCAAATTATCCACCCGGAGTTCCGGGGCGCGGAGATTTGGTTGTGGAAAGCCAAGATGGCAAATATCGTTTGTTTGTGATAAATTTAATAGGGAGGGTATTTTTCAAAGAGAACTTTGAAGACCCTTTCCGCGCGCTGGATGAGATACTGAAGAAGCACAAAAATGAGCAGTTTTCCGGAATTTTAGTGGATTTTCACAGCGAGGCCACTTCGGAGGCAAACGCGCTTGGCCACTACAGCGATGGACGCGTTTCGTCGCTCTTGGGCACACATACTCATGTTGGCACAGTGGACGCGCGCGTGCTTCCCGGGGGAACTGCCTATGTCACGGATGTGGGCGGGGTACTTGCGGTAGATTCGGTAATTGGCGAGAAAAAAGAAAATATTATTGAATCCATGCTAACCCAGCAACCCTTTAAGCATGAGCCGGTAGAGAGCGGGCTTTGCAATATCGGCGCGGTACTTATTGACATTGACGAAAAAACCCAAAAAGCAAGGTCGATTAAAAGAATAGACGAACAAATTTTAATAAAGTAGGTAGTATGTGGTATGTAGTATGTAGAGATTGGGCAACCTTCACCAAAACCTACCCACTACTTACTACGTTCTACGTACTAATCAAATATGAATAAACAAGAACTTGCGGATAAATTAAGTGAAAAATTTCCAGAACTTCCCAAAGCAAAAATGGTGGAGCTTTTGGAAGAAATGACTAAGGTCATTACGGAAACAATTAAAGGCGGCGGAGAAGTGGTGCTTGCCGGATTTGGAGCGTTTTTGGCAAAACAACGCAAAGGGCGGATGGGAATAAATCCCCAGACCAAAGCGGCTATTGAAATCCCGGCGGTAACAGTGCCGAAATTTAAGGCAGGGAAAACTTTGAAAGATGCCTTGAGAGCCCAGACGAGTGCACAATAATAATTTAATTTATTTTATATGCCAGAACATGGAGAAGGTTATCGCAGTGTTGAAGAAGTAGCTGCAGCGATAAAAGTAGAATTTCAAATTAATCCCGAGGAGCTTAAGAGTAATCGCGGGGCCGTCATGGCGAAGGCTATAAAATTATTAAATGGTATGGCACAGAAATCACATGACTACAGTAAAATTGAGCGTCTCACACAGCTCCTTAATATATACGACAGGATGAGTGGTGGAGCTGAAGGAACATTAAAGAAAGCTGCATAAAAAGATTAGTAAAGTGTTTTGAAAAAGTGTTTAACAAAAATCCCGCCGTGATGGCGGGATTTTGATTTATAGGTTTTGATTATAGCACAGGCATTTTATAGTAATGCAACAAATTCGTCCACCGAAATATTCGCATCGCGAATTAATTTGCGGAGCAATCCTTTGCCGATAATTTTATGATTCGGAACAGTGAGCGACTTTTTGTTGGAAGCATTAGTCGGCCATAAACGAATATGGCTACCGCGCTGACGAACAGCATAATAGCCAATTTTCTCAAATGCCTTTACTGCATTTCTTCCGGAGATTTGCGGTAACCTCCCCATATTGGGCTATACGGTTACCAGATGAAAGCTTAACTCTTTCGGCTTGTACTCTTCGTAAAGGAGGCGATTTTTATCTTCTTCAAGGCAGAGTTCAATAACTTCATGGATATTCTTTAAGGCCTCATCAAGGGTCGCGCCTTGAGAGTAGCACCCTTCAAACGCCGGGCATTCCACCACATATATTCCATCCTCGTCTCGTTCCATAAGAATTGGTAACTGTTTGTGTTCCATATGGCCATATTCTACCACATCCTTGACAAAATTGTCAAAATGAGGTAGGGTTGGGGTAAGGAGAAACCAACCAAGAAAGAGAGGAAACGATGCGTGCAATGATGCTGTTCGTGCTGTTCATGGCGTGCGCGACGAGCAAGGCAACCCGATTGTCCATGTCTTGAGGCGCGAAGGAACGCGCCTTGCGGGTGTGCCACAAACACCTGATACTTTTTAAGGACATCAACAATCGTCATTCCCGTGCCTGTCCGCCTTGGGCGTGAAAACGGGAATCTAGAATCTAGATCCCCGATCGCGGTCGGGGATGACAAGAGGTGGTGTTTTGAAAAAGCGTAAACAAAAATCCTCCGATTATACTCGGAGGATTTTTGGTGGGCGCGGTAGGAATCGGACCTACGACCCCATTCTTATCAGGAATGTGCTCTGCCACTGAGCTACGCGCCCATATTATAAATAACGTACAGATAGGATATCATAATGCCCTAGACATTTCAAGAGGGGTACGGTAGTATAGGGTCAATGCAAACGGGGTGTGGCCCAGTAGCCTAAGGCATCTGCTTTGGGAGCAGAGGATCGTGGGTGCGAATCCCACCACCCCGATGCGGGTATCGTATAATGGCTATTATTCCAGTTTTCCAAACTGGTAATGGGGGTTCGATTCCCCCTACCCGCTCCAGTTTATACGTGTGTTTAAATTGCTATGTTTTTTGTTTACATCCTTAAAAGTCTTAAGGATCAAAGAACTTATACAGGCTATGCAGGGAATGTAGTTGGTCGACTGCGGGAACACAATCAAGGTAAAGTAGATGCGACAAAAAATAGGCGTCCGTTTATTGTTTTATACACAGAATGCTATACAACGGAACAGGAAGCAAAAAAACGAGAGCATTATTGGAAAAGTGGTTCTGGACGCAGGAAACTTAAAAAATATTTTAATGAGGGGTTCCCGCCTCGTCCGCCCATGTAATGGGCAGACGGGCGAGGCTCGCTCCAACAACGTTGGAGCGGCGATTCCCCCTACCCGCTTTGAAAAATCCGTCCACAGGACGTTTTTGCATTTTGTGCTATACTATATGCAACGTATGCGAAAGGAGGTGGTAGTATGCATGAAGGAATGATGGGTGCGATGTGCAAATGTCCGCACCATAAAGTAGTTCCGGGACTGGTGGTGCTTTTTGGTCTTTTGTTTCTTTTGGGCGCTCTTGGAATGGTAAGTCAGCAAACAGTAAGCATAGGATGGCCCATTCTCGTTATTTTGGCAGGACTTATGCACTGGAGTAAAGGAATGTGCAAGTGCGATCGGATGCCAATGAAATAATTTAATTTGATGCTTGTAGCCCTCTGATATACAGATCAGGGGGCTTTGTGGTATAATATAAACTACGAACCTACAAATCCGCTACCAATCCTACAAATTAATATGATAAATAATATTTTGGGCGCCAGCGAGTTAAATTTGATTTTGCGTTTATTGTTAGCCGCGGTATTTGGCTGGCTTATTGGACTGGAGCGCGAAACGCTTGGAAAAACTGCCGGAACCAGAACTTTTGCGCTAGTTGCGCTTGGTTCAGCTTTGTTTGCATTGGCAAGCGATGGTGGTGTTCAACCGGTTGCGGCGGGCATTGGATTTTTAGGCGCGGGTTTAATTATTTTTCGCGAAGGCCGTGTTGAAGGATTAACTACAGCGGCGGCACTTTGGGCCGCGGCTGGAATGGGGTTTATTATCGGTCAAGGACAATTTATGCTCGGTACTGTTGCAACTGTTATTATGCTTTTAGTTTTATATATGATGCGCGTATTTAATCCGGAGCAGTGGGGGAGGAAAAAATGATTGACACGTGCAGGGTATGATGATAATATAGTGCCGACCATTTGGTCGGTTTTTCTTTTTCCAAGGGGGAAAGATAATGCCTAGCGTGTTCATGATTGATGGAAAGTTCGTTCCTGAAGAAGATGCAAGGGCCAGTTTTCTTGGCTCTGCTTCCATGTTCGGTTACGGCGCCCTTGATCGCCTACGGTGAGCTCCTCTGGTTCAAGAATCGCGCCCGCGCGCGTATGCCGCAGTACGCGTTTGCGCCTCGGCGGGCAACTTTTTAAAATTATTCCCGATAATACTGCGCCGCGTCTTCCGGGGAGACGGGGTTGATAATAAGGCCGCTTCCGATTTCCACCCCGGCCCATATTGAGCCGCGAGGTGTGATTTTCATATACAGATGTTGATCTTCGTCATGGATGACCTGATGGAAATAGTAATTGTAAGGCAGGCCCAGGCCGTCAATTTTTTTCAGCACATGTTTTAGAATTTTTGCCCACGATAGGCGCTCGGTATCATTTAATAATGTGATATTATCAAGATGGTGCTTTGGTAAAATCCAAATTTCATAGTTATGCATTGAAGCATAAGGGGTAAAGGCAAGCACTTGCTTATCTTCAAAAACTAATCGCGGGCCTTTGCGCTCGCGAGTTACCACATCGCAGTACACGCATCGGCCAGTGCGCAATTTATAGGCTTGGACTTTTTGGGATTTATCAAAAAGATGTGGAGGCAGGAAATGAGTGGCGAAAATTTGGGAATGAGCATGTTGGATTGAAGCGCCAGCCGGACCGCCAGAATTTTTGAAAATGAGAACATATTCTATTTTTTTACTTTGCGAAATCGCTTCGGTGCGCGCGGCATAGATCTCAAGAAGCTTGGCGACATGACCGTCCGGCAATTCTTCCAAGTGTTTGCCGTGCTCCGGCGTTTCCACTACTACTTCTTGCACGCCATAGGCCTTGGGATTTTCAAGTGAGACCGCGGGAAATTTATTGGGGACGACTTTAATTTGCCAATTTGTTAAGGGCTTAGCCCTTACTGGTACAGGGCTAAGCCCTGTTTCTAGGACATATTTTTCCTGATCCAATTTTTCCGGACAAAATCGGCATGGCGGCGGCACCATTTTTTGTGGCGAAGGTGGCGCAACTTCCTGCGGCCTTACACCGCGTCTTGGTGCGATAATTACGTATTTGTCTTGGATGTAATCTTTACGGATTTCAGATGAGAGCATAATTGCAATGCAAATATACAAATTTTATTCAAATCTACGAATTGCGAATGGTGGAATTAATTACTCGATGTGGCTGTAAAAATCTTGTTCTGAAGTTTATCAGTATGCCCAACTTTTTATTGAGCGCATGAAGATAGCGTTGTGTTTGATAGTATTCTTCCTTTCCAATAAAGCGCTTGCATTTCAGCTCCAGAATAATTTTGTCGTCGATAAGGAAGTCAATCCGATGGCGACCGGGGTGTTCTGCGGGAAAATATTGATCCAGTACTTTCTCACGTTCGTACGATATTCCACCTCCCTTTAATTTATTTTCAATGAGATCGCCGTATTGTTTTTCATTCGCATATCGTCCCAACTCATTATGAGTTGCATATAATATGCCTACAATGTTATAAGAAAGTTCTTTGTGCAATACCTTTTCTATTGGCATATTTGTATTTGTAGATTTGCATTACATTTGTAGATTGGCATTATAGTCTAGCTCCTGCCAAGGCAATGGCTAAAGCGTCAGCAGCGTCGTCAGGTTTTGGTATTGCTTTGAGTTTCAGAATTAATTGTACCATTTTCTGCATTTGCTGTTTATCAGCGCTTCCATAGCCGGTTAGCGCTTGCTTTACTTCTTTGGGCGAGATTTCAAAAACCGGAACTTTGAGCTCGGCGCAGGTCATAAGTATAACTCCGCGCGCTTCGCCAACTTGAAGCGCGGTCTTTACGTTTTTGGAAAAAAACAATTTTTCCACTGCCACTCGCTCTGGCTTGTGCAATTTAATAAGCCGCGCCAGTTCTTGATGCACTTTAGCAAGACGCTCGGCTTGCGCTAAATCTTTGGAAGTTTCAAAACAGCCATAGGCCAAGGCCCGCGGTTTCTGTTTTGTTTCTTCCACCACCCCAAACCCCATGCGCGCAATTCCCGGATCAATGCCTAGAATTATCATAGCTTGACAAGATTTAGAGGTATGATATACTTTATTTAGAACAGTGAGTTAAGAAGGCGCATAAGTCGTGCTGTGTACCCCGATGTTTCCCCAAGCAGGTTGGGGTTTAAATCGGCGGATATTATACGGCACGCAGCGCCTTCTTTGTTTTTATAGCACAGCAGCGCCGTTTATCTCCGATTTAATGTGACCCTGAAATAGCGTATACCAATGAATGTTTCCTCGAGTGTACTTTAATGCCGTATCGTGTGCAATAAAATCAGCGATCTGAATTCCGAAATCTTCTTGTGAGTCTTTGAAATTTGGGTCGTGATTCTGAAAGCTACCTGATTCATCAATAAAAATATGCATACTGAATGTATGCATATTTTACTCTTCCCTTGACATTTTGGCAAAAAGTAGTAATGTAAAAAGTGTTCTTTGACAGGAAAGCGCAGGGGATACACAAAGGAGTACCAGCATGTCAATGTACGCGGGTGGTACAACATACAGGGTCGGTGGTGGCGGACCAAGGCCACCGGATAGTCCTATACAAACGCTTATTGGTATTATCATCTGCATCTTCTGGATATCGCTGTGTGTGCAGTATTTTAAGAAAGATGAAACGGATAGAACGGATAGCAATAAACCGCCGTCAACCCCCGTCTCTTTGGCGACTGACTCGGTTTCCAATACTGATGAGCAATTGGTCGATTGGGTAGATGCGTTTGATCTCAACAAGATCGAGCGGCGCGTTTTTGAGGTTGAGGTCGACCCAACCAAGACCATAAAAGAGATCATTATGGCTGGAGACTACGGCTATATGTACCCTAAACACATGACTGCTGTCCTCGGCGTTCACCGTGTAGTCACTGGTACGGAGCCGGTCAAGGCTAAGGTCGTGGTTTTCCGCATCGGGCGTAATGCCTCGTGTGAGCAGATCATTAGACTCCGTGCGAAGATCAACCTCGGCCCGGCCTGTACCCAGCACTTGCTCACCCTCGGTGCCAAAGCCAAACGCAGTCAACTCTTGGGTGGTCTTTTGTATAACAAGATTGTCAACCCAGACGATGTGATTCTTGTAGATGGCATCCAGGCGGTGTTGTATCTTGGCGGTGATTTTCGCGGTAGAGGCCTCGGCCTATCTGACGCTGATGCCGAGTGGAAACCCTTCACCTGGTTTCTCGGCCTTGAAAGCGAGTAGTAGTCGTTCCTCAACTTCCCCGCACGGGTCAGTATGACCGTGCGGGGCGCTTTTTTTATAATAATCCTTCGACTATGCTCAGGATATAAATGTAAAAGCGGCACATAAAGTGCCGCGCTACATTGTGCGCCGGCTAAAGACCGGCGGCTACCATTAATGCAATTCGGTCGCATTTGTATAATACTCACTCACATCTTCTAACTCATCCAGCGCGTTTTCAAGGTTTTCAAGTTTGGCGCGCGCGTCTTCCGGTATAGTAAGTTTTTCTTTTGGCACCCATTCCAGGCCGGCGTATTCCGGGGTAAGTCCGGAAGCGCGGATTTTTTCCTCAACAGATTTAAGATCCTCGGGTTTAGTATAAATTGTGATACCTTCATCCTCCGTGGCAATATCTTCAGCGCCGGCATCAATCAATTTCAATTCAATATCTTCCCTCACCCTACCCTCTCCCGTAGGGAGAGGGACAAACGGAGATTCCTCTCCCCGTGTGGGAGAGGATGGCCGTAAGGCCAGGTGAGGGGCGGCAATTCGTATCACGCCCTTATGCTCAAACATCCATGCCACTGACCCCGAACTGCCAAGATTTCCACCGTGTTCAGAAAAAGTTTGGCGCAGTTCTTGGTAAGCGCGATTTTTATTATCTGTGACAATTTCCACCATAAAAGCAACTCCACCCGGGCCAAACCCTTCATATGTTTCTTCAATAATTTGCGCGCCTTCTTTATCTGCTCCGGTTCCTTTGGCAATGGCGCGTTCAATGGTGTCTTTAGGCATGGCTGCGGATTTGGCAGTATCAATAACTAACCGCAATTTAAAATTTGATGTTGGATCGCCTCCGGCGCGCGCCGCAACAGTAATGGCGCGCGAGAGTTTGGTAAAGATCGCGCCTTTTTTCTGATCAGCTGAACCTTTTTGATTTTTGATTTTACTCCATTTGCTGTGCCGGCTCATAATCGTGTAACGTGTAGCTTATAACGTGTAACGCAAGTATAATACAACAAAAGGCGGGAGTCCACCCCAGTACCAGAGCAAAGCTCGGTACGGGGCAAGAGCCCCCGCGCTACATTTTGTGCGCCGGCTAAAGACCGGCGGCTACCTACTACCTACTACTTACTCGCTTTGAATCCCGTTCCTGCCGGAATTAGCCGTCCGATAATGACGTTTTCTTTAAGTCCATCGAGCCGATCAATCTTTCCGGTTACCGCGGCATTGATGAGCACGCGGGCTGTTTCTTGGAAAGATGCGGCAGAGAGGAAACTGCGGGTTGAAAGTGAAACTTTGGTAACGCCCAAAAGCAATTCTTCGCCTTCTGCCAGTTTACCTTTTTTACCAACAGCATCATTTTCTTCATCAAATTCGGCTTTCTCAACGGTTTCACCTGGCAAAAGATCAGTATCGCCCGGATCTTTGATAAGCACGCGGGAAAAGAGCTGACGCACAATCACTTCAATATGCTTGTCATTCAGTTTTTGTCCTTGTGAAGAGTAAATGCCTTGCACCTCATGCAAAAGATATTTTTCTACAGCTTCTTTTCCACGCAGTAAAAATAATTCATGCGGATCAAGCGCGCCTTCCGTAAGTTGTGCCCCAACTTCTACGGTATCGCCGCCCTTTACCCAAAGCACATAGCCAGGGGGAATAATATATTCTTTAATAGCGCCGTCATCAGCCGTGATTTTAATGATTTTTTGTCCGGTTTGTCCGACAATTTTGCGCCCAGTCGGCGTTTCAATAATGCGTTCGCCAGTTTCAATGGAAGCCGTACCAGCTACGTCGGTCATAAAAGCTTTTTTCTTAGGCGTGCGCACCTCAAAAAGTTCTTCCACGCGCGGAAGACCTTGAGTAATGTCCAGTCCGGCAACTCCCCCGGTATGGAAAGTACGCATGGTGAGCTGTGTTCCAGGCTCACCAATGGATTGCGCGGCAATGATGCCAACAGCCACGCCTTGGACAACCGGTTTGTTGTGCCCAAGATCATAGCCATAGCAGCGTACGCAAAGTCCTTTGCGTGTTTTGCAGCGCAGGGTTGAGCGCATGCGTACGCCTTGAAGCCCGGCGGCATCAATCTGTTTGGCAATAGTATCAGTCATAATCTCATCGCGCTTTACAATTGTTTTACGGCCAATCTTTACGTCCTCTAAAGTAAACCGGCCGATAAGGCGCGAGGCGAAGGATTCCCCAATTTCATCTGACTCAGCTTTGGTAATCATAGCGCCTTCGGTATCTCCGCAATCTTCCTGCCGTATTACCACATCTTGGGATACGTCAACAAGACGGCGGGTAAGATATCCGGCGTTGGCGGTACGCAGCGCAGTATCGGATAAACCTTTTCGAGAGCCGTGAGTTGAGATGAAGTATTCTAATACTTTAAACCCTTCTTTAAAGGATGCTTTAACCGGCAGTTCAATAATATCGCCAGCAGGGTTCGCCACCAAGCCCTTCATACCTACCATCTGGGTAAGCTGTCCCCATGAGCCGCGCGCGCCGGACTCCACCATAGAATAGACTGATCCGGCTTTGTCTACTCCCTGCTTGGATTCTTTAACAATCGCGTCTTTAATTTCAGTCCAAATTTCAATAATTTTGGTATGGCGCTCAGAATCGGTAAGGAGTCCCGAGGCATATTGCTCTTCCACTTCATCCACGCGGCTCTGTCCGTCGTTAAGAAATTCTTGTTTTTTTGGAAGGGTGGGAAGGTCTTCCATTGACCAGGAAAATCCTGAGCGAGAAATTGATTTAAAGCCAAGCTCTTTAATTTCATCAAGAAGCTCCGCGGTCTTGGCCACGCCGTAGATTTCCATGGCCAGGCGCGTCATATCTCCCAAGCGCTTTACATCCATTGGCTGGTTGTAGTATGGAAGTTTTGGAAAAAGAATGCGATTGAAAAGAATACGGCCAACGGTTGTCTCAAGAAGCTCATCTTCATGAGTCTTAATTCCGCGCGCCATGATTTTTTCCTGCAGACCAAGATGCCGCATTTCATAGGCCAGCACGGCTTCCTCCGGAGACCCAAAGTATTTAATTCGCTGCGGTTCTTGGGGCGAGGGCGAGGTCATATAAAAGCATCCCCAGGCGATATCTTTGTTCGGTTGAGCAACAGGATTCCCATGCGCCGGTTTGAGCAAATTTTTTGAAGAGAGCATTATTTCGCGCGCCTCGGTCTTTGCCTCATCGGTAAGCGGCACATGTACAGCCATTTGGTCTCCATCAAAGTCCGCGTTGAACGCGGGACAAACCAGCGGATGAATCTGAATTGCTTTTCCTTCAATAAGAATTGGCTGGAAGGCCTGAATACCCAAACGGTGAAGCGTTGGCGCGCGGTTTAAAAGTACGGTTGCGTTTTTGGTAACTTCCTCAAGAATATCCCAAATTTCTGCTCGTCCGGATTCAATGAAGCGAGTCGCAGAGCGAATATTGTGCACCAGTTCCCGTTTGATAAGTTCCGCGATAATATAGGGTTTGAAAAGCTCAAGGGCCATGCGTTTTGGCAGGCCGCACTGATGCAGTTTCAACTTTGGACCCACGACAATGACTGAGCGTCCGGAATAATCCGTACGCTTTCCAAGAAGGTTTTGGCGAAAGCGTCCTTGCTTTCCTTTTAAGATGTCGGCCAAAGAGCGCAGCTGTCGGCGCTGTCCGGTTGAGGCGGTAACGGTTTTGGCATGGCGCGCGGAATTATCAATGAGGGCGTCAACCGCTTCTTGAAGCATGCGCTTTTCATTGCGCACAATAACGTCCGGCGCGTTGAGCTCAAGCAAACGCTTCAAGCGATTATTGCGATTGATAACCCGGCGATACAAATCATTTAAATCTGAGGTCGCGAAGCGTCCTCCGTCAAGAGCAACCATCGGGCGCAGATCCGGAGGTATCACGGGGATAACCGTCAGAATCATCCATTCCGGCTTGATGCCGTTAACGAGAAATGAGCGTAGCACTTTCATGCGGCGGATAAGTTTGTCGCGCTTTCCCTGAGGCGCATCTTTGAGTTCTTGCTCGCAGTCCGTGGCAGCGGATTTGAGATCAAGATTTTTCAAAAGATAATGAATTCCCTCAGCTCCGATCCCGGCGTCGAAGAAGTGTCCGTATTTAAGAGAAAATTCATGGTAAGAATGTTCGCTTAAGATTGTAAGCGGTTGGAGCTCTTTAATTTCATTTTCGGTTGCGGAGAATTCAGCGCTTAAAGCGGCAAGCTTCTTATTATGTTCATCTTCTTTTACGCGCAAAGTTCCGCCATCAGTATCCGGGTTGTATTTTGCCAGTTCTCGATCAAGATCGGCTTTAAGCATTTTTCGTTTTCCCTTGAATTCATCCCGAAGTTTTTCAAGCGTTTCATTTTTAAGATCTTCATTGACGCTTATGATTATATAGGCGGCAAAATAAATAACTTTTTCCAAATTTTGTAAAGAAAGATCAAGGACAAGCCCGATGCGTGATGGCACGCCGCGCAAAAACCAAATATGCGCCGCCGGTGCTTTGAGTTCAATATGTCCCATGCGCTCGCGACGCACAAGCGAAGTCGTTATTTCAACGCCGCACTTGTCGCAGACAATTCCCTTATAGCGGATTTTTTTATATTTTCCGCAGTAGCATTCCCAGTCTTTGGTTGGTCCGAAAATACGCTCGTCAAAAAGACCGTCTTTTTCAGGTTTTTGAGTGCGGTAATTAATTGTCTCGGGTTTTGAGATTTCTCCGTATGACCAGAGGCGCATGACTTCAGATGAAGCAAGGCGCAGGCGAATGGCATCAAAATCAAGCACTTCTGGTTCAGGTTTGGAAAAGCGCTCAGTTCGCGCTGGACGCTCGTAAGTTGCGGCTGTTTCCTTGGGATCAGACATATTTATTTATCGTTTGGGCTTAGGCGAAGATTTCATTTTTGAAGAGTCAGTTGGCGCAATTGGTTTGCCACCCTTGAGCAGTTCAACATCAAGACACAAACCTTTAAGCTCGCGAACGAGCACTTGGAATGCTTCGGGAATATGTTTTTTCTGCACGGACTCCCCTTTAATAATGGACTCGTACGCCCGCGATCGGCCAGTCACGTCATCAGATTTAATGGTAAGAATTTCTTGAAGCGTGTGTGCCGCGCCGTAGGCCTCAAGCGCCCAGACTTCCATTTCCCCAAAGCGTTGGCCTCCGAATTGCGCTTTTCCTCCCAGCGGCTGCTGAGTTATAAGCGAGTAGGGCCCGATTGAACGTTGGTGAATTTTATCCTCAACCATGTGCACAAGTTTCATCATATAAATATAGCCAACGGTGGTGCGATGATCATAGGCATCTCCAGTTTTTCCGTCATAGAGCTGTACTTTGCCATCGCGCTCAAATCCAGCGCGGATGAGCTCGGATTTAATCTGCTCTTCAAAGGTTCCATTTAAGGCCGGAGTAATGACGCGATAGCCCAGCGCATTTGCCGCCAGACCAAAATGCGTTTCAAGAATTTGCCCCAAGTTCATACGCGAGACAACGCCCAAAGGGGAGAGAATAACATCAATCGGAGTTCCATCTGGAAGAAAAGGCATATCCTCAACCGGCACTACTTTTGAAATAACGCCTTTGTTGCCGTGACGGCCGGCCATTTTGTCGCCGACTTGCAGTTTGCGCATATCCGCCACGGAAACCTGAATGGATTGTGTAACTCCCGGCGGAAGTTTATCGCCGACTTCTGCTGAAAAGATTTTTACATCAATGACTTTTCCATGCTCGCCGTGTTCAAGATAAAGCGATGAATCGCGAACATCGCGCGCTTTTTCGCCGAAAATCGCGCGAAGCAGACGCTCTTCAGCAGAAAGTTCTGTTTCGCCCTTGGGAGTAATTTTTCCCACCAGAATATCGCCGGAGACAACTGAGGCGCCGATGCGGACAATGCCGCGCTCATCAAGATTGGCAAGTTTTTCCTCAGCGATGTTGGGAATGTCAGAGGTTACAACTTCCGGGCCGAGTTTTGTTTCACGCACGTCAATTACATAGTGCTCAATATGAATAGAGGTATAGCGGTCCTTTTGCACTATTCGCTCGGAAATAATAACCGCGTCTTCATAATTGTATCCTTCCCAGCTCAAAAACGCGGCTAGCACATTTTGTCCAAGCGCCAGCTCTCCGTGATCCATACCCGGACCGTCCGCCAGCACATCTCCGATGCGCACTTTTTGCTCATGTTCAACAATCGGGATTTGATTTAAACAAGTGGAAGCGTTGGAGCGGACGAATTTATTTAAACGAAATTCATGTTCTTTTCCATCATGCGCTTTAATTATAATGCGACTGCCATCAACTTCCTTAACTGCGCCGTCGCAAGGAGAAAAGACTAGGTGTCCTGAATTATAGGCGGCGTGTCCCTCAACTCCTGTGCAGACAATCGGAGCTTCAGGCTTGACGCATGGCACTGCTTGGCGTTGCATGTTTGTTCCCATGAGCGCGCGAACCGCGTCATCATGTTCCAAAAAAGGAATAAGCGCGGTGGCAATAGAAATGATCTGCTTGGATGAAACATCCATGTAGTCAATTTCCTCAACCGGAGCAGTTGCGGGTTTGCCGTGTTTGCGTACGTCCGCGCGGGCGACCGTGATATAGTCACGCTTGTCAGTCGGAGTAGTAACGGCGGTAGTGGTTACTTTTTCTTCAGCAAAAGCGTTCAAATAGGCAATCTCGTTTGTAACGCGCATCTTGACGCTTCCGTCGGCTCCCGATTCTTTGATTACTTTTCGATACGGTGTTTCCAAAAATCCGTACTCGTTTACGCGGGCGTAGCTTGCAAGGTGTCCGACAAGTCCGATGTTTGGGCCTTCGGGAGTTGCAATCGGACAGATGCGGCCGTAGTGGGTTGGATGCACATCGCGCACATCAAATCCGGCGCGCTCGCGGGAGAGTCCGCCCGGTCCCATGGCGGAGAGCCGGCGTTTGTGTTCAAGTTCAGCCAAAGGATTAGTCTGATCCATGAATTGTGAAAGTTGGGAAGAGGTAAAGAATTCACGAATCGCACCCATAACTGGACGAGCGTTGATAAGTTTTGCTGGCGTGATAGCCGTAACATCCATAGTAGACATGCGGTCTTTGATAATGCGCTCCATGCGCGCCAGCCCCACCCTAAAGCGATTCTGCACCAGTTCACCTACCGCGCGCACGCGGCGATTACCAAGATGATCAATGTCATCCGGCTCTTCCTGCGTTACATTCAAGCGGATGATTTCGCGCACAATAGCGATAATGTCTTCTTTCTTCAGGATGCGCGCCTCGCGCGAATCAATCATAGTTTTCTTATCAACTTCAGCGCCGGGAGTTTTGAATTTTTGCAGGAATTTATAGCGGCCGACTTTTCCTAAATCGTAACGGTCATAGTTGAAAAACATGGCATAGATAAGAGATCGCGCATTGTCTACGGTTGCAAGATCTCCCGGGCGGATGCGTTTATAAACTTCGATCAGTCCTTCATCCATATTTTTTGCCGCATCCTTGGCAATCGTCGCGTCAATGTAGCGAAAATCGGTTTTGGTATCTACATCAGTGAAGAGTTTCTTGATTCCCTCATCTGACTCATAGCCAAACGCGCGTAAAAGCGAGGTTACTGCCACCTTGCGTTTACGATCAATCTTAACCCAAATTACTCCCGTTGCATCAGTTTCAAATTCAAGCCATGCGCCGCGGTTGGGAATTAGCTTTGCGCCATAATATCTTCGGCCGCGTAAAAATTCCGAGGTGAAAAAGACTCCGGCAGAGCGGATAAGCTGAGAAACGACCGTACGCTCAACACCATTGATCACAAACGTGCCACGCGGCGTCATGAGCGGCATATCTCCCAAATACACTTCTTGCGACTTAGTTTCTCCGCTGCGTTTGTTGACAATGCGCGCCTTGACGCGCAGAGGCGCTTCAAAAGTGACATTTTTAAGACGCGAGGTTACCTCCTCAAATTTTGGGTCGTCAAAATAGTACTCGTCAAACCAAAGTTCCAAGTCCCGTCCGGTAAAATCCTTGATCGGAGATACCTCATCAAAGAGTTCTTTCAGTCCGTCACTGAATAACCAGGCGTAGGAGTTCTTCTGGATTTCTGTCAAATCCGGCAAGGCCACTACTTCAGGAGCCGCACCAAAAAATTCTGGCTCACGATTGATTGATTGACGTCGAGCGAAAATTGGAGTAGGCATGCAAACACAAAGACCCCTTTCCGGATGCGGGAAAGAGGCAAATCTAAGTCTTAATTATTGTGGGAGGCTAAAAAAATACGCTTCACGGTAAAGCTGTGAGTTAGGGCGTACTTTAGGCAAACCAGAATTTCGCTCAATCAAGCCAAAATCGTGTGAAGCAGAGGTGTCAAGATGTGTAGTTATCCACAGTCTACCAGTTGCCCAAAAACCTGTCAAGTGCTTGTGCTGGACTTTTTAGCATATTTATGTTATGTTAAGGTCACGTTTCTTTGACAATTGGAGGCCAAAGTGCAAAACGCAATTGGCAAGATGGTAGTACGGCTTTACGGAAAGACGCGCACGGTGGAAGTACTCCCCATCCTGGCGCCCCGTATAATGGTCTTGGCGCGTGAGATTGTACTTACGGCCGGGCAGATGTATCGCGGCAAGCCGCTTGCGCAAGATTTCACGATTCCAGCCGGTCGCATTTTGCACTCGAAGTGGATCGGCGAGGGAGAAGACAAGCGTCGCATTTACCATGTATCCGCAAGCTTGTATGCAGTGGTGCGCTCTTACGCGCATGCTATACACTCTGAAGAAGCCGCTCAGCGCAAGCTCAAGCTTTCCAATGCAGAGCTTGTTTCCGCAAGCCGGATCATTGCCAAGAATTTGCCGTTGACGGTAGCACAGCGCAAAAGCGTGCAGGAAAAGTTGAACACACTGCAAATCCTTTTTGAAAACGCGCGCAAGGACGTGCTCAGGTCTGCCACGGCGCGCGTGGAAGCCGCTTTACCACTTCAAGATAGCTTGAAGCGATATAATCCAGGTGTGATTCTGGCACGGCTTGTTGCAGTAGGGCGAGAGTACTGCGTACGGTTTGAGGAGATTGAAGCAATTCTCCCCAACCTAGCGCGCCTTCATCGCGTCACCGCGCAGGAGTTGAGCGCGATCTGGCAGATCCTGAATGCATTTGAGTCCAACCTCTCTTCCATCGCACGCCAAGTTGCGCGCGGGGGTGAAGGATTGGACATGCTGACCATCTGGGCGCTGTGTGAAGCCCTGAAAAGCCAGCTTCCGCTCCTCAAGGTGGATCCGTTCAATCGCATGGCCACGCACATGGAGCAGGATTTGGCTTATGTATTTGCCACTCTTATTGATCACGATATTCCGCGGCTAGAGCGCGCTAAGGAAATTACCCTGATCATCGCGCGCATGCGCATGGGCATCAAGTTCAAGCGCGTTCAGCGAGAGCTCGAGCGCGCTCTCTATCGTTTTTCGCTTGCGCTGCGCAAGGGTACGCTCACACCGGCAAAGCAAATGCAGATCATCGCGGCCACGCGCGCGGTCATGACGCGACTGGGCACGCTTGATGAGAGTGGATTCAAGGTGAAGCGTCTGGCGAAAGGGCGCGCGCTTCTGTGGCAGGGAATTGATCTGATGAAGGCACGGAAGTTTCCGCGCGCCAAGGCGCAATTCAAGGCCGCTTCGGCCCTGCTTTAGGAGGAGGGGATGGCACAAAGGCGAAAAGAACTGACATGGGATGGGGTTTACCGCGAGATTTGCGAGATTGATGATTTGACTTTAGAAATCCTCGCGCGTTGGCAAAGGCGGATTGACGCCGCGTTGGAAGAAGTTTCGTGCTGTATTGAAATCGGGGAAGTTCTGCGCTCGTTTCGCATGCGGGCCTGGGAGATTGCAAAGCGCCAGCATCGGCAAGGACAACGGGCGCGGGCAACAGGCCAAATGAAGCTCTTTTGAAAGGGTCTGACCAGAAAGCAGGTCAGCCCTTTTTAAATACGGCCGTATGGATGTTCTAATATCCTAACAATTTTTCGGCTGGAGAAAGGCCGCCGAGAACTTTGTGCGGAAAATAATTCCAGGCATCGTTGACCAACTCGAGTACATTTTCCAGTTCCGTCGCATCCCCGCCACGATCAAACATAGCTATGACTTTCATCATGTCGTCGTTATCCTCTTCGTGAAAAATGACATCTTTAACATCCTGCAAAGTAAATTGCTCCTTGCCCCGTCGTAGCCTTGGCGAAGTCGGGTCGGTCTCCTTGAGCATATCCGTGAGTCCCTGCTCAATCTCTTTCCGCCGTTCCAGAATTTGTTGTTTTGATTCGGTTTCCATACAATTTAAAATGGGATGTTTTCCGGATCAATAGCTTCTTCCACTGTTTGTTTTTTTGCCTCTGGTTTATCCTCTTCTTCACTCCCGTCTTCACCTTCCGTGAATTCATGGCCAGCTTCTAAGGCGGCTATCGGCTGTATGGCCGTGCCAATCAAACCTTGTACGTCTCCGTACATTCCTGCCGTATTATTGACCACCTGCTCAATTTGCTTTTCTCTTTTTGCCCAAATTCTGGTCATTGCTCGTCGCTCCTTGTCTAGGTCTTGCTTCATGCCGACAAAGGCCTCTACAATTGCTTCAACTTTATGTCTGAACTCAGTACCTGATAAATACCCGTAAAGCACTTCCATCTTTTCATTTTTTCCAACGCTTGCGAGCTTTATCGTAGTTGCTTGAATAAGCTGGATTCTTAATGCTGTCCCTAAACCAAAAATAGAATTTTGATCCGTGATCCAGACACCGTCACGGTAGGCGAAGTTTTTTATATCCTTTGGTAGGATTTCTGTAACAAGAACAGCCACATCAGCACTCACTTTTCTTTGGTCTTCCTTCAGCTTGGCAATCCAAGACTCACTCCAAGCTTTGGTGTGCTTGGACTCCCAAGCTATAGAGCCGCACTGTTGGCCGGAATTACTGATAACTTTTTGTATTACATCAGCACCGTTTATGCCCTTAGGGACCGGCTCTATGGTATCGTGAGTGAACCAATTACCGAGCAATCCTTCCAGTTCAAGCTCTAGGACTTCTCCTTGGGTTTGCTGTGATCCTTGCTGAAGCTTTCTCTGCAATTCCATATTTGCTTTCATGGCATCCTGAAGTTGCTTCTCTTTCTCAAGAATTTTTAAGTGCATATCCTCTTCAGCTTTTTTTTGAGCATCCTCTCGAATCTTACTCCTCTCGGCATCAAGCTGACGCTGTTTTTCCAATTCAAACGCTCGCTTTTCGTTGTCTAAATCAATTTTTCCTTTGCGAAGCTCTAACTCTACGGCACGAGTTTCCGCAAGTTGTTTCTTGTTGGTTTCAAGTTGCTCACTTAAAAGTTTTATTTCCTGTTCCTTATCTTTATCTTTCGCTTCTCGTTCGGCTTCAAAAACCTTTAAAGCATCTTTTTTTATTTTCTCTCTTTCTTGGTCAAGTTGACGCTGTTTTTCAAGTTTAAAAGCTTGCTTTTCATCCTCAAACTTTGTTTTTTCGCGCCGAAGTTCAAGCTCGGATTGTCGAGCTTCGGCAAGGCTTTTATCTTTTGTTTTTAACTCTTCAGATAAAGCACTAATTTCGCCGTCTTTTTCCTTTGAGAGTTTGCTTCTGATTTCTTTTTCTAGTTCAATCTTGGCTTTTTCTGTTTGCTCGGCTACTTCTTTTTCTACTGATTTTCTTGATTCAGTAACCGTTTTTTCTTTTTCAGTAATCTCTTTTTCCCTTTTTGCAAACTCAACATTTTTAACTTGCTGTTCCTCCATCATCTCCTTTTTTATCGTTTCCTGTAACTGATGAGTAATAGCCTCATTAAGCGAGATTTCAGCTTTGCAAGTCGGACATACTATTTTTTGAAAATCTTTGACCATATTTTATAGAAGCTTATGAAGAGCTCGCCATATCGCATACATTGCATAAGTATCAAGCCCACAATATATTGTTAAATCATTTACGGCTTTCTCTTTGTCTGTGTCGTTAAAATTACCGCTTACGATTTTATTCCAGGTATCTGCGGCACTTCCTCCATCTCGTATTTCAAGTTCTTTATAGGATAATTCGGAAACAAGAACGGGCAAAATTCTTTTTATGGAAGTGCCACCCCTGAAGTCTCGGTGTATGTGATATTGTTTTCTAAAAATATCTTCCAAATCATAAACGCGCCCCTTCAAGGAATCCATAAACGATTTCATTTCAGGAATTCTAATTGCAATCTCGTCGTTTCTTCCGCACTCAAACCCTTTGTGCCAAACAATAATACTCCCAGTTGTACCCAAATGTTTTTGCAACGATTCAGCAAATAGTTTACTCGGATCATCGGAAGCAACGTGTAAAAATTCGTAATGTTCCGGTTTGCTCTCTGGCGACTTCAAAACATCAACGGAATATTGGAACGGTATTTGATTGTAAGGAGAAAAGCCGTCAAATCTTGGAATTGCTGCCGGAAAAGTTTCGTAATCTAAAAAGTATAGGGGGAATGTTAAAGTATCAAACTCTGCTTTGATTTTATCTTTTTCAACCAAAACCTTATTCAAAATATATGTGTCAACTTGGCCCTGCTGAATGTCGGTTAGCTTGATATGGGACGGGATTGTATTGAGATGAAAAATATTGTTATCAATTAATTCCTTCAGCTTTGCCTTACTGTTTCCTATGCGTGCTATGTCGTGAACACTATATTCTGGAACATCTGGATTGGCATGTTGAAATGTCGAGCAGTGTTTTGATCTACCTTTGTATATACAACAGCAATAACCATTCGGTTCGTTATCTTGCGAAAGATATTTGAGTGCTTCTACTGATTCAATGGCTACACTTTCAGCGATACTTTCTACTTCGCTACTTACATCGACAATTTTGAAAAGTTTTGTAATATCAATCTCGCCAGAACGAACATATCCGGAATTTAGATGAATAATATATGCCTTATCTATTTTCAAACCATGTTTTTTAAGCAAATTTATTTGGAAAGATAGGTCGTGATAATGAGTTTTATTGTCAACATCATTTGTTGATTTAACCTCATATACTGAATAGCTATCTGTCTCTGGTTCAAACTTTAATATATCAATAGCCGCCAAATAGTCATCTTTAACAAAGATTGGCTGAAATAATACTTCTTGCTTTTTTGCGATGTAATTTTGAGTGGTTTCTTGTGCTTTTGCATCCCTGCGCTCAATCAAAATTCCGGTTGGAAATAATTTTCTCGCTACCAACTCAACTTCATTGCCGATTTCCATAATTGATTTCTCAAACTCCGACAATTCCGATTCAGAATATACATCCGGCTTATGGATTTTATACCAAACATTCTTCGGGCATTCCCTATAAAGAATATAGTCGGTTTTTGTAAGTGTAATAGGCATAGTATTTAAGATTGAACCCACCCATTATCTCCTCGTTTTCCGGTTACAATGCGCCCAATAGTCGCATTATCTTGAAAAGAGTAGATCAAGCCCGCATGACGGATTTTTAGACCAATCCATGTTCTAACTTCTAGCGTAACTGCTAAATTTTTGCCGCCAGGCGATAATTCCGCGGCTTCAACTTTGCATTTACCACCCTTAAGTGAAGAAGATACATAACTACTTATCGTTGGCCATAATTCGGGCTTATCCGATTTTTTCCTAGTTCCATTCAAAAGATTAAATAATAACTCTAAGCGAGAAGGGGGTTGCGCAGATATATATTCAGAATATATCGATACACCTGTTAATTCACAGTTCTTTAGATCTTCTGGATGACATTTGCGACCACTCCATGAGCAGGGTCTTGCTTCCGGCGGAGAACAAAAGTTGCCGATAATGGAGCGTATAGCTTCCGCTTCAAGAAGATGAGCACTAGATATATTGCTTGATACAAACTCTTGCTTATGACCAGTCTTTCCCGAAACAACTGACTTTAACTGCTCATCAATTCGGTACTTTTTTCCAGAAATTTGACTCACCGCCAATTCACTTTCGAGAACTTCTGATTTAGTAAATTCACATATTCCAAAGTATTGTGGCTCAGCGTGTTTACCACTCAAAAGAGACGTTTTTAGAAATTTTTTCGCAACCATTTCTCCTGTAACAGCTGATTTTTCCGCCTCATCAATCAAAACACGCTTGTGGCTAAACGCACATAAAACAGTATGCTCTGGATAAGCAAATCGTTCGCTTATTTCTGATTGAGCAAGTAGATGTCGTAACGCTATTTGTTTAGTAATCGCACACTGGCTTAAGCAATCCCGCGGCACTATCTTTCCTGTTTTCATACATTTACCCATTTCTGGCGCAATCACTTTTTCCAATGAAGGAGTTATAGTCAGCAAGCTATTATATTCACCGTCTGCATCAAATCTGTAAAATACCCGAGTTTTTAAATCTCTATGAACCGTTCCCTCAAGACCAACTAAAGAAATCTCAAGTCTCGGAGTAAATTCATCTTCGAGCTTCTTCTTTTTGCGTATGTCACTGCCAGCCGAAGCAACTTCTTGTTCTCTTCTTTCGGTATAAAAACGACAAAAATCTAAAATATTTGGATCCTGCATCGCTTTTTCTGCTAGTTTCTTGGAAAGCGCGCCAATAGACGTAGGATTTTCTATTTGGTCTCCAATCGGTTCAAGCCCAGTCTTTGTGACGAAATTAAAATGTTCATTTGGGGCACATTCTACTTCAACCAGTCGCTCGTAACTATCGTGAGCCACAGTTGCGCGAACTCGTAACAGAGCTTTACCAGTAAAACACCTTGATACATCTTGAACGTCCATTATTTTGAAGGAAGCCCCAAAACTTTCAGACCATTTTTTTGCAATATCTTCGGTGCGGAGAAGTGGTTTTTGATCATTGTCGTCAACTAAGTGTAAACCTGTGTTTGTAATTTTACTCACAAGACGCTCAAATGTTGCAGTGCCAGGGGCATACAAAACACTTTCGCCTTTTTCACTTAGGTTGTTGTTATCAAAACGGATCAGTTCTCTTTTCCCAGCGAGTTGTGAGATATATAAGCCTTCTGGTTCTTTCTTTAGTTTTGCTCCCAACTCGGTTAATGCCGTCAACACAAAAGCTCGAGCATCCATTGACCGCTCTGCTTGTGGTAATTTCGGACAACGAGGACTGGAATCTAATGTATCGCCCATACCCCCAAGCAGTGAATTAATATTCTTCTCTTCTCGCTCTAGCTCTGTTTTGGCATCCGTAATACTTTTTTCTGCTTTGCGTGTTGCTTGCTCAACATCTTTACCAGCCAACGAAGCGACAACTAACTGTCGAATCTTCTCCTCAAAACCACTGGAACCGTTTTCCTCACTCTCATCTATTCCTGACGCCTCAAGTAGCGCTTCGATGTCTCCGATTGCATGCGAGGCCAACTGCAATTTTTCCATTAGTCGGCCAACGATGTATTCCTCAAAAGTGTTTTTCAATACGATATTAAAAATAGATACGTTTGCAAAATTAGAGGACAAACGTTGAATGCGACCAATTCGCTGTTCAACTATCATCGGATTCCAGGGTAAATCATAATTGACCAGAACATTTGCAGCTTGTAAGTTAACTCCTTCAGAACCAGCTTCAGTTGAGACAATAACGTGGACTTCTGGCAAATCTTTTTTGAATCTTGTAATAGTTTCTTGGTTTCTTGTATTGGAATCGCCATTTATAAGTCCGCATGAAATTTTCTGCTTTTCAAGAAAATTCTGAATCGCAGTTTGTGTTTCTCTCCATCGAGTAAATACAACCACGCGCCATGTGTCTGGTTGCTCTGCTTTTAATTTTTCAATTAAGGCACCTAGTCCTTTTAGTTTCGTCGTGGTGTGAATATCTTTTGCGATCTCTTTCACATCCTTTGCTAATGATTTTGGTGCGGTATCCTTCGCCGCCATCCCTGCAAGTAACTTAACTAAAGCCTCAGGACTACTGATAAGCGCCTGCAGAATTACTATTTGTGAAAGATAGTTGAGTTGTTGAATCGGCTTAGCAATTACTTTGAAAAGCTCAAGTTCTTTGTCAGATGGGTCAACTTTATGGAGCTGCACTTTTCGCTCTGGAAAGTGTAGTTTTGCATCACCCCGACGTACACGCGACATATACCCGTATACAATTGACCGGAATTCATCACGCATTTCGGGTTTAAGTTGACGCGCCGTAGTCCGACTATCAGCTATAAATTTTCGAGCAAATGTGCCTTGATTACCAAAGGGATTTTCATGTCCTCGTGCAATAGTCAATAAATCTACCAAAGAATAAAGATCCCAAAGCCGATTTTGTATCGGGGTAGCTGTTAGCATCAACACGTATTTAAATAATCTGTCCGATAGCGCCTTCCGAAATCTTTGCGCAACTTGGGGTGTTGGGTCAACACCGTAGAGGTTGCGTAATTTGTGTGCTTCGTCGAGTATCAACATGTCGAAGCCGTCTTGCTTTATTCTATCGAGGTATAATCGAGCAGTGTTATAAGTTGTTATTACGGCTCCTGGTTCTTCCGGAGGTTCTGCTGTAATAAGCTCTTTGCCAGTCACGATAACTGAAGGGATGTCAAATTTTATATCCAATTCCTCCTTCCACTGCTCACGAAGGATTTTAGGACAAACGACTAATATTTTTGAAATTCTCCCCCGCGAAATAAGTTCACTAGCAACCAGTCCGGCGCTAATTGTTTTTCCAAGCCCTACATCATCTGCTAATAAAGTAACGGGAAGACGACGACAAAAAGAAATAAGGTTTGTAACTTGATGATGGTATGGTTCAACACGATCGCGCCATTTACTTTCCGATCGCATATCTTCTCTATCTTCAATGACAATGGGTTCTACCAGGTCCCACTCAAGAGCCGCCCGATACAAACTATATTTGTCAGGAGTTATGGCTCTCTTTAATGTTTTTGCTTGAAATGGTAATTGTGATAAATCCATAGTCATTTCAATAATTCGCCATGGTCAAAAATCTCATCTCCGCAATGAGTGCATTTGTAGTAAGTTTCTTCTTTGATTTTTGTTGGCGATTTCCTTCTGGGTTTTGCTGAATTTCACGCCAGCGAACTTCAGGAAGATCAAACCTAAAACCGGCTCGGCAAATTCGTTGAGGCGCAAGGGAGAATTGGCGCGCATATGATCCGCCGCCTCCCATAGTCTGTCCTCCAGGTTTTTGATTTGAGTATTCATAACATTATTTCAACTTCTTTTTACCTTCGGGGTTTTTCATAAAATTTTTCTTTGTTACGATAGACCGGCCAAGCCGCTCTTCCAGCTTTTTTCTTGCTCCACCGGCAATATCTCCTCCTGCTTTCGCATCTGCTTTTAACTTTGGCACGCCTTTTGAATCTTCCGTGCGGTGAATTTCGGTTGTGGCGCGTTCACCAAGCATATTAAAAATCAGCTCAAAATCATCCATATGGTCGCGCAAATTTTCTCGTTTTAATCCTTTGGCTTTTTTATATTCACTTGGAGTAATACCAAAAGTGGCTTTGGATATTTCCGCCGTTAAAATCTCGTAATCTTTCTGCTCCTTAGCTCCTCGTTTTTGCCATTCATCAGTCAGTTCTTCACGAATCGCAATACCGCGCATCCTTTTTTCTATCCAATCTTCCGGATACCCCTTGAGTTTGTACAGTGTTTTTGTCCGCTTCGTTGCCAATTCCGGATTTTCTATTTCTTGCACTCGTTCATAGCCGACTTTTGCCAGCCAACATTTAAATGGCTCGGCTTTTGGCGATGGAATTGACTGAATGATACGGAAAATGCCTTCTGTATCCGCACAATCTGTTTCGCGCATTTTGCCGTCCTCTGCCAGTAATTTCAACTGTCTACAAATTGTAGATAGTTGAAATTCGCTCTCATCTTTAACCCTCGCCTTCATTGCTGTCCAATAAACACTGGGGCGATCACTATCCGTAAGTGCTTCTATGACATCAATAACTGAAAACCACCACTCATTTTGAAAAAGTATTTTGCGGATTTTCTTGCCCTTAAACAATGCGATTTTTGTATTTTCTACAATACTATTATTTTCTTCGTTCATATGTGCATATTATCAATTAGTTGTTCTATTTGAGTAATATAAACTTTTTCAGCGCTTTTGTTTACATTAGCAGGGTAGATATAAACAAAACGTTCATAGTAATTTTTTTTCTTTGAAGCTGAAGCGGCTGTTTTTGGAAACAATGACATGATCCATAATCTCAACGCCCGTCATCTTCTTTTGCGACAAGCTTCTCTCGTGGCCTATTCCGCCAGAGGCGGATTGCTGTTTGTTGCCAATCGCTTTGCTCTTGGACAAACAGGGAACAATTTTTGGCAGATCTTTTATTTTCATAATTTTCTTACCTTTTTAATTTCTTCTCGATCGGCCTCATCGCCGATGAGCCGCACATAAAATTCGCATCCATCCACTCCGAGAGCCCCGCATTTGCACATAATCATTTTCTTGTGCGTATTCCAGTAAATCTCATCTCCGCAATGAGTGCATTTGTAGTAGGTCTCTCCTTTGGTTTTGTTGGCGATTTCCTTTGGCATATTTTATTTTTCGCTTTCTAACCAAGCTTTTAATAAAAAGATTGTCTCGGTTCGCAATTTTGCCCGCACCCAGTCTTTTTGAGATTCGGTCAGTAAATCTCCTAAGCCGTCTAAGATATTACGGTTATTCATTTTCTCTAACTGTCCAATACATTTCTGCATCAATTCGGGAAATGTCATACCAGCCCGCTTCTCTACGATCTCCTTATTTATAGTCCATCGATGCTCCAGAAAAAACCAGACATCATAAATATCACGGCTGGTTTTGCCGACCCGTTCATGCATAGCCATCAACTTGTGAGCAAACATATCTTCTCTCGCCATGACCAGCATGGAGACTCCCAAGTTTGTTTTTAACTCATAGCGGGACCCGAATGCCCGACGATTGATCTCAATTTTTATCTTGCGGGCATTGTCTTCGTACGAGAGCACGAACAATAAATTAAAACGCTTTCGCCCCATTTCTTTGATCGAGCCGTATTTTTTGGCGATTTGCTCAATTCGGTCAAAAACATAATCTTCTTTGCTTTTGTCCAACAAATCAAAATCCAAGTCAACAGAGAACCTGTTCAGCGCAAAAAACATCAAAGCGGCCGTACCGCCCTTGAAGCCCAGCAAGGGCGCGATCGTGGTATCGGAATAAATATCTTTCAGAATCTGGAAGAGAATATTTTTGTGAACCGATATATCAAAAGTAGTATTAGTCATAATTATTTCGTGGCTTTATAGTGATCGAAGAACTCATTAACCTTTTTCGCCATTCGCTTGTTTTTATAGATAGGTAACATTTCAAAAATCTTATCCCAATTCAAAGAGCCCAAATTATCAAAATGATAATCCTTGTGAATATAGATCGTGTCCAAAAATGCGCGCTCCGGACCGGCAAAGGAAGTTTCGTCTTTATGCTCAACACCGGCAGGGTTGGTCAAAACGAAATCCTTAATTTTTTTGTAGGAGTATACCTGCCCGTCAACTTCAATCTCGCGCGTTTGGTACGACGCAACCGTAATCTTTTTATAAAACTGAAAGTTGATGCCGGTTTGAGCTAAGACCGTCTCAAAGCTCACATAGGAAGGCGTAAATATTCTGGTCGCCAATTCCAATTTGTCGTAGTTCTTATCCTTGGCATAAATACCCCGGCGGATACGGTACAACTCACCGGTTTTTACATAGTAATTAACTCCGTCAATCGTGGCTTTTTTATCGCTGTCTCCCCAAATCAAAGAAATGTCTTTAAAGGTAAAGACCGTCTTGGCAGATCGCAATATGTCAGAAATAGACTTTTTTTCGTATTTCATAGTCTAAAGGTCGTAATAATTCCGTCCTTTAGCTTATTTTAGTATATAGCCATAATAAATGCAAGGGCTTTATTGTGGATTACTATGCAGTCTTTAGACCAGTTTGCATGTTGTAGTAAGCAAAATCGGGACTTTTTGCATAGTACAGTAGTGCAAAATATGCCATAATAGGGCCGGACATTTCTTTTTTATCAATTTAGTGATACAATTTTACAAATGTATGAAAAAGTATAATCATCTCAAAATAGAAAAAAAGTGGCAAAAAAAGTGGGAAAAGGAAGGTGTATTTGTTGCGAGGGACAATGATCCGCGGCCGAAGTTTTACGCGCTGATAGAATTTCCTTATCCTTCCGGCGAAGGTTTGCATGTGGGGCATCCGCGTTCCTATACCGCGATGGATATTATCGCGCGCAAACGCAGAATGGAAGGATATAACGTGCTTTTTCCGATTGGGTTTGATTCGTTTGGCTTGCCAACGGAAAACTACGCCATCAAAACCGGGCGACCGCCCTCCGAGATTACTAAAGAAAATATTGCCAATTTTACTAAGCAGTTAAAAATGCTTGGGTTTAGTTTTGATTGGGACAGAGCAGTAACGACCAGCGACCCTTCTTATTATAAATGGACGCAGTGGATTTTTTTGCAATTTTTTAAGCACGGTCTGGCATACAAAAAAAAGATGACTATTAATTGGTGTCCCAAAGATAAAATCGGATTGGCCAATGAAGAAGTAGTGGATGGCTGTTGCGAGCGTTGCGGTACGGCAGTGGAGAAGCGTGAAAAAGAACAATGGATGCTGGCAATTACTAAATATGCCGACAAACTTTTGGAAGGACTGAAAGACGTTGACTATATTGAGCGTGCGAAAGTTCAGCAGGAGAATTGGATAGGCAAAAGCACTGGTGCGCTTTTGCAGTTCACAGTCGTCAGTTCACAGTTCACAGACAAGATTGAGGTTTTTACCACGCGGCCGGATACTTTGTTTGGCGCAACATATATGGTGCTGGCGCCGGAGCACAAGATAATTAAGAATGTAAAATTAAAAATTAAAAATTGGGATGAGGTGGAAAAGTATATTGATACGGTGAAAAAGAAAACAGAACAAGAGCGGATGAATGTGGAGCGTGAAAAAACAGGAGTGGAATTAAAGGGAATCAAAGCAATTAATCCTGCCACCAAAGAAGAAATCCCGATTTGGGTGGCGGATTATGTTTTGGCTGGTTATGGCACTGGCGCCATCATGGCCGTGCCCGGGCACGACGGGCGCGATTTTGAGTTCGCGAAGAAATTTGGATTAAAGGTGCGCGAGGTGGTTTCCCCCTCACCTGGCCTACGGCCATCCTCTCCCGCGGGTAGAGGCGGATCTAAAAACTTTCCCTCTCCCTCAGGGAGAGGGGAGGGTGATGGTGGTGCCTACACTGGCCCGGGCATTCTTATAAACTCTGGGCGGTTCAATGGGCTAGCCCATGAAACTGCAAAATGGAAAATTACGGAGTCGGTTGGTGGAACGCGAAAAGTTACCTACAAACTTCGTGATTGGGTGTTTTCTCGCCAGCGGTATTGGGGCGAACCGATTCCACTTGTGTGGTGTGACAAATGTAAGGAGTGGGTGTCTATTCCAGAAAGTGCATTACCATTAAAACTGCCGAAGGTGGAAAAATATCAACCCACAGATACGGGTGAGTCGCCGCTGGCGGCGATGGAAAAGTGGGTCAAGACAAAGTGTCCGCGCTGCGGCGGACCGGCACGACGGGAAACCGATACAATGCCGAATTGGGCTGGATCTTCGTGGTATTTTTTAAGATATTGTGATCCGCACAATAATAAAGAGTTTGCGTCCATGGAGAAATTGAAGTATTGGATGGGATCACCCTCACCTCAATCCTCTCCCATCAAGGGAGAGGAAGCAATAGGAAATCCCCCTCCCCTTGTGGGAGGGGTTAGGGGAGGGGTGGACTGGTATAACGGCGGGATGGAGCATACGGTACTGCATTTGTTGTATTCACGTTTCTGGAATCAGTTTTTGTATGATATTGGAGTGGTACCGACGCGCGAGCCGTACAAAAAGCGCACCAGCCACGGGATTATTCTTGGTGAAGATGGCGAAAAAATGTCCAAGTCGCGGGGCAATGTGGTAAATCCCGATGATATCATAAAACAATATGGGGCTGATACCCTGCGGCTTTACGAAATGTTTATGGGGCCGTTTGATCAAGCCGTGCCGTGGAGTACAAAATCTATTGCCGGGGTGCAGAGGTTTTTGGAGAAAGTGTGGCAATTGGGAAGCAAGATAAGCGAGACCAGCAAGATAAGCGAGACCAGTGTTGAGCGACTTCTGCATAAGACAATAAAGAAAGTAACTGGGGATATTGAGGCAATGAAGTTTAATACCGCGATTGCTGCAATGATGACGCTGGTGAATGAGATGAGTAAAGAAGATAAGTTAAGTGTTACGAGTTATGAGTTATTATTGACTTTGTTGCATCCTTTTGCGCCGCACATTACGGAGGAGTTGTGGAACAGAATACATCGCCCCTCACCGGGCCTACGGCCACCCTCTCCCTTAGGGAGAGGGGAGGGTGAGGGTATGTTGTGTCAGCAACCGTGGTCCAAATATGACCCCGCGCTTGTGAAGGATGAGGAAATTGAGCTCGTGATTCAAGTCAATGGGAAAGTGCGCGATCTTGTGCGCGTGTCGGTAGATATTTCAGAGGAAGAAGCCAAGGTGCTGGCTTTTCAAAATGAGAAAGTTGCCAAGTGGTTTCATGGACAAGAAGTCAAGGATGTGATATTTGTGAAAGGGAAGTTAATCAACATCGTAACGCAGTAGATGATACGAATCAGCGAATGAGTGACGAATCTACAAATATACGAATTCGCATATTCGTTGATTCGCCAAAAATTAGTAGATTCGTATCATTTTATGCAAATAGCAATTATCGGCGCCGGTTATGTCGGGCTCACTTCAGCCGCGGTGTATGCCAAACTTGGACATACGGTTTTTGCTGTGCGCAAAGACGCGGAGAAAGTGGCAATGCTCAAACGCGGGCAAGTGCCGTTTTATGAACCCGGACTGCCTGAGCTCGTGGCCGAGGGCGTGGCCAGTGGCCGGCTTATTCCCACTACTTCTTATGCCGAAGCTGTGCCAAAGGCCGAGGTGATTTTCTTGTGCGTAGGCACTCCGCCCTTGCCTTCTGGCGAGGCGGATTTGTCGCAAGTATTTGCGGCCGCGAAGGAAGTTGCGGAAAATTGGGGACCCTCACCCTCCCCTCTCCCTAAGGGAGAGGGTGATCGAGCGAAGGCGAGATCGGGTGAGGAGACATACAAAGTCATCGTAGATAAAAGCACAGTGCCGGTGGGGACAGCGGAGAAGGTGCGGAAGGTTATTGAGGAGAATGTAAAATTAAAAATGCAAAATGTAAAATGTGACTTTGATGTGGCGTCGTGTCCGGAATTTTTGCGCGAAGGTTCGGCCGTGCATGACACAATGAATCCCGATCGCGTCGTAATCGGCGTTGACTCGGATCGGGCGCGCGATATGCTCCTCAAAGTGCACGAAGGATTGCCGGGTGAGCGTCTGGTTACCGATATTGCCACTGCGGAGATGCTTAAGTACGCCAGTAATGCTTTCTTGGCAACAAAAATTTCCTTTATCAATGAGATCGCCAATCTTTGCGACGAAGTCGGGGCAAATGTTGATGAGGTGGCACGCGGCATGGGAATGGATCCGCGCATTGGTCCGGCATTTTTAAAAGCCGGCATTGGCTATGGCGGAGCTTGCTTTCCCAAGGATACCAAAGCGCTCCATTCTATCGCGTTTTGGCATGATTATGATTTTAAATTGCTCAAAGCTGTGATTGAAGTCAATCAAACGCAACGCCGGCATTTTTTGCAAAAAATACGGCAAACGCTTGGCACGCTTGAAGGCAAAAAAATCGGCATTCTTGGCCTTGCATTTAAAAACAATACTGATGATGTGCGGGAATCTGCCGCGGTGGATATTTCCGCCTGGCTTATTAAAGAAGGAGCGCAGGTGCGCGCGTATGATCCGCACGCGGAAGGAAATGCACGCGCCGCCCTGCCTGAACTTATTACTTGTCCGGCTCCGCAAGAAGTTGCCAAAGATGCGGATGCACTCTTGCTTCTTACGGAGTGGTCTGAGTTTCGGGATTTGCCTTGGGGCACCATGAAAGAAAAAATGCGCCAGCCGATCGTACTCGACGGCCGCAACCTTTTAGATCCAAAATCAATGCGCGACCTTGGCTTTACTTATATTTCTGTTGGAAGACCTTGAGCACGAGAGCATTAAAACACTAGAGCACAAGAACATGATATGGATTACAAACAGCAATTTAGAGCAAAGATGGACGAGTGATTTTGTGTTTTAATGTTTTAATGATTTTATGTTTTTATGATACTGGTGTCAGGATCACTTGCCTACGATTACATTATGGATTTTCCCGGATATTTCCGGGATCATATTTTGCCGGAAAAACTCCATGTGCTCTCCGTCTCTTTTTTGATTGATAAAATGGAGCGGAATTTTGGAGGCACCGCAGGAAATATCGCGTATAATTTGGCCTTGCTTGGGGAGAAGCCGACAATTCTTGCAAGTGTAGGAAAGGATTTTGGTGATTATAGGAAGTGGTTTCAATCACTTCATCGCGTAGCGCGGGGCTTTATGCCCCGCTTGGCGGCACATAAAGTGCCGCGCTACGAGGTTGATCTTTCATGCGTGCGGCAAGTGCAAGATTTGCCAACGGCAGGGGCGTATATTATGACCGATAAATCCGATAATCAGATCACCGCGTTTTATCCGGGAGCGATGGCAAATCGTGTAACGTGTAACGTGAAGCGTGTAGCGCAAGGGGCGAAGATGGCGATTGTAAGCCCGGGGAATTTGGAGGATATGAAAACTTTGCCGGTGTTGTATAAAAAGTATGGCGTGCCTTATATTTATGATCCGGGACAAGCAATCCCCGCGCTTTCCGGAAAAGATTTGCAACAAGGAGTTACGGGCGCGCGGGTATTTATTTCAAATGATTATGAACTGGCGATGGTTTTGAAAAAAACTGGCTTGACAGAACGCGGATTATTACAGAAGGTGAGCATACTCGTCACTACCTTAGGCGACAAAGGTTCGATCATTAAAGCAAGTAACCCCTCCCGATTTCCCTCACCCGGCCTGCGGCTTCCCTCTCCCTTAGGGAGAGGGCAGGGTGATGGTGGAATTATGAAATTCATTATTCCTCCGGCGAAACCGAAGAATACGAGCGATCCTACCGGCGCAGGAGACGCGTATCGCGCAGGATTGATTAAAGGATTGCTACTTGGATTGCCGTATGATAAAGTAGGTAAACTCGCGTCAACAGTGGCGGTATACACCGTGGAGAAATATGGAACGCAAACGCACGGATTTACGTGGAGACAAGTATTGCTAAGATATAAAACCAATTATGGAGAGAGTCTCGTGTAGCACGCGGAATCAGGAAGTATGAATTAGGAATCACATTGGCGAGAATAAGGAATTAGGAATTAGGAATTATGAATTGGGTTGGTTAAAAAAACAATTCAATTTCATGATTCATAATTCTTGATTCATAATTCACCAACATGCACTATTTAGTTACCGGCGGAGCAGGGTTTATCGGTTCGCATATTGTGGAGGCCTTGCTTAACCGTGGCGATAAAGTCCGCGTGCTGGATAATTTTGCAACCAGCAAGCGGGGAAATGTTCCGCCAGGCGCGGAGATGGTGGAAGCCAGCATTACTGATTCGAACGCCATCGCGTCGGCTTTTAAGGACATTGATGGCGTGTTTCATGCGGCCGCGCTTCCCCGCGTGCAAGAGTCCATTGAAAAACCGCTGGAATCCAATGAAATCAATATTGGCGGAACCCTAAACGTTTGCATTGCGGCGCGTGATGCGTCCGTGCGACGGATGGTGTTTTCCTCCTCCTCGTCAATCTATGGTGATACTGAAATTTTTCCAACGCCGGAGAATACGCTGCCCAATCCCAAAAGTCCGTACGCCTTGCAAAAGTATGTCGGTGAAGAATATTTGAAGCTTACGGCCCGCATCTGGAAAGTTCAAACTGTATCACTGCGCTATTTTAACATCTATGGTCCGCGGATGCCGCTGGAAGGCGCCTATAAATTGGTCATCCCGGTTTTTTTAGAACAGCAGGCCAAAGGAGAACCGCTGACCATTACGGGGGATGGAACCCAGACGCGCGATTTTACCTATATAGATGATGTCGTGCGCGCCAATTTAATTGCAATGGCCTCGCCGCGGGTGGGCCAAGGGGAGGTGATCAATATCGGTACAGGCAAAAATTACAGCATCAATAAAGTAGCCGAATTCATCTCCGGGCCAACCAAGCATATTGCGCCGCGGATTGAGCCGCACGATACGCTGGCGGATATTTCGCGCGCCAAAGAGCTTTTAGAATGGGAACCGCAGGTGCCGTTTGCAGAAGGGTTGAAACGGACGAGGGAATGGTTTGCGGGAATGAAAAATGCATAATGAAGAATGCGGAATGGCGTGTATGTATGATTTTGCAATTATTGGCGGGGGGATTTTGGGGACGGCATTGGCATATCAGTTGTCAAAAGAAAGTGATGGAACGAAAATTGCAGTGCTTGAAAAAGAAAATGAGGTGGCGCAACATACTTCCGGCAGAAATACGGGCGTTCTACATCGCCCGTTTTATCTTGATCCAGAAACTAAAGGAAAATTTGCCCGTTGCGCGCAAGAATCGTATGGATTTTGGAAAGAATACGCCCGCGCAAAAGGATTGCCGTGGAAAGAGGTAGGTACGCTGGAGGCGGCGCTTGATGATATAGAATATGCGCGATTAAAAAAATATAAGGACTGGTCGCTTCAAAACGGCATGGCTGACGAGGAGGCGCGGCTTTTAAGTGCGGAGGAAGTACGCACGATTGAGCCGAAAGTGCGTTGTGTCGGAGCGCTGTTATGTAGCACAGACACAGCTGTTGATTTTGGAGCATTCACCCGCGCGTTGCGGGATGATGCCAAACAGCAGGGTGTGCAGTTTATAATGGGGAAGGCGGTCAATCGGGTGCGCGAAAATCACACTGGCATTGAGATTGAGTGCGGCGATGGAGAGATCACCCGCACGCGCTATCTTATAAATTGTGCCGGCGGGTCCGCGCTCAAGATTGCCCATTGGATGGGAGTGGCGCGTGATTATGCGGATCTTAATTTCCGCGGAGAATATTTAATTGTGGGAGGCGCAAGCGCACGGTTGGCGAGCCGCAATATCTACTGCGTACCGCGCCACAGCGAATTTTCTTTTTTGGACCCCCATTTTGTGGTGCGCCACGATGGGCGAACGGAGATTGGGCCGACCGCGGTGCCGGTGTTTGGGGCGTATGCCTATCGCGGGTTGGGCAAGGTGTGGAGCAAAATCGCCGAGCGGCCAGTTATAAATAAATTGAGATTGTGTGTGAACCCGGAATTTTTGCGTTTGTGCGCACAGGAGTGGCGCAGTGTGTTATCTCCACGTGCAATGGTTTCACGCGTGCAGAAATTTCTTCCTGATCTGCGCGTGGAGGATTGTGTGACGCGTGGAACTGCTGGCGTGCGCGCCTCGCTTGTTGATCAGAAGGGACAGTTTGTGCCAGAAGTGGTGGAAGTGCAAACTGCTCATTCACTGCATATCCTAAACTATAATTCTCCGGGAGCGAGTGGCGCCCCGGCGTATGCAAAAGAAATTATGCGATATTTGCAAAAAGGCGATGCAGTTTGACCATAAGGCGTGATTTTGATAGAATCGTCCAACTATATGGAAGCATATAAAGTAAAAGATATTGCACTTGCGACGCAGGGGCAATTGCAGATGGAATTGGCCGAGCGGCGCATGGGCGCGCTTTTAGAGGTGCGTAAGCGTTTTGAGCGTGAAAAGCCGTTTGCCGGGCTTACGATTGGCATGGCGCTTCATGTAACTAAAGAAACTGCGATGCTGGTGCGTACCTTGCGCGCCGGAGGCGCGCAGGTTGCAATTACCGGTTGCAATCCGCTTTCAACCCAAGATGATGTGGCGGCCGCGCTTGCACAAGAAGGTGTGGCAGTTTTTGCACATAAGGGCGAAACGAATGAGGAGTACTATGAGAACTTGAATCAGGTGATTGAGGTTTTGAAATTCCAAATCACAAATTCCAAATTACAAACAAATTCCAATAACCAAATGCCAAGTGACATAACTCCCCCTACCCCCTCTTACCTTAAGAGGGGGGATGTTGGTTTGGTTCCTCCCCAAAGGGCGCGGGGAGGCGAGGAGGGGTTACGACAATGTCTCATCACCATTGACGACGGAGGCGATTTGGTGGGGGAAATTCACAAAAAGCATCCGGATTTGATCCCACATCTTATTGGCGGTACGGAGGAAACCACGACTGGACTGATCCGCTTGCGCGCTATGGAGCGCGATGGTGCGCTTAAATATCCGGTGGTGGCGGTAAATGACAACAAAACCAAACATTTGATGGATAATTATTATGGCACTGGGCAGTCAACGCTGGACGGTATTACGCGCGCCACCAATATTTTGTGGGCAGGAAAAACTGTGGTGGTTTGCGGTTACGGTTCATGCGGAAAGGGTGTAGCACTTCGTGCAAAAGGCATGGGATCAAACGTAGTTGTGTGCGAAGTGGATGCGTTTCGCGCCCTGCAAGCCGTGATGGATGGGTTTAGGGTGATGCCGCTTCTAGATGCCGCGGCACTTGGTGATATTTTTATCACCGTCACCGGCGATAAACATGTTTTGCGTCCGGAACATTTTGCAAAAATGAAGTCAGGAGCAATATTGGCGAACTCCGGACATTTTGACGCGGAGATTGATTTGCAAGGTTTGCGTGAGATGGCGGTCAATGTCAGAAGGGTGAGAGATATGTTAGATGAGTATACAATTCCCTCACCCCTCCCTCTCCCTACGGGAGAGGGAGACCGCAGGTCAGGTGAGGGGAAGGTGATTTTTGTTGCCGGTGAAGGGCGACTGGTAAATCTTGCTGCGGCAGAGGGGCATCCGTCGGAAGTAATGTCGCTTTCGTTTTGCGGCCAAGCTTTGGCATGCGAATGGTTAGTACGCAATTTTGCGCCCTCACCCCGCCCTCTCCCTGGGGGAGAGGAAGACCGAAGGTCAGGTGAGGGGAAAGTCTATACCCTTCCCCCTGAAATTGACGATACTATTGCGCAACTTCAGCTCAATGCAATGGCAATACGCAAGGATGAACTTACAGATGAACAAAGAAAGTATTTAAGTTCATGGGAAGAAGGAACCTAATCATGAAAACATAAAAACACGAGAGCATGAAAACAATGATTTAATGCTTTCATGTTTTAATGAACATATGGTGCCGAAATTGGAAGAAGTAAAAATTGCTATTGTGGGGCTTGGTTATGTAGGATTGCCGCTGGCGGTGGCATTTGGGAAATCACATTTTGCGCCGATTATAGGATTGAATAAAAGCAAAGGACGCATTGATTCGCTCAAAGCAGGACACGATCCGAACAAAGATGTCCCGGATGAGGATTTGGCCGCGGCTAAAGTTGAATATACTCTTGACCCCTCCGTACTTTCGCGCGCTAATTTTATTATTGTAACCGTACCTACTCCAATCACAAATGCAAAGACGCCCGATCTCACTCCTGTGATTGAAGCTTCGGAGACAATCGGAAAGCATATCAAAGCCGGTACGGTGGTGGTATATGAGTCTACAGTGTATCCGGGAGTTACCGAGGAAGTCTGTGTCCCACTTATTGAGAAAAATTCAGGACTGAAATGTGGCCGGGATTGGTATGTTGGCTATTCTCCCGAACGGACTAATCCGGGGGATACTGAACACACGATTACCACCACGGTTAAAGTGGTCTCGGGCATAGATAAGGAGACGCTTGAGTTAGTTGCGGCGGTATATGGCGAAATATGCAAGGCCGGAGTGCACAAAGCCCCCAATATCAAAACGGCCGAGGCGGAGAAGGTAATTGAAAATACGCAGCGTGATCTTAATATTGCGCTTGTGAATGAATTGGCTTTAATTTTTAACCGCATGGGAATTAATACCCGTGATGTACTTGAGGCCGCGGGAACTAAGTGGAATTTTCATAAATATCAGCCGGGTCTGGTTGGCGGACATTGTATCGGAGTTGATCCATATTACCTTACTCACAAAGCGCAAGAGTTAGGATACAACCCGGAGGTTATTCTTGCCGGTCGACGCATTAATGATTGGATGCCGGAGTATGTTGCTGATCTTACTATTTTAGGACTGGTGGAAGCGGGTAAAGTGGTACAGGGATCTCGAGTGCTTGTTTTGGGGCTTACGTTCAAGGAAAATATTCGTGATACGCGGAATTCAAAAATTGGGGATACGATTAGGAAACTTAAATCCTACGGAGTAAGTGTGCTGGCGCATGATCCAAATCTTTACCAAGAAGAGGTAGAAAAGTTCGGCGTGGAGTATGTGGCGGATTTGAGTGCCATGGGAAAAGTAGACGGAATTATTTTGGCCACGCTCCATCGACAATTTAAAGACATGCCGCTCAATGATCTGGTTAATCATTACAGCGGCAATGCCCGCGGAGTACTGGTGGATGTAAAGAGCCACTATCTTAAAGAGCTTAAGGCGCATAACAATATAATTTACAAATGTCTATGAAGTGCGACTGCCTTTTATGTTCATTTGAAAATCCGAAGTTGAGCGCGACCGCAGTGGTGATTCGTGACGGAAAATTACTAGTGGCCAAGCGCAACGAAGAACCGTTTAAGGGGGAGTGGGATTTTGTCGGCGGATATGTGGGAAAGAATGAGACGCCAGAGGAAGCGCTAAAGCGGGAACTTAAAGAAGAGCTTAATGTTGAAAGTAAGCTTACCTATCTGGGGGCATTTTCCGGAAACGCCGCGTACAAAACTTATGAGTTTCCAGTTTTGAGCTTTGCCTATCTTGTTGAGATTGAAGGGAATATAACGCTGAATCATGAAAACTCCGAAGTTTCCTGGATTCCACTGCGCGAGCTTAATACCATTGCGTTTGATTCAAATCAAAAGATACTGGCGTACCTTAAGGAAAGGTTTGTATATGACCTTAAAGATGTACGCGCACTTGTTGGACAGCTTGACGCCAGCGCCACGGTTAATGAACAATCGCTCTACAAAGCCATACGGGATGGATATGTCAGCACAGTATATGAAGCTGGGAAACTTGTTGGTATGGGCTGGATTTTTCCGCGGCAAACGATGCTCCGCCGGCAAGCCGTAGTTGAGGATATGATTGTTGATCCAACGCAGCGCGGGAAAGGGCTGGGCGAAAAAATTCTGCATGATCTTTTGCGCTGGGCTAAGGGACAAGGGGTGGAGATGGTAGAGCTTACAACTAATCCCAAGCGCGTTGCGGCAAATAGTTTATATCAGAAAGTCGGATTTAAACTGCATGAAACCAATCACTATTTGCTGGATCTCAAGACTTATTAATAAGTGTAAGAATTATGATTCCGCTTGCTGAACCAGTAATGGCCGGGAATGAATGGCGCTATATTAAAGATTGTTTGGATACCGGCTGGGTTTCTTCGGCTGGTAGTTTTGTGAATCGCTTTGAAGATGGGGTGGCCAGGTATCTCGGCGTCGCGCATGCCGTGGCAGTAGTCAATGGCACGGCCGCCCTGCACCTCGCGCTGATTATCGCGGGAGTTAAAAAAGACGATATCGTGCTGGTACCTACCTTGACTTTTGTCGCCCCAGTCAATGTTGCGCGCTATGTTGGAGCATCTCCGATATTTTTTGATTGCGACCCGGGAACACTCTGCCTGGATGTAAATCAAATCGCGCAGTTTTTAAACAGTGAATGTGAAAAACGCGGTAGCGGGATGACCTACTATAAAAAGACCGGCCAACGGGTCGGCGCGGTAATTCCGGTAAATGCCTTGGGACACCCTACGGATATGGATGCGCTCACGGAAGTATGCCGCCAGTATAAAGTATGCGTGATTGAAGACGCGACGGAAAGTTTGGGGTCGGAATATAAGGGGAAAAAGGCCGGCGTGCTTGGGGACATCGGATGCCTTTCATTCAATGGCAACAAGATTATTACCACCGGCGGCGGAGGGATGATCGTTACCAATAATGAAGAATGGGCCAAGCGCGTGCGCCATTTAAGCACGCAAGCTAAAAAAGATCCCCTGCGCTACGATCATGACGAGATTGGTTACAATTATCGGCTTACAAATATCCAGGCGGCGTTCGGGGTAGCCCAGCTGGAAAAACTGGATGAGTATGCGGCCCGCAAACGCGAAATTGCCAACCGCTATCGCGAACTTTTTGACGGATTCGCCGGGAAGCTGAAGGTTTTACAAGAAGCATCATGGGCAAAAAGCAATTACTGGCTTTCAACTATTCAGGTTGCGGCAGATATGAAAGAGCCGTTGCTTGCCTATCTGATTGCTCAAGGTATTCAGGCCCGACCGATTTGGAATTTGATTCATACGCTACCGATGTATAAAGAATCTATGGTATATGGCGGAGACGCTCTTTGTGCCAGGGCGGCGTGGGAAAGTTGTCTTAATATTCCTTGCAGTGTGAATATTACTAATGAACAGCTAGAAGCGGTGTCCGCCGCGGTCAAAAGCTATTTTACTTAAAATACTATGGAGAAGATTGTAATTATTGGAGGCGGAGGGCACGCGAAAGTAGTTGCCAGTATGATAAAAAAACTCGGCACCTTTGAAATTCTTGGATATACCGACAGTGAAACCCGCGGCCCACTGTTGGGTATGGCTTATCTTGGAAAGGATGAGGTGTTGCCGCGTCTTAAAAAAGACCATCCGCAACTTTCTGCAGTGCTTGGCATTGGATATCTAGGAAATGGTGATTTGCGTGAGCGGTTGGTTGAGAAATTGCGCGGGCTTGAGTTCACGATGCCAGCGATTATTTCGCCACATGCGGTTATAAATGAAGAGGTGCAAATCGGAGAAGGGACCGTAGTCATGGATGGAGTGGTGATTAATTCCGGCACGCACATCGGGCGTTATGCAATTATTAATACGCGAGCATCTGTTGATCACGACTGCGTGGTCGGAGATTTTACGCATCTTGCGCCGGGGGTTACTTTAAGCGGGGGTGTCAAAGTCGGCGCGTATTCACTTATTGGCGTGGGCGCGTCAGTGGTTCAATATAAAACCATTGGCGATCATTGTATTATCGGCGCCGGCGCGGCAGTTACGAAAGATTGTCTTGGGCCCGGCACCTATGTTGGCGTACCGGCTAAAAAATCAGTATGAAAACATTTATCATTGCCGAAGCCGGGGTTAATCATAATGGTGAGCTTGCGATTGCCAAGCGCATGGTTGATGTGGCTAAGGAAGCTGGTGCTGATGCGGTGAAGTTTCAGACGTTTCGGGCGGAGACGCTCGTGACGCGTACGGCCAAGAAAGCGTCCTATCAGGTGGCCAACACCGGGACTAATGACTCGCAAGCCGAGATGCTACGCGCTCTTGAACTTTCGCCTGACGCACATCGCAAGCTTGCTGCGCATTGCGCGAAGACAGGAATCATGTTCATGTCCACGCCGTTTGATCTTCAAAGCGTGGATTTTTTGGCTGGGCTGGGCATGACTATATTCAAGATTGCCTCTGGCGAAATTACCAATTTGCCGCTTTTGCGCAGAATCGGAGCGCTTGGTCGTGAAATTATTATGTCAACAGGGATGGCAACGCTTGAAGAGGCGCGTGCCGCGCTTGATGTGCTTGTATTTGCCGGTACTCCCAAAGACAAAATCACGGTGCTTCACTGTCACACTGATTATCCAACTGCCATGGAAGACGTTAATCTGCGTGCGATGATAACGATGCGTGATGTGCTGGGAGTGAAGGTGGGTTATTCTGATCATACGCTTGGCATTGAAATTTCAGTTGCGGCAGTCGCCTTGGGCGCGCAAGTAATTGAAAAACACTTTACGCTTGATCGCAATATGGAAGGCCCAGACCATAAAGCTTCGCTGGAGCCGGCAGAACTTAAAGCGATGGTTTGCGCAATTCGCAATGTTGAAAAAGCGCTGGGCGATGGGGTAAAGCGCCCCACCGCACGGGAGGAAGTGCTAAAAGCGGTGGCGCGAAAAAGTATCGTTGCTTCTTATGACATTGTTAAAGGCGAGGTATTTAGCGAAGATAACATTACTACTAAACGGCCCGGTAGCGGGATAAGCGCGATGGAGTGGGATTGGGTGCTTGGTCAAAGGGCCAGGCGTGATTTTAACGCCGATGAACTAATTGAAATGTAGAGGGCGAGATCAAGGGGTATCGTGTAAATTCGGTATAGACACGGTCCCCTTGCTTTTTTATTTAGGGAGGAGTAACATTGTAACATTGCTCATCTATGGAATTAAAAGAAAAAAAAGTCATGGTAACTGGTGCTGACGGTTTTATCGGGAGTCATCTCGTGGAATTCCTTCTCAAGGAAGGATGTCGCGTGCGCGCATTCGTGTTTTACAATTCCTTTAATTCTTGGGGGTGGCTGGATACTCTTCCCAAGGAGTTGCTCAAGAATGTAGAAGTTATTGCAGGCGATATACGGGATCCGCACGGGGTGCGTACCGCGGTAAAAGGGGTTGACGCGGTCTTTCATCTGGCTTCGCTTATTGCGATCCCTTTTTCATATCATAGTCCGGACGCTTATGTGGATACGAATATTAAGGGAGCGCTTAATATATTGCAGGCTGCTCGGGAGTTGGATTTATCGCGCGTAGTAATCGTGTCCACCTCCGAGGTATATGGAACGGCGCGGTATGTACCCATTGATGAAAGTCATCCCTTTCAGACCCAATCGCCATATGCCGCCGCAAAGCTGGGAGCAGATCGTCTGGCCGAATCTTTTCACTGTTCATTTGGAACGCCGGTTACGATTGCCCGCCCGTTTAACACTTATGGTCCGCGTCAATCGGCGCGCGCGGTGATCCCCACGATTGTGACCCAGGTACTCGCCGGGTTAAAAGAGATTAAGCTCGGCTCGCTTACTCCAACCAGGGATTTCAACTATGTTGAGGATACCTGTCGGGGATTAGTGGCGCTTGGAAGTTGCGATGCCGCGGTGGGTAAAGAGGTTAATATCGGATCAAGTACGGAGATTTCCATTGGCGATCTTGCAAAACAGATATTTGAACTGATGGGAGTTCAGGTGATGATTGCAAAAGACGACGTGCGTCAACGGCCGGAGCGAAGCGAGGTGGAGCGCCTGGTATGCGATAGTCGGCGTATTAAGGAATTGACCGGATGGACCTCCGGGGTTTCTTTACAGGAAGGATTGCGCCGGACTATTGAGTGGTTCCGGATAACCGAAAATTTCAATCGTTATAAAAATGACATCTACAATGTTTAGGTTGAATTGATTATGAAAAAAAGAATTCTTTTGGTCGCCGATAATGCTCGTCGAGATTTTATAGCCACCCGGATGTTGCAGCGCGCGTTTTTGAAAAAAGGAGCGGACGCGCGGCTGTCCACGCTTCTTGATATGGTGCCGAATCTACGGCGGTTTAAACCGCATGGCGTAATGGCCAACCGTGCCAATATGTCATTTGCCAAACCGGCTTCCAAGTGTTCGCGTATCTATGTATTTCCCGCTGAAGGCGCGTATCTAACCAAGGAAAGCATGTTGGCGGTTTTTAAGGGAGAGGCCTACGAACGTATTGATTCCGTTGAATGGGTACGCAGGTGTTATGTTTGGAGTGACTATGTTCGCAATTCGCTTTTAGAGACCGGCATGTTTCGGGACGATCAACTGACGGTCGCGGGAAGTCCTCGGTTGGATGTTTATCGCCATCATGTCCGTACGCGCGCGCTTCCGACTGATCCAAAAGAGTTTACCCTTGGCGTGGCCTTTTCCGCGAAAACCACCAGCGCGTATTACGGCGAACCGCATTACGCGCGAGCCCTTTTCGATTTCCACAAAGATTTTTCGTTTCCTTGGTTGCCTCCGCGCCGGCATTTTGAAGATATGTGCTGGCTTGATCAGGCAACGCTGCGGCTTTCGATGCGATATCTAAAGCGTTTTCTTGAAGATTTTCCCGGAAAGGTTATTTTCCGGCCAAGTCCGTTTGAGGATGAAAAAGAGTATATGTTTCTGCAAAAGCGCTACCCCAAGCGGGTGAAAGTGATGTTAAACGTTCCGTTGTCGGAGTGGTTATCTCGAATAGATCTGCTCATGACTTCTTGGTCAACAACCGGGCTGGAGGCGTATATTGAAGGCATACCGGTAATTTCAATTGTGGGTACCATGGATCAGGAACATTTGTTTCGCCATGTTGATAAGGTCGCGGGCGGATTTGAGAAATTTGTCGCCTCGTTTCATTTGCCGGAAACCGAGGACGAGCTTTTTGAGAAAATACGCGCGGCACATACGGGAGAACTGTCCGTCGCGCCACAATCAAAGGAAGAAGTCGCGCGGCTTTTAAGCGATCTCTATAATTGGCCTTATCAAAAAGCCGCGCATGAAGTCATCACGGATGATGTGCTCCACGATTTGGAAGATTTTAAAGAAGTTCGGAAGGAGGTTTGGAAAGAATCCCTTCCTATTCCTCATCAAGTGCCGCTCTGGCTGGCACCGCTCGCATATTATTTTAGGAATCAATGCCGCTTTTATAAGCGGGGCAATTTTAGGACGCTTAGGGATTTTTATCGTTTGAAAGATTCGCGGGTTGATGCAGCTCTTGATAAGATGGAGAGAGAAGCAAAAGATCACCCGGCGGTTAGGACTTTTTGTTCGCCCGCCTAAATTTTTTCACAGTATGAATACACTAAAACAAGAGATGAAGGAATTTTGGGGAAAGGGATGGGGAAAACGCGGCCAGGCGGATAAAAGTGTACAAAGCCGTGAGCGATTTTTACAAGAGCTCGGCGCGATAAGAATGCTTTTAGAGATGGAAGAAGGGGAGCAAGTACGGGAAATGCAAAAGATTGGGCTAAAGGGTAAAGCTGTCCTTGAAATCGGTTGCGGCGCGGGATCAAGCAGTATACTTTTTGCGCTTGATGGAGCGCAGGTAACCGCTTCGGATTTAACGGATGAGGCGGTTGCGATTACCAAAGCTAAATTTGATCTGCTTGGTCTTGCCGGAAACGCGGTACAGGCCGACGCGGAGAATTTACCGTTTCCCGATAATAGTTTTGATGTGGTATTTTCCAGCGGTGTATTGCATCATACTCCCAACACGCAAAAGACAATTGACGAAATACGGCGCGTGCTTAAACCGGGAGGGAACGCGGTTGTGATGCTTTACGCAAAGTGGTCTTTTCAGTATCTGGTCAGCTTACTTTTGATGCGCGGTATTATTTTTGGCGGAATCTTTCGGCACGGCCGCAATTGGCTCGGGCATGCGACTGAACTGGCTTGGAATACCAAGGAAGATAGATTAAATCCAATGACGAAAGTGTATTCCGGGCGGCAGATGCGACAGTTGTTTAAGGAGTTTGAAATTATTGGTTTGCGTAAACATTCTTTCCACTGGCCTGATCTGTTTCCGGGAGTTTATCATATATGGAAACGGCGCCGGGTACATTTAGGAGATGCCGATGTTATGTCCTTGAGTAGTTTTGAGCGCGTCATTGGGCGCTTCGCGGGGTTTGCCTTGGTTATACACGCCAGGAAACTATTTAAATAAGGTGGTCTCTAGAATCTAACGCAATAGTACGTTAAATATTTCATAGGGTGTTGCGTAATCAAGCACCTTTCGAGGTCTGCCGTTGAGCAGGTGTTGCACATGCTTTACCTCTCGACGGGAGATCTTTGAAAAGTCAGTGCCTTTCGGGAAGAACTGTCGGATCAGGCCGTTGGTATTCTCATTCGTGCCTCTCTCCCAAGGGGACGCCGGATGAGCAAAGTACACCTGCATCCGCGTGTCTTTAGTGAAGAGTTTGTGTCCTGCCATCTCTTTGCCTTGATCATACGTCAGAGAGAGCCGCATATGCAAGGGAATCTTCTTGGCCTCTTTTGCAAACGCCTTCCGTACCGTTTCCGCAGTTCTGTCCTTGAGAGGTACGAGAATCGTGGTACGGGTCGTGCGTTCTACCAGTGAACCGAGCGCGGATTGTCTGTTCTTGCCAATCAGGAGATCGCCTTCCCAGTGGCCGGGGATGATCCGGTCGGCAACCTCTGCCGGTCGTTCTTCAATGGAGAGCATATCGAGGATTTGGCCTCTCCCTACGGCCTCTTGCGCATGGCTTCTCCGTGTATGCCGTCGTTTTCGTTCCCGTCGCAGGCACGCCAGGAGTTCTTTCTTGAGCGCACCCCTTGGCAGGACATAGAGGTAGGAGTAGATCGCTTCCGGAGATATGCGCATAGTCATATCTAAAGGATACTCCTTGGCAATCTTGCGAGCAATTTCCTCAGGCGACCAACGCAGGCGAAGTTTCGCCTGCACATACCTGCGCATACGAGGTTCCAGAAGGATCTTGCGTTTCCACAGCTTTCTCTTTCTGGCTTTTCTCTGGGCACGCCTGTGAGCAGTGGCTGCTCGGTATACATACCGATTGCATCCTCCGGCCGAGACCTCATTGCTCACGGTGCTCACAGACCTGCCCAGGAAACGGGCAATATCTCCAAACGAACATCCTTGAGCGAGCATTCTGCTGATCTCCTCTCGCTCACCCTCACTTAAACGATGATAATTCATAGATCTAACGCGTTACCGATAATACCGCCACGGTATCATAGGTGTTGCGTTAGATTCTAGAGTCTAACTAAGTTATGATAAAGAAAATTGCAAAAAAAATCATCAAATGGTTAGCAACAGCAAAATGGCTGGCCTTTCCAAGAAAGATTATCGTAGGACTCGCTTGTTACGCTTTCGCATTGAAGAACGGAGTGATTATTTATTACAATGATCCGCAGAGGTCAGAAGTATTGCGTTTAGTTAGAAAGATTAAAAAGGAAAATGAAATGCTGTTAGGTGATAATGAGGCCTATCAGATATTTATGGCGGTCAAAAGAACAGAAAAGATAGATGGAGATATTGCAGAAGTGGGCAGTTATAGGGGCGGGTCTGCAAAATTAATCTGTGAAGCCAAAGGAAACAAAACTCTCTATTTATTTGATACTTTCGAAGGTTTACCCGAGTTACATGCTATGGATAATCCAAACCAATTTCATAAAGGACAATTTTCCGCTCAACTGGAACAGGTGAAACATTATCTTGGGGAATATGAAAATGTGTATTTTTATAAGGGTCTTTTTCCCTCCACTGCCGAGCCGATAAAGAATAAGACATTTTCATTTGTACATCTCGATTTAGATTTGCATGAGCCCACAGCAGCTAGTTTGCAGTTTTTTTATCCCAGAATGAACAGAGGCGGAATCATAATATCGCATGATTATATCAATGCGCCGGGAGTCCGAAAAGCATTTGATGATTTTTTCAAAGATAAGCCAGAACCAATCATTGAAATGTCTGGTCTACAATGTTTAATTGTAAAAATATAGAAGAAAGTATGGAGACCGTATTGGTTACCGGAGCAACTGGATTTTTAGGGAGTGCGCTGGTGGAGGCGCTGTTTGATCAGGGAAAGCGGGTCATCGGCATTGGACGGCGCGACCAAGGATTTTTATCCGATCGAGTGGTAAAAGACCCACAGTTTATTTTGCGTAGACTTGATTTAACACAGGATGTTGAAGTTGCGCTTTCAGAGTATAAGGTTGACACAATTTTTCATCTTGCCGCGCAGCAGCCCTCCTCGCCCAACATTAGCTTTGACGATTTTTACAAAGGCAATGTTATAACTACGCGCAATGTGATTGCGCTGGCCAAGCAGTCCGCCAGTCAGCTTATCTATGCCTCAACAATCGCGGTATGGGGCGCACTGGACAAGGAGCTTTGCGAAGATGTGCCTCCCACCCCCAACAATTATTACAGTCTTACCAAGTATATTGCCGAACGGCTGATTGAGATTGAACTGCAACGAACGAATGTGCAAGCAATAGTAGTGCGTTTTCCATCGCTTTACGGCCGCAATCATCTAGGAGGCATGATCTACACCTATGTCCAACTAGCCCGAGCCAACACGCCAATTGAGGTATATGGCAATGGCCAGACCGCCCGCAATGCTCTATATGTTGGTGACGCAATTAAGGCACTATGTAAGGTAGCAGAGAATAAAGATAAGTTAGCGCAGTTTGAAATGTTTTTGGCCGGAAGCGCGAATTCTTTGCCGATGGCCAAGATTGCGCAACATGTAAAAGATGCTTTGGGTTCATCCTCTCCGATCGTGCCGATTGATAAACCATCTTCACCCCCATGGGATGTGCGTATTAATACTGAAAAGGCAAAAAACCGATTAGCATTTGCGCCAATGAGGATAGAAGAAGGAATACGACAATATATTAAAGATATACTCCGCGATGTATGAAATACACTACCGCCTTACCATTTTTCCCCCAAGAGGATATTGAACAAATTTTGAAAAAGTTCGGGAAGATTCTTGCCGGCGAAGGAATGCTTACTAAAGGGCCGCAGGTCAAGGAATTCGAACGCGAGTTTGCGGCATATACGGGAGTACCATACGCGGTCGCGGCAAATTCGTGCACCTCCGCGCTGGAAGTAGTGTTTAAGGCGTTTGGTGTTGGCAAAGGTGATGAGGTAATTGTCCCGGTACAGACCTTTTTTTCAAGCGCCTCAAGCGCGGTTGCCGTTGGGGCATGGCCGGTGTTTTGTGACACGGATGATAATTTCCTGCTTTCGTTTGAGGATCTGAAGCGCAAGATTTCTCCGGCGACCAAAGCTGTCGTTGTTGTGCATTTTGCCGGCTTGATTCACCCAGAAATTTTTGCGATCCGCGATTATCTTAAAGAGCGTAATATACTGCTGATTGAAGACGCGGCGCATGCCTCCGGAGCGGAAATTAAAGGAGTGCGCGCCGGCGCGATTGGAGATGCCGGATGTTTTTCTTTTTTTTCTACGAAAGTAATGACCACTGGTGATGGCGGAATGATTACGACCAATAATGAGACAGTCGCGAAACTGTGCCGTAGCTTAATTCACCTAGGAATTGATGTGGATGCGCCTCAAGAGCAGTATTCGGAAATAGGCGGCAATCGGCGCATGACGGAATTCCAAGGAATTTTAGGACGCTTTCAGCTTAAACGGCTGGATGAGTTTGTGGCGCATCGCAACATGATTGCCCGGATATATCAAGAAGAATTGCGTTCGCTTGAAAAAGAAGGCCGGATTGCATTTCCGCAGTTTCCAGGTACAGTTCGGCATGCTTACTGGCGGTTTATTGTATTCTTGCAGCCGGGCCTTAATCGTGATAAGGTGCGGGAGAGAATGAGAGAAAAAGATATTGCTATTGACTGGCCGTATCAGCCACTGGTTCATCTTCAGCCGGCATTTCAGAAGCTGTATGACACAAAAGAAGGTCCGTATCCGAACGCGGAGAGTCGCGTAGGGAGACATATCTGTTTGCCGATTCATCTCGGGATTAGTAAAGACGCGGCCTACTTTATAGCCGCGCAGTTCAAGAATTCAGTGCTATGATTCTTACTGCCCATCAGCCAACTTATCTTCCTTGGCTTGCGTTTTTTCACAAGATTGCTTTGAGCGATGCGTTTTGTTCTTTTGATATCGCCCAGTACCGGAGAAGGGGGTTTAATCGGAACACTATCAAAACTTCGCAAGGAGAACAATTTCTCACTGTTCCGCTCTTGACCCACGGCTATAGAGAAAAACAGATCGGGCAGATGGAGATTAACAATTCAATTGATTGGAGATCAAAACATTTTAAATCGCTCATGGTTAGTTATAAGCATGCTCCATTCTGGGACAGCTACGCGGATTTTTTTAAAGATACGTATGAGCGCGACTGGAAATATTTTTCCGAACTTACTGATTATATGCTTTCATGGTTTTTAAAAGAGCTTGGCATCAAGGTTAGGTATTGCAAGGCCTCGGAGATGAAATTTGAGGGCAAGGGATCTGATCTGGTGCTCGATATGTGTAAAAAACTAGGAGCTATCTCTTATATTTTTGGAGCTTTTGGCAAGCGGTACGCCAAGATGGACGATTTCAGAGGCGCCGGCGTCCAGCCGTATTTCCAAGATTATCATTATCCAAAGTATCCTCAACAGTGGGGAGAATTCATCTCGAAGTTAAGCATTGTCGATCTTTTATTCAATTGTGGCAGTAAGAGTTTGGAGATTTTAATGGAGGGAAATATTCAAAGAGAAGAACTTGTAAAAGGGGGCGTCGAGCGCGTTCAGGAGATACCCGGCGACGTTTCCGACCAATCCAAATTAAATGAAAGTGAATTAGATGATTTATGTCAATAAAAAAAATTCTAGCGTTAACTGGTATCAGAAGCGAATACTATATTTTATATCCGGTCATTGATTTACTGCGTCAAGATAAGCAGTTTGACGTTCGCGTCGTTGTTTCGGGAGCGCATTTGTCCGACTGGCATGGACTTACTCTGCGGGAGATTGAAGCGGACGGGTTTCACGTTGTTGATAAGCTCGATAGTCTTTTAATGACTAATCGGACGACCCAGCGCGTCAAAGGGGTTGGAATGTTGACACATGCGCTTGCGCAGACGGTTGAGAGGGAAAACCCGGATGTTATTTTTGTAGTCGGAGATAGAGAAGAGAGTATCGCTGCCGCGTTGGTTGGAAATTATATGGATGTAGCAGTTGCACACCTTGGCGGAGGAGATCCGGTATATGGAAACGCCGACGACCCTATACGATTCGCAGTTTCAAAACTAGCGCATATTCATTTTACTCTGGCAGACGCGTACGCAAAGAATCTGCAACGGGTTGGCGAAGAGGAATTTCGGATTTTCAATGTTGGTGATCCGGCACTGGATACTATTCGCACGACTCCCCAGCGTAGTTTAATCGAGATGAGTGGTATATTGGGAGTCGATATCAATGACGGTAAATATATAGTGTTGATTAGAAATCCGTTATCTTCGGAATGGAAAGATGCCGGACATCAAATGCATATCACCCTCCAAGCGCTTGAACAATTTTGCAAGGAATCAGGATATAAAGTAATTGCCATCCATCCAAACACTGATCCGGGTGCGTGCGATATTATAGAGGCGATTCAAGCCTACAAAGATAAGCCATTCATAAAGTTTTATAAAAACCTTGAGCGAGAGGTCTTCGTAAATCTTATGCGACACGCTCGAGCGCTGGCGGGTAATTCCAGTATGGGTATTCTTGAGGCGCCGTTCTATAAACTTCCGGTTATCAATATTGGTAATAGACAACAAGGGCGATTGAATGCAGGAAATGTTGAGTTTGTGCCGGATGAACACGCCGCAATAATACAGGCGGTCAACAAATCCTGCGGAAATGATGAGTATCGGAAAATGGTGGCCAATCTTAAAAATCCTTACGGCGATGGCCGGACTTCGGAAAAAATTAGAGATGTGCTACGATCAGTAGATCTAAGCGATAAGCAATGGCTAGTTAAAAAGAATCTTGCCGGTATCTCATAACTCCCCCTGCCCCCTCTTACCTTAAGAGGGGGGAGCTAATCGTTTATATGGCTAGCATACTCGTAGTATCTCCCCACCCTGATGATGAGACGCTGGGTTGCGGAGGAACTCTTCTAAAACACACGGCGGTTGGCAATCAAGTGTACTGGTTGATTATAACCAAGATGACACAGGAGGTTGGATATAGCGAGGATCGTATACGCGCGCGCAAGGAGGAGATTGAATCCATAGCCAAGTCCTATAAATTTGAAAAAACCTTTATGCTCGACTTCGCAACTACTACCCTTGATACGATTCCGTTGCGGAATATCATAGCCGAGGTTGCGCGAGTAGTCGCGGAGGTAAAACCCGAAACGGTATATCTTCCCAATAGGTCGGATGCTCATTCCGATCATCGGATTACTTTTGCCGCGGTGTTTGGCGCGATCAAAACATTTCGCGCGCCAGGCATTAAGCGCGTACTTTCCTATGAGGTCCTTTCCGAAACCGAGTTTACCGCGCCATACCAATCCGACACATTCGTACCAAACAGTTTTTCTGACATATCTTCTTATTTAGAAGAGAAGATAAAAATTATGCGACTATATAAAGGCGAACTGGGCAATCCGCCGTTTCCAAGGAGTGAAGAAAATATCAGAGCGCTTGCGACACTGCGCGGCGCGATTGCGGGAGTAAATCACGCCGAGGCATTTATGATGATAAAAGAAATTGTATGACACAAGATCAGATACGGGCGATTTGTATACCCTCTACTGTTACAATAAAAGATGTTATTAAACATCTCAATGATACAGGCCGTAAAATGCTTTTTATAGTTGATGGAGGCGAGCGGCTGATGGGGATCATTTCTGATGGAGATATACGCCGCGGGTTGCTCGCGGGATACGGATTTAATGAATCCGTAGAGAAGATTATGTTTTGCGAATATATTGCGTTTGATTTTAAGGATTCGACGGCAAAAGAACAAGCGAGAGAGTTGATGTTGGAGCGCAATATCCCGCTAGTTCCTTTGATTGATCAGCAGGGGAAAGTACGTGATATTATTCAATGGACGGATATTATCGCTTCGGCGGATACTAAGAAAGTGCATGAAATTCAAGAACACGAGATAGTAATTATGGCTGGCGGCAAGGGTACGCGACTCGATGTATTTACTAAGATATTTCCAAAGCCGCTCATCCCGGTGGGCGATAAGCCCGCGATAGAGTTTATAATGAGCCGTTTTTATAAGTATGGTTTTCACAAATTTCTTTTTACGCTAAATTATAAAAAAGAATACGTTAAATTATTTTTGAAAGAAAAACAATTTCCTTCTGATTATAAAATTGACTGGGTTGAAGAAGAAGATTATTTAGGTACCGCGGGCAGTCTTTCTTTACTGCGTCACCGCCTTACGGATACATTTTTTGTGGTTAATTGTGATACAATTCTCGATGTTGATTATGCCGAAGTTTTGAAGTGGCACAAGGAACGCGGCGCGGCGCTTACCGCCGTCGGTTGTCATAATGAGATTGATATTCCGTTTGGGGTATTAACGCTTGCCAACGGCAAGCTGGATAAGATTCATGAAAAACCTTCCCATGACGTGATTATCAATACGGGTATGTATGTAATGGAGCCGAGGATATTTACATATCTTACCCCCGGGACTTTTATGGATATGAATGAATTAATCAACGCGGTTGCGGCTAAAGAAGATGTCAGTGTGTATCCGGTATATGGCCGGGATTGGCTTGATTTAGGGCAATGGGATGCCTACAAACGATCAACGAAAACTTTGGAGAATAACGGCTATGTATAATCAGCATAGTATTTTAGGCGTAATTCCGGCTCGAGGAGGGAGCAAAGGAGTGCCGCGGAAAAACGTGCGAATGCTTGCGGGTAAGCCGCTTATCGGCTGGACAATAGAGGCCGCGCTTCGAAGCGGAGTTTTTGATTGTGTCGCAGTAGTAACTGACAATCAAGAGATTGCCGAGGTTGCTAAAAAATACGGGGCTGAAGTTCCGTTTATGGAGCCGGCCGAGTTGGCATCGGACATGGTAAAGGGGATGGAAGTAATTTTATACACGATGGATTGGTTCGCCGCGCATGATAAGCAATACGATCTGCTGATGTGTTTACAGCCGACCTCGCCACTACGTACCGCGGAAGATATTCGCGGGGCGCTAGCGTTCATGGAGGATAAGCAGGCACAATCAGTCGTTTCGGTCTGCAAGGTTGAACACTCTCCGCTTTGGGCGAATACTTTGCCGCCAGATCTGTCTCTGCAGGGTTTTATTAAGGAGAATGTCAATATGCCGCGGCAAGCCCTCGAGCAGTTTTTTCGTTTAAACGGAGCGATTTACCTAGCGGAGTGGGAGTATCTCCTAAAGCACAAGACTTTGTACGCGGAGAATTCCTACGGCTATATTATGCCGACCGAAAGATCAATCGATATTGATAGTGAACTTGATCTATACATTACCGAGGCCTTATTAAAACGTTGATATGAATGTCGGGATGATTTGGAATAATATTAGCGATGGGGAATATCAGTTGGCTAGAGCTGTGCACACTGGACAATCATTTAGAGAATATTTTGATTTAGTAGATGCTCTCCAGCTCAAAGTTTCCGGCATGGCCGAAACTTTTACTGCGATATTTAATTTCGCTAGGGAGTGCCGGATGGATTTTTGTCTATTATCTTATCGCAGCGCTTGGGCAATTAGTCCGCAAGCGTTAAAAAATTTAATTCAAAGCGAAGGAGTACAGCAGGCGGCAATTTCAGTTCGCGTCGGAAAAATATATGCCAAAGCCGGATTGTTCAGTCCAAAAGCGCCTTATATTGACGCGGATTTTATTGTTATTAATTTAAAGCGGTGTATTGAACTTGGCGCTCCGGAGCGGATTGGGAGGGTGTCGTATTACTCCCACTTTACCGATGCAGGCGGTGTGCAGGCGGAGCTCATTGCATTTTTGGAAGCGATTATGCCTTACGGGGCCGTGCATGTATATGATGACGGTAGTAAGTTGCGCGATCTCTACGGGCGTACGCGTCCGCGCGGATTTGCCCCGACGCCCTATCTTGTTGATACGATGCGCGGGTTTCTATCCTGCGATCCCGGGCGTGATCCGCGCCTGCATTATCTACGCGCGGTTTTGCTCCGCAAAAACGGTCCGGATAAGACCCGCTTGCTTACCGAATATGTAAAAACACATTCGCAGAACCGCTCCGCCGGTCGTAGTGTGGACGGTTTCCCATTTCTTAAAGAAGCGCCTCTTCTACGCTTGGCTCAAGGTATCGGGGGCCTATTAAAAAGCGCGCTTGGCCGAGTGAATTTCGAGATTCATAAAAAATATACCGATAAAACGTAAAAAACGCACTTATCATGAAAACCGGGTTGCTACTCGTTTATTCGTACTTTAAAGAACATCCGCGTACTTATACGCGGGTGGTGATTGTGGCGGTGATAATTGGAATATTGGAACTTGTTGGGATCTCGTCGCTCGTACCCGCGGTAGGGATATTGTTGGGGGAGGAAATTTCCGGCCTTCCCGCGCCGGTAATTAAGTTAGTTCAGGGCGTCAGCCCGACAGTTATTATTGGGACCTATTTGGTATTGGTGGTAGTGCAGCTGCTGATGGGTATTTTAAACGAAACGATTTTTCTAAATGACATGGTTAAGTGGTCAAAAAAATTAACTCGCGATTTTTTGGGCAATATTTTAGCGGTTGAATTTAAACAAAGCGCAAAACTCAATCCTGGCGAGGCCGAAACCATGATTGTGCGTAATCTGTCGTATTCAACCAGTATTCGTCACGCCGTCGCAAATTTATTGAGCGATAGTATATTGTGCTTATTTTACATAATGATCGTGCTATTCATTTCCTACTACGCGATTTTTTTGTTGGTACCTCTGGCGGTCATCATGCTTTTAATGCAATCGGTCACGTTAAGGATGCGCGTGCGCTATACCAAGATCGCCAAGCAAAAAAATCTGGAAGTTGCCCAGCACATCTCGGAATTTTTCTCGGATCTGCGGGGACTGCTTCTCGGTAAAAAAAAGATTTTTTTAGATCGCGCGGAACAGTTGGTTTTAAAGGCCTTCAAATCCCTAACTCGCAATGCCCAGGTCGATGCCGTAATGCATCAATCCTATCAGCCGTTGTTGTTTTTAATTAGTTTGTCAACCGTGTTTATCTGGAAAACTATTTTTAACATACCCAATGCGACTATTCTCTTGATACTTTATGCATTTTACCGCGCCGCTCCCAAAATCAATACCACGATCAGTAAATTTAGCGAAATTGTAGTGAAAAGCCCGGCGGACATCAAACTGGATATCATGAGATGGGAGCAATTGATACCTGCTCCGCGACCGGGATTTTTACCCAAAGACGCCAGTGTGGTATTTAAGGGCGTGGAATTGCGCTACAATGATTCAAAAAATTTGCTTCAGGATGTGAATTTTGAGGTAAAGCTCGGCGAGCTAGTATGTATCGTCGGCAAAAGCGGTACGGGTAAAAGTACCATCCTGGACGTAATCTGCGGATTCTGCAACCCGCACAAGGGATTGGTGCGGTTGGGACAGGTGGGTTATGATGAGTTGGATTGGCGGCAGTGGAGGAAAAATTTAGCCCTTTTGAGGCCGGAGAGCGTAGTGGTGTCCGGCACTTGGATTGAGAATGTGGCATTTCTTGAGGATAACCCTGATCTTGTAAAAGTTGAACGATTACTCAATGATGTTGGACTTCTTGAGCACGTGAAAGAATACTCCGGTGGAATCAATGCTGAAATTTCCGCGCGCGGAGGCAATCTTTCCGCAGGCCAGCGCCAGCGCCTGCTGATGGCGCGGATGCTTTACCGCGATCCGGAACTCTTAATTCTTGATGAACCAACCAGCAATTTGGATACCGCCACCGAGATTTTTATTCATGATTTATTGTTTTCTTTGAAACGCAAGAAAACCATAATCGTGGTGTCGCACCGTGATTCTGTGAAACAGCATGCCGACAGAATCTATGAAGTTAATATGGACGGGGGAGTCACCGTGATTAAGTAAACATGGTATGAAGGTAGTGTTTCCAATAGCTGGTCGGGGGAGTCGGTTTCAGAAAGTCGCGCATCTGCGTCCGGAATTTGCGCTACCCAAGCCGCTTATTGAGGTGGCGGGAAAACCCATGGTGGCCTGGGCGATTGAAACTATTCAAAGAATGGTTTATTTTGACCCCAAAGATTGCATCTTTGTCTGTTTGCAAGAGCAAGAAGATCAAAATCAGATTAGTAAAAAACTCCGGGAAATAATTGGTTCGGAAATTGCAGTATGTTTTACCCCCGAGGTAACTGAAGGCGCAGCTTGTACCGCGCTTTTAACCAAACCGTTAATTGATACGGAGGAAGATGTTTTGTTTATGGATTGCGACCATTTTATTTTGTGCGAGAAATTTAAACAAGCGCGCGAGCAAGCGCTCAAAGGGGAGATCGCCGGACTCATTCCTACCATTGAATCTACTAACCCGGCTTTTTCGTATTCACAGACGGATGAACGCGGCCAGGTAATTCGTACCGCGGAGAAGGAGCTGATCTCTACTCACGCTTCCGTCGGGATTTATTATTTTACGCAAGGCCGGGATTTTGTCTGGGCGGCCGAACAAATGATTAAAAAAAATCTTAGACATGGTTCGAATCAAGAGTTTTATATGTGTCCGGCATATAATGAACTCCTTGCAGCAGGGAAGCGCGTAAAAACCGTCCCCGCAGAAGTATGGCTTACGCTAGGCACGCCCGAAGATTTGGATGTTTTTGCAAAGAGTGAGTACGCGATAAAGTATAGGTAGCAATTATCATAGCCCGCTTTTTTCGTAAAGCTCAACATACGGCGCGGCAGTCATGACCAGATCCGGGCGAAAGTTGAGCCGCTTCATGCGCTCAATGTACACCGGAATATCGTGCGGTCTGCCCCAGCGCTCTGGACACACCAGCCCTACTTGAAATCCTTGAAGTTGTTCAACCGTCCCTTCATCAAGGGGAAGTTTTGTAAAAGTATTCATCCAGACCCAATCTATTTTTTCTTTGTACTTTAGTACCGTATCAAGGCATTCTTCCTCGGAATAGCGGATTGCCATTTTACGAAATCCTTGGCGCGAGGCTTTGTAAATAAAGTCAAATTCAACATCCATCAGCAGGTAATCTTGCACATTATATTTTTCTGCCAACGCGATCGTTTTTTCCTCTACGCCAGCTTCTTTTATATTAAACATAATAAAGCGGTGATGGAAGTGCTTTAGATATTCTTCCAATTCATCTCCTAAGCGGAGAGGTTCATGGTTGAGTATCAGTTTGTCGGCGTAGCCGCGCACATCAATTTCTACGCCATATTGTTCCGGCACCTTGTTTAATTCTTTGATAGTGTTGATGCGATGGCGGACAATAATCATACATCCAGAATCTTAATAAGTTCTTGAAAATTTTTAGCAAAAGGAACTGATGCGTCAGTGGGATTTTTGTGGATGGCAATTGCTGTAATACCCGCCGCGTGCGCCGCGGCAATATCATGCGCCTCATCTTCGCCGACCATAACTACCTCGTGGGGAGACAGGCGGGTTTTTTTGAGCGCGAGATGAAGCGCCGCAGGATCCGGTTTATCACGCCCGGCTTCCTCGGAAGTTATCAGAAAATCTACAAGGTGTGCAATGCCCAGCTGAACCACTTTTTTAAGTTGCATTTGGGCCGTCATATCCGTTATGATGGCGATCATTTTTTCCTGCGCCTTGGCGCGTTCAAGAAACTCCAGTGCTCCCGGAAAAAGTACCATGCGGGCAAGATACGCCTCCCAGAAAACTTGCTCGGCAACAAGGGTAAATTCCGGATTGGTCCTGCCCGACATCCCTTCAATTGCTTTTTGAAGATAAAGCAGACGATGATGTGAAGCCGCAAGTTCCCCGGCCGCAGTTTTGAGGAGTTCCTTTGTCGCCGCGCGGCCATCCAAGAATGCTTGCCGGACCTGTTCTGACGGTTTTTTAAGCTTGCTGGCAAGATAACTTACGGTTGCCTGAATCCCGGCCTCATTGCAAAGCGGATAAGGATAGAGTGTGTCGTCTAGGTCAATCAAGATTCCTTTGATTTTGATACGGGATGGGATTAGTAACATAAGTATACACAGTATAGGTTAAGTTTTTAAAAAAGAAAAGAGCTTCCGCGTCAGATATGTTCTAGTAGTGTTAAATACAGCCACCCTGCACGGCCTGACTTGACTGGCCGTATGGAGATTTGGTATTATAGAAATTCCAATAATCACAGGAAAGCTATGATTAAGTATATCATTTTTGATCTTGACGGGGTGTTGGTGGAGGCGCGGGAGTTACACTATGAGGCCATGAATAATGCCCTGGCAAAGTTTGGGTATGCAATTACTCGCGAGGAGCACCTTTCAACCTACGACGCCTTGCCCACCTCAAAGAAACTCCAGATGCTTACCGAGCAGAAAGGACTTCCAAGCGAACTTCATGATTCCATCTGGAAGGAAAAACAAAAACAGACCTGGGAGATTATTAATAAAATGGACGCGGATGAGCGGATGCGCTCGGTGCTTAAGCGCCTGCGCGAGGAAGGATACGCGATTATTGTCTGTTCCAATGCCATTAGAGAATCCACCAAGATGATGCTTTTACGCCGAGGATTGTTGGAATATGTGGATTTTTATCTTTCCAATCAAGATGTCGGCCGTCCCAAGCCTCATCCGGAAGTATTTTTAACGGCCATGATCAGGGCGGGAGCGCTACCGAAGGAATGTCTGGTAGTAGAAGATTCGCATTATGGCCGTCAGGCGGCTATAGACGCGGGCGCCTATCTTTGCGCTGTAAAGGGCGTAGAAGAGGTAGTGTATGAGCGTATTAAGGAAGCAATAGCAGAGGCCGAACATCATGCGGAAACGCGTAAGTTTATGCCAAAGTGGCAAGGGCGCGATGCCACAATTCTAATACCAATGGCCGGCGCGGCAAAACGATTTCAGGAACGCGGATACACTTTCCCTAAACCCTTGATTGAAATTGGGGGTAAGCCGATGATTCAATGGGTCGTGGAAAACTTAAATACGGAAGGCAATTTTGTGTTCATTGTAAGAAAGGAACATTTTGAAAAGTATCAGATGGGGTACTTGTTGAATCTTATTGCGCCGGGATGTAGAGTTATACAGACGGAGGGGATTACGGAAGGGGCGGCGTGTACGGCGCTTCTAGCCGAGCAGTATATCAATAATGATCGGCCACTCGTGATTGCGAATGCAGACCAAGTCATCGAATGGGATAGCAATGCGTTTTTTTACGCCATGGCACATGAGGAATGCGATGGCGGTATCGTAACTTTTAAATCCACTCATCCCCGCTGGAGTTTTGCGCGACGAGGTAAAAATGGATTTGTTGAGGAAGTTGCCGAGAAATGTCCGATTAGCGATGATGCAACAGCGGGGATCTATTATTACAAACAAGGTCTGGATTTTGTCAAGGCCGCAAAGACAATGGTCCAAAAAAATCTCCGTGTCAATAACGAGTTTTACATTTGCCCGGTGTTCAATGAACTTATTCAGGAGAATAAAAAGATCCGCATGTTCCCGATAAATAAAATGTGGAGCCTTGGTACGCCAGAAGACCTGGAAATATTTCTTAAAAAATTTAATTCAGTATGAAAAGGACTTTCGTATTGATTAGGGTGAAGGAAAAATTATTTTTTTTATGGCGGATTATTGAGAGAATGCGAGGTCAATTAACGACCTTGCATCGTCGTCCGATGTATGCGAAGGATTACGCGTTAGTACGCGATGCGTCTACTGATAATGCACACCTCGCGGTAGTTTTGCAGGGACCGATTGTGAAAGAGGCGGATTTTACCCTAGAAACCCTAAAGTTTTATCGGATAATATTTCCAAACACGCCGGTTATTGTTTCAACCTGGGATGATGAAGACGCGGAATATCTTGATCGATTACGAAAAGAAGGCGCCGAAGTTCTTTTGAATAAAAAACCGACTTACCCCGGGCCGTCTAATGTAAATTTTCAAATTATTTCCACGGCCGCTGGCATCCAGCGCGCAAAGGACAGCGGAGTTGATTATGTGATAAAGAATCGCACGGATCAAAGAGTTTACAATCCCAATAGTCGGAAGTTCCTTCTGAACTTAATAAAAACTTTTCCGCTTAATCATCATTACCCTCTTCAAAAACAGCGTATCGTTAATCTGTGCTTTGCGACATTTAAGTATAAACTCTATCATGCCTCGGATACGTTTATGTCTGGCGCTATCGAAGATATGTTATTGTATTTCGATGTTGCATTGGTCAGAGATCAGCCAAGAGATAAAATATTCATCCCAGAACATTATCTTTTTTCCGAATTTCTCAAGCGGATTGGACGGACGCTAAAAGGGACTCTCGAGGATTCATGGGAGACCTATGCTCAACACATTGTTGTTGTTGATCAGGCGTCTCTTGATTTATATTGGCATAAACCAAAACGGCATCGAGAATATCCCGAACGCGAGTATCATAGAAATGAGAACCGTCTGGTGTATTTTTCAGAATGGCTCAATTTGTATGTGGAGAAGGGGATTTGAAAGAGATAACAGAACATGCTAAATTAATTTTTCAGCAACTCAAGAAATATCATGATCACCCCGCTTATAGCAGAAAACGAAAAACGCCTTGAACCCGGACTCGAGTCTATCAATGATACCTGGAAAGATTTAGTCGATCTTGTAGAGTGGATCATGAAGGAGAAACCGTTTCCGCCAAAGCAAGACCGACAGTGGAGTCAAGTAATTATTTGGGGAGAAACCGACGGGTTACTAGGTTTGGAAAATGTAAAAAAATTGCTTTCGCGGTACGACAACGCTACTCTTCTTATTAGCGGGGGTGTTTATGGACGAGAGGGAGTCATTGATGACATTGGAGCAATTGATCTTTACAAAGGATTAGAACAAGAGTTGCTATCTATGGGCTGGAAGGATGATGACATCAAGCGGCGCGTACTGATTGATTCGCTTTCTCTGCATACGGGACATCAGGGTTTGATATTGTCGCATGTGTTGAAGGCGCTTTCTCCCGAAGAGGTCTTTGTGGTAGAGCCGCTTTATCATCTGCCCCGCTTTCTTTTGATGCTGGGTTACGCCATGAAGGAACTTGGACTGCGAGCCAACCTCATCCCCGTCGCTTATGGAAACTGGGGATCGCTCCATCCGGCCAAAGCTTCCAAGGAAAATCCGGAGCGAAAATTTAAATACGAAGAATTATTTGCTTTCCCTCCAATGCGGAGTTTATTTGAAGATAAATTTGATTGCGGAGAAGTAGATAAAATTATTCAGCGAGTAAAAGCCCCAAATAAAAATTGTTTATCGTTTAAGGAATTTGCAAACTGGTTGAATATCAAATCCTAGACGACTATGAAAATAATGTTCCTCAATATTTTTGAAGGTTGCCAAGAACCCGAACGATTTAAGAGGATTGTCAGCTTTATCAACCGCGAGAATCCCGAGGTGCTGGGGCTCTCCGAGCTTTATGATTGGGATAAGGATGATTTTGCAAAATTGAAAATGTTTGTAAAACAGACGAATTTTCCCGTTCAGGCATTCTACAAATCGGCGAATAATTTCCATGTCGGGATATTTTCAAAACATCCCTTTAACCAGACGGCGGATATAAGCGAAGGCCTGGGGATGGCCAAAGTGAAAGTAACGATTGTTTTTGATAACATAGCGCTTGCAGTGATTGTGGCGCACTTATCACACCTTAGTGAGGATATCCGACTTAAAGAAGTCGGCGTCATTTCCAAATATGTAAAGAGGGAAGAGCCGACTATTTTTATGGGCGACTTTAATTCTCTTTCGCCATTGGATCGCTATAATGACGGCCAGCTCCTGGAGGATATGCGGAAAGCCGGGATGGATAAGTTTGGGGGGAAAAAACTCCGCAAGGAAGTTATTCAAACAATAATGGATGCCGGTTTTTTTGATGCCGTCCACGAGCCCGCTAAAGCCCTTGAGTATTCCGTTCCGACCGCGTATTGTAAAGACCAGAATCATTTTACAAAACTGCGGCTTGATTATCTGTTTATTACCGATCCTCTCCGTAGCAGTTTAAAAAGTGCGCGAATACTGCGAACCGAGGAAACCAATCAGCTTTCCGATCATTTTCCGCTATTAGCCGAGTTTACGCTTTAATAAAATGAATAGGAACATAACTGGTCATCAGAATATGGAACAATTTAAAATGAACGGTGATAAGTTAGAAAAATTGAAACTGTTGGCTAAAAGCATGAGAAAGAATATTTTGCGGCAGGTTTTTGTGGCCAATTCTGGACATGCCGGCGGCGCGCTTTCAATGGTGGAGCTTTTAGTTTCAATTTTCGAACACCATGCGACATATTATCCCGAGATGGGCTTGCCTCCTGTAGTTATTTCTAAAGGGCACGCGGCGGCCTGTTTGTACGCCTGGCTTGTTGAGCAAGGTCGTCAGCCGCGGGAAGAGCTGGATAAGTACCGAATGCTGGGCAGTCCATTTCAGGGGCATGTTAAACCCCCGACAAACGAAACCCCTGGTATTCCAGGGTTTTATCCCTCTGGTTCTTTGACCCACGGTCTTTCCTTGGCCTCCGGGACTGCGATTGCCAAGAGATTGGATAATCCGGAAAATCCGTTACCAGTTTTTTGCATTTTATCAGATACTGAAATGCAGGGGGGGCAAATTTGGGAAGCGACGAAACAAATTGCCTTTCATGAGCTTTCTCATCTGACAGTTCTTTGCGACGATAATGGATTTGGCAACGATTGCGAAACCAGCAAAACTTTGGATGTCGGTAATTTGGTGGATTGCTGGTCAAGTTGCGGTTGGAATGTTATTACTGTTGATGACGGTCATGATGTGGAGGCGTTGCTTTTTTCCCTGTGGTGGGCAAAGTTCCATCGGGATGAGCCATCACTAGATCGCCGTTTAATTCCGTCTGGAGTACATCTGAAGATGATCTCACAAAAACGACCAACGATCATTGTTGCCCGGACCATAAAGGGGAAAGGCATTTCTTTAATGGAGAATAATAATCATTTTCATGGCGCCCCTCCCGATAAGGAGCAGTTTATGGAGGCCTGTCGGGAACTCGGAATTGGCGACGAGGAAAAAGACGAGATCTTCAGGGAACGGGAAAAACGCGCGCGGGAAGAATCCTTGAAGCTTTTCCCACGGGAAAAGGCGCCGCGCGCCGCGCCGGCAGAAGCGATCCTGGAGCTGATGAGAGAAGGGGATGATCGATTGGTGGTTATCGCTCCGGAGTTGGCTATCTCCACCAGGGCGTCCAAAATAAGAGAGGCCTTTCCGGAGCGGGTTTACAACTTTGGAGTGCAGGAACCGCATGCCATGGATGCGGTCGCGGGTCTGGCGTTTTCCGGCAAGACGCCGATTATTATGACTTTTACCAATTTTGTCCTATTAAGGACAGTTGATCAGATTTTTCAAAATATCGCCCCGTTTGGCAAGAATATGCTTATTGTTGGGACGCAGGACGGATTATTGCAGGATGGTATGTCCGCCACTCCTTACAATCATTACGCTATTGCGCGGAGTTTCTACAACTCCATTGTTCTGGCGCCCGCGGATTATAATGAAGCAAAAGCGCTGACCCGTGAGGCCCTGTTAACCCCGGGTTATAAATTCCTTTTTGTAGCCAGAGAGGAAATGCCGCTTGTTTTTGAGGAAAATGTACGATGTAAAATCGGGATAAATAAAACCTGGGATCCGCGGACGGAAAAGTGGCAGGATCGCACCGAGACGGGCTGGTTAGCAAATCTTAGTAAGGACGCCAACATTATTGTGGCTGGTTCTCCGTATACCTGGTTTGCGATTGAAGCCGCCAAAGACCTCTACAAAACACATGCTCTAGATGTCGGGGTGATTAATTTGTCTACCATTAAACCCTTAGACAAAGAAACTCTACGCGCGGTATTTCACACCGCCAGGAAATTATTGGTTGTAGAAAAACATTCCCCTTACGGCGGAATTTATTCAGCGATTTGCGAATATATCCAGGATGAAAGAACTACCGATTTGGAAATTAGTCATCTTCCAGAGAAGGAATGGGTTGGTCAGTCCGGAACGCCCGATATGCTCATGCGCCATTACGGATTAGATAAAGAGTCCATTAAGAAGTTTATTTTGGAGAAAGTACTGGAAAAATAGCATGAATTCTTTTATTTCCAGAAATATCAGAAGATTGAAAGAATTGCTATTTTATTATTCGTATATAGAAGACATCGGAAAGACCTATAATCGGAATTTCCTTCTAAAAAGAAATTTAACTGGCGCTCGGTTGGTGGGCAAGATTTCCAAATCTCTTTTAGAAAAGGGTGTGGATTTTAGAGACCTTAACTCCCGAGCTATGCTGGCCTATCGCTTAGCCGCCTTAGTTAAGCATAAGGTTTTAGCGCCCCAAGTAATTCCAGCTAAAAGAATATCAGGTTTAGATTTAGCAGATATTTCTCAAAGGATAGACGACCTTGTTTTCTTAACTGCTTTTAGAGGTATTTCGGTTTCGGAATTTTTAAATCATCGGCAGTTGAGCGATATAATAAATCTTGGAGAAATTTTGGATAATCTGGTTTTTAATATTTGGATTGGTAATTATGACCGCAAGGATGGGGATTATATAGTAGGCGACAATCAGCAGGTTTATTTTATTGATTATCATTTATGCGGTCCAGGTTTTAAAAGCGATTATCTTTTATCGCTTGGCGCTTATGGGGAAGCTTACAGTATTGACGACCCAGCTGATACGGGATGGTGTATTGGTAGTCCGATTCTACTTCAACTGGTGAGAGATACAAAAGTGCCTTTTGAGCAATTTTTACCGATGATTAAAAGGATTGAGGGGTTGCGAAGCGCAAAGATTAGTCAGGCGATGCGGAATCTAAAATTTTATGACGAACATAACGAAGAAAGGATTGATGGTCTCTTTTTAGATTTTTTATTAAAAAGGAGACATCTTTTAAGGCCGGCAGTAAAGAGTTGGGTTGAGGCGGCATATCCAAAAGGTCCCAGACCCAAAGATCCTCGCCGCGAGGATAATATCTACAGCCATATTTTATGAGAATTTTTGCCCACAAAGGATTATGGAAGGTTAAGCAAGAAGCCAATACATTAGTAGCGCTGGAGAAAGCCTTGGAGGCAGATTTTGATTTAGAAACCGATATTCGTATTCAAAACGGTAATTTTGTGATTAAGCATGATCCGCCTTCGGCTAACGAAGTTTTACTGGAATTAAAAGATGCATTGACTATATTAAAGGGCTATGGTACAAGATATATGGCCATTCATTGTAAATATGATGACTGGAAGATAACTTCTTCACTTAACAAGATTATTGCTCTCCTTACTCCTTTTACCAATCAAGTTTTTTTATTTGATGTAGCTCGGAGTTACTGCCGGGAATTAAAAAGGAGGAATAAAAATATAAAAATAGGAGTATCAGTTGGCGATAAAAAATATCATGACCGATTTTATGACCTGGAGGAGGCCATAGAATCAGATGGCGTTGATATTATTTGGGCTGATGAATATAGAAAACTGTATTCCAAAAAATTTATAGATATGTGCCATGCACAAGGAAAGCTGGTATATTGCATTTCACCTGATTTAGCCGGAGCAGTTGGTCATCCAAAAGCCGAGGATGGCTATCAAGAAACCTGGCAGGATTTAATAAAATGGGGAGCGGACGGAATATGCACTGATCGTCCCTTGGAATTAAGAAGTTTTATGAAATTATGCAAATAGTCGTTCCGGCTGCCGGCCGGGGACAGAGATTTTCAGAGTCCGGTTACTCCGAACCTAAACCACTAATCAAAGTCTTAGGAAAGCCATTGATCAAATGGTCAACGGATGGTCTGCGCGGAATCACGGATCCCCGATTTATTTTTTTGGCTTTAAAAGAGCATATTGATAGTAACAAACTTGATCAGCGTTTAAAAGATCTATATGGAAAGTGCGAAGTAATAGCGGTTGAGCAATTTACAGAGGGCGCGGCTTGCACGGTTCTTTTGGCAAAGGATAAATTAGATCCAGAACAAGAGTTAATGATTGTAAATTGCGATAACTTATTTTATATTGACATGGATAAAGTTAAGGGCAAACTGGACTCCGCAGATAAAGGGGGAATTTTTTATTTTGCTTCAAATTCCAGCGCTTTAAGTTATGTTGAGGCGGATGAAAAAGGATATGCCAAAAGGATTGCCGAAAAAGAAGTTATTTCCGATAAGGCAACCGTCGGCTGTTATTATTTTACTAAAGCAAAATACTTTATAGAATCTGCTGAATATATGATTAAAAATAATATAAGAGTAAAAGGAGAATTTTATGTCGCCCCGACATACAATATTTTAATTGAACAGGGTGCCAACATTAGGATTTTTCCAGTTGAATTTCATTTTAATTTAGGTACTCCCCAGGAGCTTGATAAATTTAAATCATTATTTGCGGCATAACCGCATTTGTAGCATGAAAAAGGTGAAAAAATCACAGGCGATGACAAAAATTCCTAGAATTGTTTTTACCGGCGGACCCTGTGCCGGTAAAACTACCACGATAAACTATGTGGGGAAAAAACTTAAAGAGCTGGGTTTTCATTGCGTTCTTCCGGCTGAAGTAAGCGCAATACTTATTGACGCCGCTCTTTTACCGAATAAGATACGCCCCTTAAGATACGGGCCTTTTGAAAGAGCCTATGTTAAAACGCAGCTTTTTTGGGAAAGTATTTTTGATAAAATGGCCCAAGAGGCTGAAGGTGATAAAAAGATTATTATTTTCGATCGCGGCGTTATAGACCTCGCCGCTTATATGCCGGTTCCGGAATTCAATGCGATTATAAAAAAGCATGGCTGGAATTTTGAGGAGTTAAGAGATAGTTATGATTTAGTAGTTCATATGGTAACGGCGGCGGAGGGCGCGGAGAAATTTTATAACTTAGACATGCCCGCCCGTTATGCCGGTCTTGAGGAGGCGCGCTGGAATGAAAAAAATCTTCGGGCGATATGGCAAGGACATCCGAATATAAGAATAATAGAAAACCCCGCTAGTTTTGAACAGAAAATGAAGCATGCGTTTGAAGCTGTTTGTAGCTTTCTTAAGCTTGCTTACCCTTCATAGATTAGGATATGCGATCAACCGGGCTGAATACGCGAATATTTCTCGATGGTGGCGATCCTAAGGAAACGCGGGAAATTCTTGAGTTGCTCGGATTTTTAGACGGCCAGACTACGAATCCCACTCTTATTTCTAGAAATGCTGAAGTGAAAGCACGGCTTAGCAAAAATAAAAAGTTCAGCGTACAAGAAATCTATGAATTCTACCGAGAGGTGGTGAAGGAATTAGCAGCACTTATACCGGAGGGGTCAATTTCCATTGAGGTATACGCTGATAAAAATACAAGTGCAAAAGAGATGCTTGCGCAAGGACGGCAGATGTATCATTGGATCCCCAACGCGCACATAAAATTTCCCACCACAGCCGAAGGTTTGCAGGCTGCTAAACACGCGGTGGAAGAGGGAATGCGTGTCAATATGACGCTCTGTTTTACCCAAGCGCAAGCGGCCGCGGTATATGCGGCAACACTAGGTGCCCGGCGCGGTCAGGTATTGGTATCACCGTTTGTGGGGCGGCTTGATGACCGAGGAGAAAATGGGATGGATTTAATTGGGAATATCATCAAGATGTATAAGCAAGGCGATAATCATGTTGAAGTGCTTACCGCCAGCGTTAGAACTCTAGACCATTTGTTGGATGCCATTGCGCTTAAGGCAGATATTGTTACTGCGCCGGCAAAAATTTTACACCAATGGAGTAGCAACAGCCTTTCCGTGCCGGATGTACATTTCAAGTATGGGGCCGAAAATCTCAAGCCCATACCATACAAAGAAATTGATTTGACAAAATCATGGCGAGAATTTAATATAAACCATGATCTAACTGACGCAGGATTAAAAAGTTTTTCCAACGATTGGAATAGTTTAATACAAGCCTAGAGAAAGATATGAAGATTACAGTCGCCTGGAATGTTTGGAATAATTATGCTGATACGGCTTTGGGATCGGAGATCTTTAGATTGGAAAATGAGGGGAAGAAAATATTTGAGGAAATACGTTTGATTTCCCAAGGCGGTTACCCTGATCCTCCGAGAAAAGAGTATACGCGATATCTTGACGGGCATTTTAACGTTGCCTATCCGGAAGGACTTCCGATGCTCAAAGTAGGCCAAATGTCAAAAGCAATCCTGCGCTTGCTTGAAGGAATGAAGCACGCTTTTAGATATGCCGAGCAACATGGTCATGATTTTGCGCTTGTTACCAATGCTGATGCCTGGCTACTTTCCGGGGAAAAATTGCGCGCTTTGTTTTCCGATCCGAAAGTGCAGGCGGCGGCGGTATCGGTGCGGTTATGGTGGCTGACCGGTCTGGAGTTGAATTTTGGCAATCGCGTACCACTTACAGATGATCATTTTATGGTCTTGAATATTGCCAAGTGTAAAGAATACGGCGTGTTTGATTACGACCAAACCGCGCGGTTTCTTAGTCCGCATTTCGGACATATGGGCGGGATACACTACCTACTGATGTGTTTTTTGCATGAGCGTGTACCCAAGAGCGCGCTGCATATCTATACTACGCTTAAAGATACGCTTAATCATTACGGGGATTTTACGGGATTTAATCAGCTCCCATGGCAATATCAGCCGTCTTTCGGATTTTTACACGCGAACGCCGCGCAAACCCCATCTTTGCATCATCTGCGCGCCGCGTTTTTGCATGATCTAGGGTTTACCAAATATCCCTTAGTTCGGAAATATTACGAGGAGACTTCTCCTGATCTAAAACTTTTTAAGCGGAGACACGGCGTACTGTTTTATAAAAAGCCCTTAAAGCGAGCGTTCAAAGAAGCGCTGTATTGGTATCCCTATCTCTTCTATACGGCAATTATGCGCCGCAAATATAAGCGGATCTATGACGCGCTTCCAGAGGGGGATGCGCGAAAAAAAACGCTGGTATATTTTGATGAAATGCATCACATTAAGCCATATTGGCTTACGCAGGAATGATAGACAATTTATCCACTGGTGATCTTGACACTATTGTGTTAAGGTTGGTACGCGATAAACGCGTAAATTTCTGATTCTATGAAAGGTAGAGTATTGGGCTTAATTCCGGCGCGTGGCGGTTCGAAATCTATTCCTAAAAAGAATATAAAAATATTCTGTGGTAAACCGCTTATCGCTTGGAAGATTGAGGCCGCAATCAAAAGCGGAGTTATTGATCGTTTGGTAGTTTCAACCGATGATCAAGAAATTGCCGAGGTGGCGAGACGTTTTGGCGCCGAGGTGCCTTTTTTGCGCCCCGCAGAGCTTGCGGAGGATTCTACTCCGACGCTTCCGGTTGTGCAACATGCGCTTTCGTGGCTTCATCAAAAGGAGGATTACAATCCTGACATGGCTATGCTGCTTGAACCGACTTCGCCCTCCGTGCAGCCGTTCCACATTCGGGAGGCGATAGATCTTTTTATTAAGACCGGGGCGGATTCAGTGATAAGTATGGTTGAAGTGCCGGCGGAGTATCATCCGTATTGGCAGTTTACTATCGGTAAGAACGATAGGCTTTCACTGTTTACCGGTGATTCCATAGGGAAGACAGTCTCCCGTCGCCAGGATTTACCCAAAACGTACCAGCGCAACGGTGTTCTTTATGTGTTTAAACCCGGGCTTGTTTTTGATTCCAATCCAAGTATATATGGTAATAACGTTCATGCATACCCGATGGATCCCCAATATTCAAGCGACATAAATAATCCGGGGGACTGGGTTGAAGCGGAGGCAAAAATGCGAACAATTTTGGATAAGTTATCCCATAATCTCATCTGAATATGACCAATGAAAAGTTTGGCGAATTGATCAAGGATAAGCGCATACTCGTAACCGGCGGCACCGGCTCGATAGGGCGTATCATCGATCAATTCGCCAAACAATATCAGCCGCGCGTGATACGCATATTATCGCGCGATACCACAAAACAGATCGCGCTACAGGAAGAACTCGCCGACTCAATTAACATCCGTTACATTTTAGGCGATATTCGCGATTCTGAAAGGATTCTGATGGCCTGTGAGGATATTGATATTATATTTCATGCCGCGGCATTTAAATATGTGCCTCAAGGAGAATACAATCCTTTTGAAACGGTTCAGACGAATGTAATTGGCACTCAAAATCTTATTACCGCCGCGCTAAAGACTCCGAGTGTATCCCGCTTTATTATGATTTCAACCGATAAGGCAGTACAACCGTCAAGCACGATGGGCGCCAGCAAGCTCCTGGCCGAGCGGCTGGTTTGCGCCGCCCAGTATGTCCAGGGGTCAAAGTCAAAAGTGTTCACCACGGTTCGTTTTGGAAATGTGCTGGGAACCGCCGGGTCAGTAGTGCCGTTCTTTATCAAAAGGATTCGGCAGGGCGATCCTTTGGTTGTTACCCATCCCGATATGACCCGTTTTTTTATGACCATCAATGATGCGGTTCAGCTGGTTTTTGCGGCAGTAGTCCATGCCCAAGGCGGAGAGATTTTCGTTCTAAAAATGCCGGCCGTGGCAATTAAGGATCTTGCCGAGGTATGCGTTGAGCGCTACGGCGATAAACCGGTTCCGGTTACATATGGGGCGATTAGGGCCGGAGAGAATATTACCGAAGCGCTCTTGAATCCGGAACCGGTTT
>Ga0209343_10000230_pt1 | contig 77550 bp, 74 predicted proteins | sample RifCSPlowO2_02_FD_184026 | JGI IMG/M metagenome (GOLD analysis project Ga0209343, IMG submission 184026) | Groundwater microbial communities from Rifle, Colorado - Rifle CSP2_plank lowO2_0.2 (SPAdes) (version 2) | ecosystem: Environmental > Aquatic > Deep subsurface > Groundwater | place...
GACCTCGCAGAGAACCATGGATATTGTTCTTAAAAACCTAACCCTATGAAAAGACTGAGAAAAAAATTAGGAGATATGTCTTGACTTAGGCGCTATTAGAGAACCCTAAATGTTTTCGAGCCATTAAAAGACCCAGGTACTCGCCATAATGGCTTAGCATATCTTCGAAATGTTCCAAGACAAGACTTTTTTGGGTTTGGAGTGGGGGGCTTGAAAGTTTTTCTCCCGTTTTGAGGAAATGACTCACTTGCCTCAGAAACCACGGCTTTCCGTAAACTCCACGGCCAACCATAACACCATCAGCTCCGGAATGTTCTAGCAATGTTTTGGCATCCTCTTCTGTCTTTACATCTCCATTCCCAATTACAGGAATTTTAACAGCGTCCTTCACTTTCCGAATAAAAGACCAATCGGCTTTACCACGATAGAGCTGACAGCGCGTTCTTCCATGAATCGTAAGCATCCGAATTCCACACTCCTCTGCGATCTTTGCAAGAGCAGGAGCATTTCGATTTTTCTCGTCCCACCCTGTCCTCATTTTTAAGGTCACAGGAATATTAACGGCCTTAACCGTTGCTTCAATAATTTTAGCCGCAAGGACTTCATCTTTCATCAATGCCGAGCCAGCATATTCATTCACAACTTTTTTCTGGGGACAGCCCATATTGATATCTAGAATTGCAGCTCCCCAGTCTTCGTTAAGTTTTGCAGCTTCTGCCATAACTTCTGGCTCGCACCCTACCAATTGAACTGCCATGGGATATTCTTCAGGAGTATGCTTTGCCATCAACAAGGATTGGCGGGTTTGGCGAATCATGGCGTGACTTGCAATCATCTCAGAAATGACAAGCGAGGCCCCTTGCCGCTTGACCAAACGACGAAATGGCATATCTGTAACTCCTGACATAGGGGCTAAGATAACACCATCCTCCAACTTAATATGAGCAACCTGCAAGGACATAACACTTCCTTCTTGGAATTGAGGCAGCCTACCTCTTTTCTGAATTCAATTTCAAGCAATAAATACATATAGAAAAAGACGTGGATTCTCTTTAGTTCTCACAGAGAAGAGTATTTTCTAGATTTACTTAGCTTATAAGTAGCAATAAAGAACTTGATTTTTTTCACCTTTATTTTCAAGCACACCGTCGTCGATTCCAAATTTTAGATCTCGGCTTGCAGTGGACGTTGAAATATCCTTAAATATGTCCATGTATTCTTTACGAGAAAACCATCTTTCCTGCAGTGTTTTTTTGGCATACTGAAGGCGGGTTTTAGCATCTCTTAAGTTTACGCTCGTGTTTTTTCTATAGCTTTCTAAAGCGGTAAGAATAATACTCAGAGAAAATTCGATAAATTTTGTAGAGCTTCCTTCGTTGTCACACTGGGCTAATACCTTGTAATAACCTTTTTGGTTTTCTTTAATTAGTTCTTCTACAGTAATAAATTTGAAAATAGGATTTTCCTTGGCTAAGAGGAGCTGCTGCCATAATCTCCCCATTCTGCCATTCCCATCCATAAAGGGATGGATGAACTCGAGCTCATAATGAAAGATACAAGCTTTTAAGAGCCACGGCGTTTCTTTATCCTTTTTAATAAATTCAAATAAGTCCTTCATTAAGGGAGGAACGCGCTTGGCTGCAGGAGCGAGGTGAGCAACTATATGGCCCTTAAAAATGCCCACATTTCCTTCGCGCCATTTTCCATTATCCTGAATAAGGTTTTTCATAAGAAGTCCGTGGGCATATAAAAAATCATGCATAGAGATAGGATTTAACTGATTAAACTTCTCATAGAGAAGGATGGCATTTTGAACCTCAATAATATCTTTTTTAGGACCAAGCACTCTTTTTCCTTCAAAAAGGGCCGTTACTTGTTCTAAACTTAAAGTGTTTCCTTCAATAGCTAAGGATGATTGTATAGTTTTGATATTATTTTCTCTCCTTAATTTAATAGGTTCTGCATCAAGCTTTTCGCCTTCAAGAATACCAAGAGCATGAGAGATACTTTGAGAGAGAGCAAAGATATGTGGTGTAACGGAAAAAGGAGGCTTATACATCATATACTGATAGTATCATATGATAGCATCATTGCCCAGAAATAAACACAAGAAGAAAAATTATAAAATTTGGAAATTTTAACAAAGATTTTACCCTTCTTTGTTAATCTATCTATAGGAATGAAATATCTGGGGAGGGAGCCAACACATGAAAGTTAAAGCAATTTCTCGAAAAAAACTGACGAAAACGCATTTTTTTCTACTTATGGTTGTTCCCCTTCTCATTGGTGCCTTTATTACCATATCTTCTGTAGGACATGCGACGAAGAAAGAAAACGAAGAACCCAACAGATCCCCCCTAAAACAAGGGTGGGTTGAATTCAAAGGTAATTAAACCCTGGAACTATGTTTTATCCATAGACGAAAAACTTCTCAAAATTATCGACTAAGAAAAAAGGGGAGCGATTGCTCCCCTTTTCTATAGCCTCTCCTATTTATACTTTTAACGCACTGCTGCTGGACGAGCTTCGGGCGCAGAGTGATACTTTTTGCTCATGGGAGCTGGGCGAGTGCTATACATAGCACTATCTGTTGGGTGTGGCTTACTTAGCACATAAGGTTGTGTATACTGAGCGGGAGTTTTCTCTGTATAGACAGTATGAGGATGCATATGGCTTGGATACCAATACATTCCCCTTAGCTGAGCAGGTTCATATCCAACCAAGAGATTTTGACGAGCTTCAGGATACCAGAAATATCCCTCATAAGAAATATAAGGACATTCTGGTTTGCCACAGAATGATTGAGGTTTACAAAGATTTAAATCCATGGGAGGGAAGGTTACGAAGACACCATGAATTTCGGCTTCGTTTGGATACTGAAGACCATGCGTTGAAGGTTCGGAGCTTTTCTTATAATGTGTATGCTTTTTTTTCCCCTTCTTCTTTCCCTTCTCCATGGGGGGGCGATCATCACTTTTTGGTTTAACTGCCAACATTTCTGAACCATCTGCGGGCCGGGTTTTCATCATTTCAGATGATTTTTCTGAAGGTTGTTTCAACTCCATCATTTCAGAAGAGCCTTCTCCTTCTGCAGCCAGCGAAGACTCCTCCATCTTCTTTTGTGGTGCATTTGGATCATTCATATTTGTGTCCTCAGCCAGTCCAGCAAAACTCGAAAGAACGAGGACTGAAGCTGTTGTTAAAATTAAGTTTTTCATTATTTTTTCTCCTGTTTTTTTTCTAAAGAAGATATGCCAAGACTTTCTTCACCTGGCATCATATCAAAAAAAAAGTTAAAAATTAACGAAAATCATACCTTAAAGAGTTTTTACTTGTTAACTCGTTGTTTTTAAATTAAAAAAAACCATGCAAGGCCAAGGAATGTCGCAAAGCCTAGCAAATCAGTTGTGGTAGTCAAGAAGGGCCCCGCGCTAATAGCTGGATCCATCCTCATTTTATCAATCAGGATAGGAAGAACAACGCCCCATACGGCTGCCCACATCATATTAAAGATTAAAGCTCCTCCTAAAACCATCCCCAGTGCTGGATCTGAAAACCAAAAGGCAGCAATCGTTCCCATCACGCCCCCAAAAACAACGCCATTAATAAGACCTACAAGAACTTCTTTCCAAATAGCCCGGCTCATGTTGGCAACACCAAGCTCACGGGTTGCCAAAGCTCTGACCGTTACAGTTACAACCTGCATGCCTGCATTCCCCCCCATAGCAGCATTGATGGGCATTAGAACGGCAAGGGCCACCATTTTTTGTATGGTGGGTTGAAATTGAGAGATAACCGTTGCAGCCAGAAGCGTATTGATGAGAGTAATTAAAAGCCAACGAATACGCGAATAAGACGTGCTTAAAAGGGGCTCATAAAAGTCCGATTCCGTCACACGGGACAAAAGCATAATGTCCTTTTCTGCTTCCTCTTCGATAACGTTTACAACGTCATCCACAGTAATCATTCCTATAATACGTCCAACAGCATCCACAACCGGCGCCGATACCAGCCCATATTTTTGAAAAAGAAGAGCCACTTCTTCTTGATCCATAGTGGCAGGAATTTTCTTAATATTCTCCAACATAACATCCTTAATCTTGGTAGATGGTGGCTGGCGAAGGAGCAAACTTAGGGGAACCACTCCTATAGGCATATGCTTGGGATCAACGACGAAGAGATCATAGAACTTTTCTGGAAGGTTCTTCTCCACCATCATATATTTACGTGACTGCTCAACTGTCCAAAAGTCAGGCACACACACGATTTCTCGTTGCATCAAGCGAGCGGCACTCTCTTCAGGATATGTGAGAACTTCTTCTAAAATTAGGCGATCACGACTAGGGACATAATCCAGGATTTTTCTTTGCTGTTCTTCTTCTAAGTCTTCGATCAACGCTACCGCATCATCACTTTTTAATCGACCAATGGCTTCTGCAACGTCCCGAATCCCAAGCTGTTCGATGACTTCCTCACGAACAATTTCATTAAGATGCGTAAAAATATAAGGATCAAACTGAGATCTTAGAATCTCGACAAGCGAGTCCCGCAGTTGAGGGGAAAGGTATTCAATAACAACAGCAACGTCAGGTGCATGAAAGGGAGCAATAAGTTCTAGAACGTCTTCTGTCCTTCCATCCTCTAAAGCTTTTTCAAGGGCACCAATGGTTTCCTGAGACACACCATAGAGGGATTCATCCTTCTCACTTTCTGGTTCTTGATGAAACTCTTTTTCAACCATGCTTAGCCCAGTTTATAAACGTTTACGATTCCCATTTTGAGCGCCAACAACAGCGAGTGCCGACATATTATAAATCCCTCGAACGGTCACGGAGGGTGTCAAAATATGAATTGGCTTTTCAGGTCCTAATAAAATAGGCCCTATGGGTTGGCCATCACCCAAAACTTTGATCATATTAAAAGCCGTATTTGCCGTATCCAAGTTTGACATCAGGAGTAAATTGGCTTGGCCTGAGAGGGCAGAACTCGGGAAGGTTTTTAATCTAATCGCCTCACTTAAGGCTGCATCTGCATGCATCTCTCCTTCCACTTCCAATTCAGGAGCAATCTCTCGAATCTTTAAAAGAGCTTGTCGCATTTTAACTGCTGATTCATCTTGGTAGGTTCCAAAGTTTGAATGAGAAACAAGAGCTAATTTAGGCGCAATCCCGAACTGGCGCACCTTATCTGCAGCTATAATAGCCATATCCGCAATTTGAGAGGATGTTGGATTAATATTTACATAAGGATCACAAAAGAAAAAGGCCCCTTTCTCAAGAACCATAATTCCCATGGATGCTGCAACTTCCAATCCTGGTTGCAAACCAACGATATCAAGGATAGATTCGAGATGATGCCCGTAACGTCCCGCGGGCCCACAAAGGGATGTATCTGCTTCACCAAAGTGTACCATAAGGCTTGCAATTACAGAAGCATTTGTCCGAAGAACAAGCTTTGCTAAGTCGGGGGAAACTCCCTTTCGTTCCATTAAGCGATGATATTCACTCCAGTATTGATTGTAACGACTATCGTTTTGAGGATCAACCAATTCAAAATCGCGATCCATTTCCATTCGTAAATTGAGTCTTCGAATACGTGCAGCAACAACACCGCGGCGCCCGACAATAATCGGATAGGCTATTGACTCTTCTATCACGCGTTGAGCTGCTTGTAAGACTCTTTCATCTTCACCCTCAGCATATGCAAGGCGCAAGGGTTTGCTTTTTGCCCGGGTAAAAATGGGCTTCATAACTAGACTAGAGCGATAAACATACCCGGAAAGTCGTTGTTTGTAAGCCTCCAGATCAGCAATAGGCCGTGTAGCAACTTTCGTATCCATAGCAGCCTGAACCACAGCAGGGGGAAGCTCTGTGATAAGGCGGGGATCAAAGGGCTTGGGAATAATGTAATTAGAGCCGAATCGGATGTCTTCTTGAGTATAAATGGCTGTGACAATATCAGAAGGATCTTGGTGGGTTAAGTCAGCAAGCGCCCTTACACACGCTAATTTCATTTCTTCATTAATGGTTGTAGCACCGACATCCAACGCCCCTCTAAAAATGAAGGGAAAACATAAAACATTGTTGACTTGATTGGGGTAATCTGAACGGCCGGTTGCTATGATGGCATCAGAACGGACTTTTTTTACCTCTTCCGGCCAGATTTCAGGGATGGGGTTGGCAAGGGCAAGGATGATTGGTTTATCTGCCATTTCAGCAACCATCTCCTTTTTCAAAACGCCTGCCGTTGAAAGGCCTAGGAAAATGTCCGCGCCCTTAATGGCTTCGGCCAATGTTCGAACCTTATGGTCTGTCGCATACCGTCCCTTATTAGCATCAAGATTATCGCGCCCCTTATAGATGACACCCGATTGATCTGTCGCAATGATATTTTCCTTATTGAGACCTAAGCTCACCAAAATATCCAAGCAAGCTAAAGCGGCTGCTCCTGCACCAGAAGTGACGAGCTTGACATCGTTCACCTTCTTTTTAACAAACTTAAGAGCATTTAAGGTGGCGGCCCCAACAATAATGGCTGTTCCATGCTGATCATCATGAAAGACTGGAATCTTAAGGCGCTTTTTTAATTGGCGCTCCACCTCAAAACATTGAGGAGCCTTAATATCCTCAAGATTAATCCCCCCAAATGTTGGCTCAAGACTTGAGATAATCTCAATAAGTTTTTCAGGGTCCTCTTCGTTGATTTCAATGTCGAAAACATCTATCCCCGCAAACTTTTTAAAGAGAACTGCTTTTCCTTCCATCACCGGCTTTGCAGCAAGGGGACCCATGTTGCCCAGGCCTAAGACAGCTGTCCCATTACTAATGACAGCTACAAGGTTTGCTCGGCCAGTTAAATAGGCCGCTTCTCGGGGATCGGCTTTAATGGCTTCACTGACTGAAGCAACCCCAGGTGAATAAGCTAAAGCTAAGTCGTCTTGCGTCGAGAGGGGTTTTGTTGCGGTAATCTTTAGTTTACCTGGCGGATTCTGGCGATGATAGTCAAGGGCTCGTTGATAAAGAGTTTCTTCCACGATCTCACCCCCTTTTAAATTTTTAAGTATATCATTATTTCTATGGTGCGGTCGAGAAGACTCGAACTTCCACGGGATCTCTCCCACAGCGACCTCAACGCTGCGCGTCTACCAATTCCGCCACGACCGCATTCATCTTTTAGCTTCCACCTTTTAAAGGGCAGTGGTAAACCTGAGATAGCAAATCTATCCGCCTGCTACAAGCGTGTTTACACGGAAATGAAAATGAGGACAAGCCCAAATACTTCAAATCTAATTGAATGGAAATCCCAGAAAGAATGGATCTCTTATCCTGAGGCCCTTAACTTGATGGAACAGCATGTCAAAGCCTTGCAAGATCAAAAGGCTTGCGAGAGCATTTGGCTTATAGAACATCCCCCTCTTTATACTCTCGGAAGCCGCGGCCAAGAAAAGGACGTATTCCCTTCCGCAAAGTTTCCTACATTTAAATCCGGACGCGGGGGGCAAGTTACCTATCATGGCCCAGGGCAACGTGTTGTTTATGTTATGCTAGACTTAAATACGCGATATAAAGACCTTAAACGCTATGTCTTTAACTTAGAAGAATGGATCATTTTGGTCCTACGTCATTTTGATATTCAAGGAGAGCGTCGTGAGGGTCGCATTGGTATTTGGGTTCAAAAAAAGGGAAAGGATCATAAAATTGCAGCAATTGGTGTGCGCGTTCAGAAATGGGTGACATCGCACGGTTTTGCCCTAAACGTTGACCCAGATCTTGGGGCATATAAAGATATCATCCCTTGCGGGCTTTCCCAGTATGGTATCACGTCTCTTCAAGACCTTGGTGTCAGAGCGTCGATGAGTGAGGTGGACAGGATTCTTCGTCAAACCTGTCCTTTTTGATCTATGCGTGTCGTCGTTCATCTCACACCCAAGGCCTCACACAATAAAGTCGAAGGCTGGTCCGAGGACGAAAAAGGGGGAAAGGTGTTACGAGTTAAAGTCACGGCTGTTCCTGAAAGCGGAAAAGCCAATGAGGCTCTCATAAAACTATTAAGCGGTTTTTTTAAAGTTCCTCGATCTCGAATAATCATCTTAAGAGGACCTAGGTCACGCGTGAAACTCCTTGAGATTTTAAAAAAATCAGAGTAAAAATCAAAGATGGAAAGATGAGGGATACATAAATGTCAGTTGTCCGCATTTTGTGGGTTATTATGGGGGTTTTACTCTTAACGGGCGTCATTGTGCTATCAATGTGGGGCATTCCAGCGCCATCTGTTCGAATTGAAAAAACAATTCCAATCGAAAAACTTCCTCAATAAATCTTTCTTATTTATTAGAGTTTTACCTCTCCCAAAGAGGCTTCCAGCATTTCGGGGGATGAGACCATCACTGAGAAAATTTTCATGATTTTCCTAAAGGGGTAGATAAAAGCCTCAAAAATTCCAACCTGGTGAAGAGAATCGTCCTCCGTTTCTTCAAAAAGAGATGTTAGGGTTTCAATGAATGTCTTAGGAGTTGGATAAATGACGACCTCCGCCTGACCAGAAAGCCCTGCTTCTTGTTTTGCCGCTTCTATAGCTGTTTGAAGTCCTCCTAGCTGATCTACAAGGCCCAAGGCAAGAGCTTGTTCGCCCGTCCACACACGGCCGCGAGCCACCTTTTCTACTTGCTCAAGAGTCAAATGACGATCTTGGACAACTTTATGTGTAAAGGTATCGTAAATTTCATCCATCAACATATTCAGCTTGCCCCACTGAACAGGATTAAAAGATTGAGTAAAGCTCCACATAGTGGCATTATCACTTGTAGAAATGTTTCCAATATGGACCCCTAACCTTTCAAGTAAACCTGCGAAAATAAATTTCCCTCCAAAAGCACCGATCGAGCCCGTCAATGTTGCGGGTTGGGCTATAATTTTTGTGCCTGCCAAAGATAGCCAATATCCTCCTGAAGCGGCCGCATCACTCATAGAGATAATCACAGGTTTTTTTGCTGTTTCTTTGGCATATTGAATCACATTATAAATTGTCTCGGAAGCAACAGGAGACCCTCCTCCCGAATTAATACGATAAACTATCGCTTTTACTTCCGGATCCTCAACTGCAAGTTGAAAAGCCTTATAAGTAGAGTTTGAAGAGATAACCATTTCACTCTTCAGGCTAGGGGTTCCCTCTCTTTGAATCATTCCTGATCCAAAAATCAATGCCACCTTATTTTCAACGTGAACTTGAGGGATGCTCTGGGAGTAAGCTCGAATTCCCACGAAGGACACATGTTGTCCCAAACGTTCTTGGATTGCTGGGAACAGAGCTTGGCGATAATCGATACGATCAACAAGCTTTTCCTTTAAAGATTCCTCGGTCAAATAAGGGCCATTCGCAATCAAATGCCTGACGCGATCAGGGGAAATTTTTCTTTCCTGTGAAATACCTTCAACTACTTGGTCCAGAATTGAGTCTGCAATAGCTTGTTGAGACTGGCGACTAGCTTCTGAGAAATCATCACGGGTAAACATCTCAACAAAGGATTTGTATTCTTTGCGCTGTGCTATTTCAGGTTTAACGTCAAGTTTTTCAAAAGCCGCTTTTCCAAAGGGAACTTCAATATTAATGCCAATTAAATTGACGCCTCCCAATGGCTGGAGCCAGATCTCATCACAAGCGGTCGCCAAATAATAAAGACCTGTTCCCGAGGAGGATTCCCCATAACTATCAGCATAACACCAGCTTGGTTTTCCTGATTGGCGGAAGGATATAATCGCTTCACGAAGTTCTTGTAATTGAGCTGTCCCTAAGCTGGGAGATTCAATTCGAATAACAATTCCTTTGATCTTATCATCTGATGCAGCCCTTAAAATACCTTGGGTCAGTTCATAAAGAGAGGCGTTTTTTCCCAAAAGTAAAGATTCAATTCCCCTTGAATCCGTATGTTCAACATAAGTTCCATTTAAAGTGATAGAGAGGACGGAGTTATTTTTGAGGGGTTTTAAGGAGGGGGAAAAGGGGCCGACACCTCCAAGGTAAAGAGCAAAAACAAGAGCAATGAGGATGAAGCCAATAGCAGAGCATAACCAAAAAAAGGTTGAAAAGATAAATCTCAAAACACCACGGATCATCGGGAGATCTCCTAAAATTTAATCGTGCCCTTCAACGACAGCAATATCTGGTGCATCCACCGCTTTCATGCCAACAACGTGATATCCAGAATCCACATGGAGAATTTCACCCGTCACCCCACTTGCAAGGTCACTTAGTAGATATAAGGCACTTCCCCCCACGTCTTCAAGGGTTGTATTCCTTTTTAAAGGAGAATTATATTGATTCCACTTCAAAATATAGCGAAAATCCCCAATGCCTGAGGCCGCTAAGGTTTTAATAGGACCTGCAGAAATAGCGTTCACACGAATATTATCTCCTCCCAAGTCAACCGCCAAGGAACGAACACTAGCTTCAAGTGCTGCTTTCACAAGACCCATGACATTATAATGAGGCATCACGCGTTCAGCACCATAATAGGTCAGGGTGAGAAGGCTTCCTCCATTTGTCATCATGGGAGCGGCATGGCGCGCAACTTCCGTAAAAGAATAGCATGAAATATCCATGGAGTTGAGAAAGTTTTTACGAGAAACGTTGAGATATTTTCCCTTGAGCTCTTCTCTATCAGAAAATCCAATGGCATGGACAACAAAGTCAAGGGAATCCCACTGTTTTTTAAGAACTTGAAAGGTATTTTCAATCCCCTTTTCTTCACTCACATCACAGTGAAGAACAAGGGAAGATCCAACAGAGTTAGCCAAGGGCTCTACACGTTTTTTGAGGGCATCCCCTTGATAGGTAAAAGCAAGCTCCGCCCCATGCTCGGCAAGGGTCTTTGCAATTCCCCATCCAATGGACATGTTGTTGGCAACACCCATAATAAGGCCACGTTTGCCCGTCATTAAGGTTGATTTCGTCATAAAAACATCTCCAGTTTAGTAAATTTCTTAAAATAAGCTTAGCTGAAGGCGAGGTCAAGAGAATTGGCGCATTTGTAAGCGCATTTGTTCGCTGAGTCTAAACACCCAAATAGTCCTTTAAAACGTTGAGAGCAATGTATACTGATATTGCAACAACCTTATGCCGTATAGTTTAGAACTTTCCGTTGGCAGGTATGTGAACAAGGTTCTTGATAAAGCTATGGAAGCTATGGAAGCTAATGAGCTTTGTTGCTGGCCTGAGGAGCAAAGTTAGGTGTCAACGCATAATGTTGTTCCTTCGTAGATTGTCCATTCATAGTCTCAAAAACTGGTGTTAAGGCATAGACGGGTTCGCTTCCATCATTCTCGCGAAAAGAACGTGGTACAATACCATAGGTTGATTCCGTTTGCATGTCGGGATTTTCCTTAAAGGCCGTTAGAGATGTATACTGACCTTCCTGTTCTGATTCATCGGAAGAACTTGAATCAAAGTTTTCTTTTGGAGGCGGACTGCTTGTTTTAGACGAGACTACAGTCCCCATTTCTTCTTTGTCTGTACAAGGTTTCTTTCGACTTTTTTTATATTTATGATAAGCATATCCACCTGCTCCTGTAGCAACACATCCACACACTAAACAACCCATCACACTAGCAATTGTCGCACCAATTCCTATACCAGCCCCTGACGGACCGCCCTGATCCGCCGTTCCACGTGTCGATTTACTGGTGAAGGGTGAAGTACTTAATGTTGTAACTGCACCTCTTGTGCCAGTTATTCTTGTTGTAGAAACAGTACTTGTTGAGCTTGTGAAAGATGAAGTGCTTGAGGTTGTCGATGTTTGAGTTGGAAAAAATTCTGTTATAGGGACAAAACGCGCCCAAATTTGGGGATATACTCCGCTTTGATTCCCACTCCAGACTTCAAGTATGGAATCAGATATGCCTGCAGCAGATGGATATCGTTGGTTCCAACTTTTGAATTGATTAATTGTCTTCTGAGGGCCAGCAAATGACTTGTTAAAGTGAAGTAATAGACCAACGACATCCATATCTGTTTCTGTACCAGCAGTCCATGTTATAAAGAGATAATCCTGTAAGAGCGTAATGAATTTTTCTCGATATGGTTCCTGAATAGAAATCAGAAATGGACTAATGACAATTACATCATCAACAAGCATCATATCGCTATCAAACTCACCTCCGACTATACTCCAGTTTCCTGTTTGACCTCTATGACATATTACAAAGGGATTTCCGTTCGGTAAAATCTCAACTAAAGGATATTTATAGTCAAAGGCTGGATTTTGAAAGATTGATTTCGTACCATTTACAGCAGTTGAGTTCTGGAAAAATTCTCCTCCAGAAATACTCCATTTTCCATATTCATCTGTTTGCCACACTACAGTGTGAGTGCTTTTGTTTGGTGCCTTCCCTACAGAAGGGTATTCTTGACTAGAAGAGCTTAACGGATTAAGTTGCCTCTGAGGGTTAAGACGTGTCCCGTTGCTGGAAAATCTTTCTCCCCAAATATCCCAACTTCCACCTCGAGAATCCATCCATGCTCCAAAGAAATCATCAAGTACTTTTACAAAGGAGATCCCTCCAAACTGCCAGCCCGTTGTATTTGGGCTGAAGTCAAATTTGTCACCAATAAGCTCCCCTAGATCGGAAATTATACGCCCAGAAAGGCGCCAGTTTAAGCCATCGTAGGTATTATATCCGATAATAGCAGTATCATTTCCGATGGGTATAATTGTGGAATCTCGGGCAGTATTTTCATTCAAGCTTCTTTGAGGACCAAATTCTGACGTGCTGGCATTAAATCCGCGGATACAGATATCCCACTCTAGAGAGTTATTCCACTTTGCGCACGTCCAAGCAACAAGGCCGTTTTCATTTGGAAAACATGCCGTTGTGGGGTAGATATGAGGGAGGCTTGAATTATCATTCACTTGAAATTCTCCCAAAGGAAAAGCTGCACTTGCGGCAACTTGTCCCATGAGTGCTAAGGTAAGTGCCTTTCCAGGATTATGGATTACATAATCAAACCCCCTACAAAGTTGCTGAAACACTCCTTTTAGGATTCCTTTAAATGAGAGCTGTTTTGGCGTTGTGGGATAAATAGATTCAATGTCTTCATGAGAGAAGGGGAGCTCTCGTGCAGCTTCATAAGCGAATCTTTGATCTTCTTTAGCTTTATTTTGAGCTTCAACAATGCAGCTTAAAGATCGAAGGAAGCTCTTTGATATGCTTTCAATTGCTTTTTTATAACAAGGCATAGTTGCATACAGCTCATTGAGCCCATCGAAATAGTCTTGAGGAGAAATCTCTCCCCGCCAAACAAAAGCTCCCAAATCCTCTAGAGTGAGAACAACGTCTCTTTCAGAAAGTGCTGGCTGCCCCTTAAGTTCATCAAGAGCGTCGTTGAATTCTTCTTGAGGGTTTATTTGAAGAGCAGCAATCCAGTCCTCCTCTTGGTCGTTTGTAAACCAATTCATAATACGAGAAGCTGAAGATTTGAGAGATGATGCCAAGGATCTTATAATCCCAGGATTCTCTTTTTCTCCTTCAACTTCTGGTGTCTGATGCGTTTCAGAAGGATTAGGTTTTAGAGTCACAGAATGATGAGAAGGCTTTTCACCGAAATCTTCAGGAGGAGTCGCATAAATAGGCTGAAAAGAAGTATTTAAGAAGGCCAGAATAGTCGTATAACAAATAACCTTACGGATTTTATAAATCATACATTCTCTCTGTATATTAATTCAATTGGTAGGCCTTCTCATTTTTAAAATCAACTCAAAAATCTTTCATCGGGAGTGTTAATCAAAAGACTTCTGTCTTTTGAACTGTTGGTGTGTAGGAATTCTTCTTCTCATCTGATAGATTAAGTAGCTTCCCAGGTTTTGCTTTGTCTTCGTGAATGATCTCCTGGAAGTTGGCGGGTTTGACGGAGCGCTTCAGTTGAAACAATTGCTGCTGCAAGGGCTAAATTCAAAGACCGAAAACCTGATGCCATGGGAATCATGACGGCCTCATCACACGCTTCTAATATTTCATAAGGAAGGCCCACACTTTCTTGCCCCATGATAATAAGGTCAGAAGAGGAAAAGGAAAAGTTTGTATAGCATTGAGGAGAGGTTGTGGTAACCGCAACTCGTCGCATTCCCTTTCGCTCTTCACAAAAAGCTTTCCAAGAAGGGAATTTTGTTGTGGTGGAGCGCTCCATATAATCCATTCCAGCACGCTTTAAGCGCTTATCGGTAAAGAGAAATCCGCAAGGCTCGATCACATCTAAGGACAAGTTCATGCAGGCCGAAAAGCGCATCAACGCGCCTACGTTTTGGGGAATCTCGGGCTGAAATAACACAAGATGCATTTGGGTCCTTTAAATTTTTTTCAAAGTCGACTAAAACTGTCTTACCCTAAATCTTATAACAGGAAAATCACCATAGACTAGAGCTGAAAATAAGGTAAAAAACAAAGACAGCTATGACAGAAGGAACGTTAAAATACCCCTCTCCCAAAGGTCATAAGCCCACAAGGCGCGATTTTTTAGTTTTAACTGCAAGTGCCGTGAGTGCCGTTGGAGCTGCTTATTTTGCATGGCCTTTCCTTGATAGCATGAACCCAGCCGCTGATGTTTTAGCCCAATCCACTATCGATGTGGATTTGTCCCCCATCCCAGAAGGACAAGCGATCACTGTCGTTTGGCGTGGCAAACCTATCTTTGTCCGCCACCGTACGGCGGAAGAGATTCGCGTTGCCGAACAAACCCCCCTCTCCGAACTGCTCGATCCAGAAACAGATCAAGCTCGCGTTAAAAAAGGACACGCGCAATGGTTAATTGTTGTGGGAGTCTGTACACACCTTGGGTGTATTCCTACAGGAAACAAGTCTACTCAAAACCGCGGCAAATACGGCGGGTGGCACTGCCCCTGCCACGGATCTCTTTATGATACTTCCGGACGTGTAAGGCGTGGCCCCGCTCCCTTAAATTTTTATGTCCCTCCTTATGTTTTTTTGACCGACACCCATATTCGTATTGGAACGGATGAGGTTAACGATGGGTAGAGTTGCAAATATTACCCGGTGGATTGATTATCGCTTGCCCATCTTTTCCTTTATCAATCATGAATTGCGTGATTATCCCACCCCACGAAATCTCAACTACTGGTGGAACTTCGGCTCCCTTGCAGGAATTACACTTGTCGTCATGATCCTCTCCGGCATTGTTCTCGCCATGCATTATGATCCCGACGCAAAGCATGCTTTTGATAGTGTCGAATACATTATGCGTAATGTTAACTATGGGTGGTTCTTACGTTACCTTCATGCCAATGGCGCGACCATGCTATTTATCATTGTCTACATCCATCTATTCCGAGGACTTTACTATGGGTCGTATAAAGCCCCACGGGAACTGTTATGGATGCTGGGCGTGGTTATTCTTATCTTGATGATGGCTACAGCCTTCATGGGCTATGTCCTCCCTTGGGGACAAATGAGCTACTGGGGCGCCACTGTGATTACAAACCTTTTTTCTGTCTTTCCTTTCGGAGAATCAATTGTTCAGTGGCTTTGGGGAGGTTTTTCTGTTGATGGCCCCACTTTAAATCGTTTTTTTGTGCTTCATTATCTTTTCCCCTTCCTTATTATAGGTGTTGTCATCCTTCATTTAGTTGCGCTTCATCAGCACGGCTCTAACAACCCCTTAGGAATTGAGAGGAAAGAACCCCGCGACAGCATTCCTTTCCACCCTTTTTATACCGTGAAAGATATATTTAGCCTCGGCGTTTTTGGATTGGTTTGGGCTTATTTTACCTTTTTCAATCCTAATTTCTTTGGGGAGGCGGAAAACTACGTTCCCGCAAACCCTCTTGTAACACCTGCTCATATCGTACCAGAATGGTATTTTCTGCCCTTTTACGCCATCCTTCGGTCAATCCCTAATAAACTTCTTGGTGTGGCGTGTATGTTTGGGGCGGTGCTGATTCTCTTCTTCCTCCCCTGGCTTGATCGATCCAAGGTAAGAAGTGCAACCTTTAGACCCCTTTACAAATTGTTTTTTTGGGCCTTTGTCATCAATTGCCTTGTTTTGGGGTTTGTAGGAGCTTATTCTCCTGATTATGTTTTTACTGATTTTGGGAGCCTTTCCAACCAAACATTAGGCCAGCTGACAACTTTTTTTTATTTTGCCTTCTTTTTGCTTGCCTTGCCCCTTCTCGGAATCTTTGAGAAGCATAAACCTCTCCCAACAAGCCTGAGTAAACCCGTTCTAAAAAGCATCCTTTTCCTCGCACTTTTAACGTATCCCCATACTCTTTTAGCCGAAGAACTTCCTCTCCCTCCTCAACAGGAATGGTCCTTTGAGGGCCCCTTTGGAACTTATAACCGTGAAGATCTACAACATGGCTTTCAAATTTATCAACAAGTTTGCTCAGTATGTCATGGTTTAAAACACGTGGCCTTTCGTGACCTGGCTGCTCTCGGCTATAATGCAGAAGAAATCAAAGTAATTGCTGCTCGATATAAGATTGAAACCATCGATGATGAAGGTAATGTCATTGAAAAACCTGCAATCCCCATCGATACATTTCCAAATCCCTATAAGAATGAACAAGCAGCACGTGCAGCTAACAATGGGGCATTTCCTCCAGATCTTTCTCTTATGACAAAAGCAAGACCCGATGGCCACAATTATCTTTATGCCCTCTTAACAGGATATGAAACTGTTCCACCCAAGGACGTTCACCTCGCAGAAGGGATGAATTACAATCCTTATTTTCCGGGTGGACAAATCGCAATGATCCCTCCCTTGAGTGAGAATCTTGTCACCTATGACAACGGAGCCAAACCTTCAATCAATCAAATGGCAAAGGATGTTACCACATTTTTATCATGGACAGCTGAGCCCGAGATGGAAGAACGTAAAAAGCTAGGCTATAAGGTTTTGATTTACTTTGCTGTTTTTACAGGACTTATGTATGTCATCATGAAGCGGGTATGGGCACGGGTTAAAGATTAATCCCTTGGTGTTTTTCGCGTCATCTGGCATACTGACAGAAATCAAAAACCCACAAAAAATGAGGGAGTAATGAAAAGGATTTTAGGACTAATGGTTTGTGGGTTGCTTTGCGGATGCAGTCCTTATGTTGGTTATGGTCCGAATGAAATCCTCCATGAAGACAAACCTGATCCCGACCCCGAGTTGAGTTACCCCTATCAAGACGCTGCCCCACTTCCTTGGGTGTGTATCCTTCCTTCTGAGCGTGCAATCCAAATGGAAGAAGTTGATTTCCACAACATCGCTAAGCAATTGCGGCATGACATGAAATTTCCGCCTTTTGTCAACAAATTTAGAGAAGTAAAATATGTCCTCTTAGATTATGGAATTGAAGAAACGCCCTCTTCAGCCTTAGATTGTTTTGTCGTTAAAGAAAAAGGTGTGTCCTATTCAAAGAAGTTCATGACAAAAGAGAAAAGATACGTCATGAAGGCCAGCTTTTATACCTTTGAGAATCGACCGCCAAATCCTCCATGCTTTGAGGAAAAAATCTATTTGACTACTGAAAAGGCAGCCCCCGATGAAGCCATCCGCATGATGGCCCATGAAATCATTTTGGATCAACTGGCTTCACCAGCGAAACAACTGGTTGTAGACCTAGATTAATGACAGGGCACAGCGCTTATTAAGCCAGTATAAACGCTGATAAGAAGAAAAATTCCTAAGAGGAACCGATAAACTACAAAGGGGGTTAAGGTAGATCTTTGAAGCCATCGCATCATAAAGGCAATGGCACAAAATCCAAAAAAGAAGGAAAAGCCTATCATTAAAAGGGTATCATTCAAAGCAACCATTTCCCCCCCTTTAAAAAATTCATAGCCCTTAAAAACACCAGCTCCAGTAATGGAGGGAATTGACATTAAAAAGGCAAAGCGAGCTGCATCCGCCCGTTTATAGTTCATGAGTCTTCCTGCTGTAAGACACGCACCAGACCGGCTTACCCCATTGATCAACGACACACATTGAGCCAAACCAAAAAACAAAGACCGCTTAAGATTTGTATCCGCCACCGTCTCAACCAAATGGCCATAGCGATCTGCGATATAGAGGATGAGTCCAAAAATAATGCCCACCCACGCAATTACGGTGATGCTTCGAAAAGCACTTCCTGCCCATTTTTCAAACATCATCCCCAGCAAGACAACAGGAATAGTGGCAATCACCAGGTTGATCAGAAGTCGGGTGTTCTCATTAAACCTCCCCCTTAAAAGGGAAAAGGTCCCCTTAAAGAGAGACACAACATCTTTATGAAAATACACGAGGACGGCCCCCAACGTCCCAAGATGAGCCGCCACATCAAACATTAAGCCTTGATCGCGCCATCCACAGAGAGCCGGCACAAGGACAAGATGACCAGAGGAACTGATGGGTAAAAACTCGGTAACACCTTGAATAAATGAAAGAAGCAAGATTTGGTCTAGAGTCATAGGGGCACCTTATGCTAGAAGTTTGAGGATGTATCATGAAATAAAAACCAGTCCAAGGAAAAACGTTCATGCGGAAACTTTATCATTACTGGCTCTGTCCCTTTTCCCGAAAAATTCGCCTTCTTTTAGCCGAAAAAAAACTTCCCTTCGAATTAGAGCTCGTCAAGCCATGGGATCCGCAACCTTCTCTTTTGCAACTTAATCCTGAAGGACTTCCTCCTATCCTCAGCGATGACGATGGGAAGAACATCTGCAACGCCTATCCCATTTCAGAGTATCTTGAGGAAGTCTATCACGAAATACCAACTTTAGGAAAAACCTCCCTTGAGCGCGCGGAAGTCAGGCGCCTTGTGGCCTGGTTTGATGAAAAGTTTAATGGTGAGGTCACCCACAACTTGGTGTATGAAAAAGTCCTTCGTCGCAAAATGGGCCAAGGGGGCCCTGATTCGGCCACCATCCGCATTGGCAATGCGAATATTCATGATCATCTTGAGTATGTCTCCTGGCTCTGTGACCGGCGCAATTGGCTTGGGGGAGAAGAATTTTCTCTCGCAGACATGACTGCAGCCGCACACCTATCATGTGTGGACTATCTTGGTGACGTACCATGGAACAAACATTCAACAGCAAAATTATGGTATTCGCGCGTCAAATCACGCCCCAGTTTTAGAGATATTTTAACTGACACGATCCCGGGCCTTGCTCCTTACGAACATTACACAGATCTCGATTTTTAAACCTATGAAAGATGTGTGCACCTGCTCTCTTTCTGAAAAGCGTTGGGCGCTTCGTCCTTGCGAAGATGCACAAGTCCTGACCTTTATGCAAAAATTGGGGATCTCTGAAATTCTAGCGCGTCTACTTATCATGCGCCATCAAACCCTTGAGTCAAGCTCGCTTTTTCTGGAGCCTAGTCTTCGCCATCATCTACCCGATCCACTGTGCCTCAAGGACATGGGAAAGGCTGTGGAACGCCTCCAGCGCGCTATTGAGAGAAACGAAAAAATACTCGTGTGGGGAGATTATGATGTGGATGGCGCCACATCGAGTGCCCTTCTTCATCGCTTTTTTAAGGCCCTCAATTTTCCTGTTACGCTTTATATTCCTGATCGCATTAAGGAAGGCTATGGCCCCAATATTAAGGGCATTCAAAAATTTATCAATGAAGGGTATACAGTCATGGTCACTGTCGATTGTGGCACCACATCCTTTGAAGCCCTTGAAGCGGCAAAAGGAATGGACGTTATTGTTTTGGACCATCATGTACCTGAGGCCAAACTCCCCCGCGCCTATGCCCTCATAAACCCCAACCGCCTGGACGAGACCCCCGCTACGACTCAAGCTTTAGGCCACTTAGCAGCGGTGGGAATAGCTTTTTTATGTGCTGTAGCCCTTAACCGGGCTTTAAGAGAGGCCGAATTTTACGCCACACACCAAGAACCAGATCTTCTCTCTCTCCTTGATCTGGTAGCTTTGGGGACTGTCTGCGATGTGATGCCCCTAACAGGGCTCAACCGCACCTTTGTCTCTCAAGGCCTTAAGGTTATGGGTATGCGGAAAAATTTAGGCCTCAAAACCCTGGCAGATACAGCTGGGCTTTCTGAAGCACCCACCCCCTATCATCTCGGCTTTGTTCTAGGGCCCCGCATTAACGCAGGCGGGCGTGTTGGTGAATCCAATTTAGGGGCACGGCTCCTATCAACAGAAGCCCCTGAAGAAGCGCTCGAGATTTCTAAAAAACTCGATATGCATAATCAAGACAGACGCTTGCTTGAAGGTGAAGCTTTAGAGCAGGCCCTGGTCCAAGTCGATCCTAAAACCCCTTTTATTGTGGTAGATCGGGAAGGATGGCATGAGGGCGTAATTGGCATTGTAGCAGGACGCCTTAAAGAAAAATATCATAAGCCCACAACCGTCATTACCTGGAACAAAGACGGGATCGGAAAAGCCTCTGCGCGCTCTATTCCAGGGTTTGATTTTGGTCAATTCATCCATAAGGCCCACCATTTAGGATATCTTTTGGGAGGAGGAGGTCATGCCATGGCCGCAGGATTTTCTCTGACTAAGGAACAGCTCCTCAAATTTAAGGAATGTCTCTTAAACGAATTAGAACGGGTTGCGAAAGACGTGGACCTGAGTCCTCTTGTTTTATGCGATGGGTATTTAGAATTGGCCTCTCTTTCGCCTTCCCTTTTAGAAGAGATTGAAAAGCTCGCCCCCTTCGGCATGGGCAATCCCCATCCCAAATTTATTTTTTCAAACATCATGGTTGACTCCTATGCCCTTATCCAAGATCAACACCTTAAATGTCGTTTCTCTCAAGGGGATGGAATTACCATTGAAGGCATTGGCTTTCGCCTGAAGGGCACCCCTCTCGGGGATAAGCTTATGGAAGCCAAGGGATACCCTTTTGACCTTCTCGCCTCACCCAAACTCGACACCTGGGGTGGAAGAACAAAAATTTCTCTTCAAATTGAAGATATGGCGCTTCCTTCTTAAAGAACTCTGAGCATGAGTCTTCCTTTACTACCGACTCTCCCTTTTTCTAGAATCTTATCACAAATGGTTCGTTACGTTAATTTAGAAACTGTATTCATGAATCAATAACTTTACGACCTTACGGTTAAACCGCAGAACATGATGTGTAGAAGTTTCTCAGGCATAATGGTATGGACGTTCCTGCTGTTTGATAGCAGGCCCTCTTATAACTGTTGCTCTGGGCTCCGCGGTAAATCCGCGGAGCGTCACTCTGAATAGCTTATAAGATCATGAATACAGTTTCTTATTCGAGTGAATAAATCTCTAGTCATGCTTGCTCTTAACTTTTAATATCGCAAGGTAATTTCTTACAAAACCTTAAGCGCATTACCAAACTGTTTATACTCTTCCTCTGTTGGCTCAAAACTAACGTGAAAGATGAGCGGATACCACCATGCTTTTCTCATACTTGGACGACAGGTTTTGAAAACGGATCTTAAGAAGCTTAAGTCTTCAGGCACAAACAGAGACTCTTCCTTCTTATCGGTTGAAATTTCAGAAAAAATAGAATCGTGCGTCATGTCATAGAGAGCCATTTGTTCACAAATACGTATGCCAAAAGACTCTTCTAAACTTCCTGTACTTGCAGGAGGAACTCCACAACTATCATAAAATGTTAACATAAGATCAACCACACTTTGGATAATTTCTTGGGGAGAGACTTCTTTAAATTGTTCAGCATAATAATTGGCTGGGCTTAATACATATTGCGAAGGAGCTGAGGCTGGGATTAATTCATATTGCGAAGGAGCTGGAAGGAGAGATTTTTCGTTCCATTGACCATCTATACACCTATCCGAACTGCCTTCAGGTAAGGCAAAAACTTGAGTTGCAAACATCATGGATATAGTAAAAAAAATTTCTCTCATTATCATCTCCTGTTAAAGTTATTACACACTTGCCAAAGATTTAAGACGAAGGCATCCTGAAGCATTATACTCATATAGAACAAAGAAAATAAAGGCTTCTTTCTCCGGTTAAATCCCTTATAATGCTTCCAAATTCGTGGGAAAAAACTTATGCGCCCAGAAATTCTCTTTCCACTTTTTGCGCCTCTTTCAAGCTTAAAAGGGGTGGGACCGAGTCTCATTAAAACGCTAGACCGCCTTCAGCTGAGTTGCGTCTTTGATATAGTATGCCACCTCCCCGTGGGAATTGCCCACTTTCCTTTGAAAAAATCCCTTAAGGACTGCCGTCCAGGTGATGCGGTGGCTCTTGTGGTAAAAATTCTCGACTACAGTATCCCTCCAAAAATACAAAAGAAACCTTTTAAAATTACATGTACTGTGGGACAGGATCTCCTCGATTTAACCTTTTTTAAGGTTTATCCCAAATCTATTGAATCCCGCTTACCAAGGGGACAGCAGCGTCTTATTTGCGGAACCCTTGAGCAATTTTTAGGGAAATGGCAATTGACCCATCCGGAGCGCATTGCACCCGCAGAAGTAGCCTCTTTCTGGAAAGAGAAAAGTCCCCTTTATCCCCTGACGGCAGGACTCTTTCAAAACCAAGCCCAACGATTTACACAAGTCGCCTTAAGCCGCCTTCGCGAGCTTCCCGAATGGATTCCTGAGGCCCATAGACATGAGGCGTGGCCCTCTTGGAAAACTGCATTTGAAAAGGTCCACAACCCCCAAGTTGAAGGAGATCTTCAACCCCATCATCCAGCTCGAGAGCGCCTGGCTTTTGATGAACTCTTTGCAGACCAGCTGGCCTTAAGCTTGGTACGCAATGCTCATACAAGAGGAAAAATTATCCAGTCAAACGGCACACTTAAGACAAAAATTCTAGAGGCATTTGGCCATCCCTTGACCCCTGGGCAAACAAAAGCCTTGGCAGAGATTGAAGCGGATATGGCCTCAAACCACCGCATGGTGCGTCTCTTACAAGGCGATGTAGGCTCTGGAAAAACCATAGTAGCTCTCCTTGCCATTGCGCACGCCATTGAGGCCGGATATCAAGCAGCTTTTCTTGTACCTACGGAAATTCTTGCAAATCAACATGCCCATAATCTTACAAAATTAGCCGAAAAAGCTGGTATTAAGGTGGCCCTCCTCATAGGCCGCCAAAAGCAAAAACAAGCCCTCTATGACGATTTAAGACACGGGAAAGTGCAATTAATTGTAGGGACTCATGCCCTTCTTCAAGAAGGCGTTCAATTTGCTAATCTTGGTCTTGTGATCATTGATGAGCAGCACCGCTTTGGGGTGGAGCAGCGCATTTCTCTTACCTCAAAGGGGCAAGATGTGGATGTGCTTATTATGACCGCCACCCCCATCCCACGAAGCCTCCAACTAACGGCCTATGGAGATCTGGCGGTCTCGCGCATTTTGGATAAGCCCCAAGGTCGACAACCAGTTCAAACGCGGGTTTTGGGTTTGAATCGCCTTCAAGAGGTTTGTGAGGGTCTTCAGCGACTTTTAGAGAATGGTGAAAAGATTTATTGGGTGTGTCCTTTGGTGGAAGAATCAGAAGTCATGGATCTCGCCGCTGCCAAGGAGCGGTATGACCACTTGAGATCCCTTTTTGGGGCTGAAAAAGTCAGCCTTGTCCATGGCCGCCAAAAGGTTGAGGAGAAGGAAATGGCTATGACCGCCTTTAAGGAGGGGCCTTGTCAGATTCTGGTTGCCACAACCGTCATTGAGGTGGGCATTGATGTGAAGGATGCCACGGTTATGATTATTGAGCATGCAGAGCGCTTTGGACTTGCTCAACTGCACCAGCTGCGGGGACGGGTGGGACGCGGAGACCAAAGCTCCCATTGCCTTCTGCTTTATGGATATCCCATAACGGATATAGGCAGGAGGCGTCTTCAAATCATGAAGGAAACCAATGATGGCTTTCGCATAGCAGAAGAAGATTTGCGTTTGCGGGGTGGAGGCGATGTGCTGGGAACTAAGCAAAGTGGACTTCCTTCATATCGGCTGGCCAACCCCCTCACCTGTGCCCCTCTTTTGGAAAAGGCTTACATAGCTGCTCAAGACCTTTTAAAGGATGATCCTTTCCTCAGATCTCCTCAAGGGCAAGCTGCGCGTCTTCTCCTTTCTCTCTTCCGCCAGGAAAAGGGAATTGCTTTATTAACATCGGGATAAGCCATGGAAGGGATTACAGGGGACAATAAAAATATTCCTTTGATTTATAACCCTAACCCAAGGGCGAGAAGGCTCTCTCTTCGTTTGTCCTCAAAGGAATTTGCGTTTATTCTAACCCATCCCCCACGAACAACACCACGACAAATACAAAGCTTTCTCAGGCAGTGCGGCCCATGGATTGAGCGCCAAGTGCAAAGGATACACGAGCCCCCTTCCCTATCTCCGGGCTGCACTTTTTCGCTGCATGGAGAAGACTTTGAGTGTGTGCTGGACCGTTTGCGCTGTAAGCCTATCCTATGTCGAAACACGAAAACCCTTCGTCTTCCGCAGAATTTTTTGCAAAAGGACCTTTATTCTCTTTTTAAAAAAGTAGCTCACGAGACAATCCTCCCTATCTTACAGGAGATTTTGGATGTCCTCGGACAGGATGTGACACAGGTTTCTTTTAGGGACAATAAAACACGATGGGGAAGTTGTTCGGGGCGTAAAACCATTTCTTTAAATTGGCGCCTCATTTTTCTCCCTCCTGAGGTCGCGCGTTATGTCTGTGCGCATGAAGCCGCTCATCTGCTCCACATGAATCATAGCCAAGATTTTTGGAAAATCGTGAGTGAACTTTGCCCCACTTATCGTCACCACAAAAAATGGCTCAAAGCTCATGGATCAACCTGGATACGCTTTTAAAACCAGTATTTAAGACCTGCCGCAAAGGCCGTTGAGGCATCATGCACCCCATTATATGTCCCAAAAACTCCTGAACGATGATGATACCGCAAAACGAAAGCCCAATTCGGATAACAAGGATTAGACAGGGTAATTTCTGCCATTACAAAGTTTAAAACCTTGGATGTCTCTTTACCACGCCTTTCCCTTTCAAGATTAGGAGTTCGTGTAGCAATACTCACACCATCCCCAATCGCTATGGTTGTAGGGAGAGTTTTATTCCAAGGGAAAGACCACCATCGCGCCACGAGAATAGCAGGATTTAATTCAAAGTGATCTTGATCTCCAAAGTGCTGTACCGCTTGGCCTTCATACTCAAAGCCCAAGCGATTGTTAAAAAAACGGACTAATTCCTTTGAAACCGCAATGGCGGCAATTCCTGAGTCCCCAAAATCTGCCTTCTGGATAATTCTGCTGGACGTTTGAGAGGTTAGGATACCAGAAAAAACCGTTGTCCCCCACCCCTTTGACCACCAGCTTTGTGGCTTACAGTTTTGTTTTTTCTCCACAGAACAACAGCCATCAGCTAAAATAGATTTAGGGAACAATATGAGCAACATGGATAAAAGAATAAAAATAGGCTTGCGCATTTTTTCTCCTTTTTTATTGGCGCGGAACTGAAACACCTTTACGTTCTGCTTCAAAGAACAAACTTCGAGGGTTTTCATTTAATTTTTCGAAGAACTGCCTTGCAGTTGTCATTGTCTCACGTGTTTCATTTAAGGTTTGGAGAATCTCATAAGACCCTGTTTGAGTCAATGCATCAATGGCAACACGGTTATCTTTCAAAAAGATATTGATGTTTTTAGCAGCATCCTCAACATTGATGAAGACCCTTTCTGTTGACTTTCCTAAACGTTTGAGCTCCGTGTCAAAGGTTTTCATGGCTTTACTTGTATCCCCTAGCATGATTTTGAGGGGTTCTGCACTCTTTGCAAGTTCTTGGGAAAGAGCGTCTATATTTTTCAAAGCATTCGCAAAACGATTTCGGTTTTCCTCACTAAAAGTCGCATTCATCCGATCAATAAGGTTCGTGAATTTATTCACCATTCGCGGTAATGCCGTCATTATTTCTTCAACCCCTGAATAACGCGACGGGATGATGGGATAGCGTTGCCCCTTTTTGACTTCAAGAGGAGGGCTTTCCTTACTGCCTCCTGAAATTTGGACGAATTTATATCCCGTAAGCCCTTGCAGCTCAAGGGAAGCAAAAGCATCTTCTCTGATGAGAACACTGTCCTTAATCCCAACAAGAACGCGCACTTGATCAGGCTTCTCTGGATCCAATTCAATGTTTTTTACTGTTCCAATGGGAACACCTAAATAGTTGACGGTTCCTCCCAGGGTCAGGCCTGTAACCGATCCGGGGAAATATATCATATAGTACTTTGTTTTATAGTCAAAATCTGACTTTCCAAGCCATAAGAAAAAGGTTAAAATCCCTGCAGTCATCAAAAGCACAAATATGCCCACTATCATGTATCCTGCCCGCGTTTCCATCTTTACTCCTTAAAGCCCGCAAGTGCAGCTTTTCCTCGAACTCCGTGAAAATACTCACGAACCCAGGGATGTTTATTATCCAATAAGGCTTCTAGTGTCCCTACAATCGCTTTTTTGTCAACCAAAACTGCAATGCGATCACAGAGACGCCTGATACTATCCAAATCATGAGTAACCATAATGACCGTTAAATTTAAATTATTTCTTAACGTTAAAATAAGATCATCAAAAGCCGATGCTGAAATAGGGTCGAGACCTGCTGTCGGCTCATCAAGAAAGAGAATTTCAGGATCAACGGCCAATGCCCGGGCAAGCCCGGCTCTTTTTACCATCCCGCCTGAAAGTTCCGCGGGATATTTAAAAAAATCTTCTTCTTTTAAGCCCACCATTTTTAATTTAATAAATGCCATTTCACGCGCAAACTCATCAGAGACATGTTCCATCTCTTTCAGTGGAATTTGGATATTTTCTCCAACCGTAAGAGAACTAAAAAGAGCGCCGCCCTGAAAAAGAACACCCCAATGAGACTGGAGATGGAGCTTGGTAATTTGTTCAAGGGATCCGATTTTTTCTCCTAAAACTGTGATAGTCCCCTCAAGAGGAGATAAAAGTCCTAAAACCGCATTCATCAATACGGACTTCCCTGACCCAGATCCTCCCACAATGCCAAAAATCTCACCAGGAGAAATATCTAAATCTAAACCTTCATGGACTATTTCCTCGCCAAATTGGATTTTTAAATTACGAATGGAGATGATAGGGGATACCTTTGTCATTAAACCCCTACTTTCGAGAAGAAAATTGAGAGAAGGGCATCGACAATCGTCACCAAAAAGATTCCTTCTACCACAGAGCGAGTTGTACAGATTCCAATGCTTTCAGCTGTTCCCTTTACCCGCATTCCTTCAAAACAACTCACAAGCCCAATAATGGCTCCAAAGAGAGGTGCTTTTAAAAACCCCACCCAAAAACTTCCCAAGGTGACGGCCTCGTTAATACGGTGCATATAAAGCTGGGGAGAGACATCCAAAGAAAAAATAACCATGATTCCTCCCCCCACCAAACCCGCAATATTTGCTACAAAGGTTAAAAGGGGGAGGACCAGAATGAGGGCGATGATACGCGGAATGATTAAAACATCCATAGGACTTAGCCCTAAAGTATTCAGTGCATCCACCTCCTGGTTAATCTTCATAATTCCAATTTGGGCTGTTATAGAACTTCCTGTTCGTCCAGCTACCAAAATTGCTGTTATTAAGACGCCCACTTCACGGAATATAGAAATGCTCACCAAGTTGATGGTGTAAATTTCGGCTCCAAACCGCCTTAACTGCTCTTCACCCTGATAGGCCAGCACAAGACCCAAGGATAGGGCGAGGAGAGAGACAATAGGAATTGCATTTACCCCAAATCTTTCTATGTGATATACAATCGAAATCAGGCGTAGACGCGAAGGATGCAGGAGAGTTGAAAACAGTCCTGTAGCGACCTGTCCCAAAAAAACGACCAGATCGCACGTTAAGAAAAATAAATTTACACTGATTATCCCTAACTCTATAAGTCGTTCCTCAAAAAAAGAATAAGGTTTATGGATTTTTTCAAAGGCAGGTTTGTAAGGAGAAAGACGAGAAGAAAGGGTTTTAAAAGCACGGCTCTCACTTCTTAATTCAATTCGATGCCCCTTATACTCCAAATCTTGCATGGTTCTCTGCAAAAGCCAAACCCCAGCCGTATCATAGGTCTCAAGTTCGGAGAGGTCGAAAACAAGATGCTTAGGAAGAGATTTTTGAGAAAGAGCAAGGCACAATGGCTCGGCCTCCCTTACTGTTTTTGCGAGCCAACTTCCCGTTGGCTTAAAAAGAACCATTTCTTTTTGAGAAAGGACCTCTAGCTTTGGTGATTTTACCTCAAGTCTTTCCATAATTTATGGCTCTTCCTCTTGCAATTACAAATAGATATGTTAAAGGAAAGTAAGAAAGAATTCAAAGGAATGAAGAAAAAATCAAAAAGATATTCAACAACACTGGTTTTACCGAAAACCTTAGTGCTTGTGGGAATGATGGGTGCTGGCAAAAGTAGTATTGGGTGGCGCATCGCTCATAAGCTTGGGCTTCCTTTTAATGACACAGATCAAGAAGTTGAACGCGCTGCAGGGTGTTCCGTTGCTGACATCTTTGAAACATGGGGTGAAAAGGCTTTTAGGGATGCTGAACGCCGCGTTATCAAACGCCTCTTAAGCGCCAAAATTCAAGTGATTTCTACAGGAGATGGGGCCTTCCTTGACAGTGAAAGCCGTGAGCTTATTAAAGAGAGCGCTATTTCTCTGTGGTTAAGGGCAGATCCTAATATTTTGTATGAGCGTGTAAGTCGCCGTGACACACGACCCCTCCTCTTTGATGGTAACCCAAAGGAAATTTTAGAAGAAATGATTGAGCGCCGTTACCCCATTTATGCTGAAGCTGACCTCACGGTTGAAAGTAATGATGATGCGCATGAGGCCACTCTAGAGCGTGTTATGGAAGTTCTGAAAAATTATATCTATGATTAAGCTAATTTTTGGGTTCTTTACAGGAGATAAAGAGAAGCTTAAACTCGCCTCTAAATTTGATAATGATGCGAGCCTTCATGAAATCTATTTTTACGCTTCTCTTTTTGCTGTTCTTTTGGGTTCCAGAAACCCATGCTCAAGAAGATGCCTATACTTATATGGATACAGATGAAGAGCCGGGCGTAGAACTTGAAATCAGTCCAGAGGAACTTGAAGAGGTTTTAGAACCCTCTCCTGAGGAGGATGATCCCTTAGAGACACTTAATCGCGGCACTTTCGCTCTCAATAATTTTTTAGATGAAATCCTCTTTGATCATATCGCAGCCATGTACAATGGAGTTGTTCCCGAGTTCTTTCGTGAGCGTGTTGGTTATTTTTTGAGAAATCTTAGTGAGCCTATCGTTCTTGCTAATAACATTCTCCAAGGAGAAATGCAGGATGCAGAAGATACACTGCGTCGATTTGCCATTAATACAACAGCGGGGATAGGTGGTATTTTTGATGTGTCAACGGACTTGGACATTCCTTATAAGCGTGAAGATTTTGGCTTAACCCTTGCCTCTTGGGGATTTGATTCAGGGCCCTATCTTGTTCTTCCTATCCTAGGCCCTTCCAACCTAAGAGACACCATTGGACGGATTGGAGATTATGGTTTTGACCCCGTGAATTGGTGGGCTTTTTTTGATGACAATAAAGCCATTTATAGTTATACACGAACAGGAGTCCAAATTTTAGATGCCAAAGCTGACAACCTTGGGATTATAGGAGACCTAAAACGAAACTCTGTCGATCCTTATGCAACCTTTCGTGCATGGTATACAGAACGCCGGAAGAGCCTCAGTGCAAGGGACGAGAAAAGGACTCTTGAAACAGCTAAACCCGATGAGGAAGATGATGATGACCTCTAGAAAAATTTTTTCTATGAAAACCTTTATTTTTACCTTCTTCTTTTTGGCTTTAACCCATACAAGCTATGCGACAGACTGTGAAAAAGCCAAAACTTTTATGAGTGATATGGGCACGAAAGTTATTGCCCTTTTAACAAACCCTTCTATTTCAAACCAGGAAAGAGCGGATGAGTTCAGAATCATCCTGGAAAAAGACTTTAATCTCAAGGCAATTGGAAAATTCGTTTTAGGCCGCTATTGGAAACAAGCCACACCTGAGGAAAAGAAAAGTTTCCTTAACCTTTTCAAAGAAACAACAGTAGCAACCTATGCATCCCGGTTTAAAGATTACACATCAGAAAAGTTTGAAGTTTTGAGTTGTCAATGTGAAGCAGATGGAGGCGTCATTGTTTCAAGCAGGATTGTAAGGCCTGGGGGACAAATTATTCCCATCAGTTGGAAAATCTTTGAAAAGAACGATGAAATGCGTGTCTATGATGTAATTTTAGAGGGCATTAGCATGGGAATTACACAACGATCTGAATTTGCTTCTGTCATTCAAACGGGGGGGGGTAAACTTGAAGCTCTCAATGCTGCACTCGCAAAGAAACTTGACCACTCTTAGCCACTTTCTAAAATAGCGGAAGATTATTTGTAATGGCCGCACTTGAACGTTTCCTTGAAATGTTGGCAGCAGAAAAAGGTGTCGCTCGATCTACCTTAAGCGCTTATGAAACTGATTTAAAAGATTTTTTTCACTTCCTTAAGGGGAAAGACCCGAATCAAGTCTCACACCAAGAGATCCAAAACTACCTCCAAACTCAAAAACATTTAGCATCCTCCTCGCTTGCACGTAGACTTTCGGCACTTCGCCAATTCTATAAGTATCTGATAAGCGAGGAAAACCTGATAGAAAACCCGACAACCATCATAGAATCGCCCCGCTACAGACGCAAATTACCGTCAGTCCTCAGCGAAGAGGATGTCACACGCCTCTTAGAGGGGGCTCGTTCCTGGCAGGGTGAGGAAGGCATTCGGCTTTCTGCTCTCCTTGAAATTCTCTATGCCAGTGGCTTTCGTGTCAGTGAACTGGTCTCTCTTTCTTTTGCTGCAGCTGTAGAAGTTTTAAAAAGCGACAAACCTTTCCTTATGGTCCGCGGCAAAGGCAATAAGGATCGTCTTGTTCCTTTGACGAGTGCAGCACTAGAAGCGTTGCAGAAATATTTAAAAATCAGAGCTTCTTTCCTTAAAAAGGGAAAGGAATCTCCATGGCTTTTTCCCTCATCCAGCCGCGAGGGGCACCTTACCCGCCAACGTTTTGGCCAACTTTTAAAGGAACTCGCGGCTAAAGTCGGAATGAATCCGCAAATCCTTTCACCCCACACCCTCAGGCACGCCTTTGCAACTCACCTCTTGCGCCATGGCGCCGATCTTATGATCGTACAAAAGCTTTTAGGACATAGCGACATCTCCACAACACAAATCTACACCCATGTGGCTCAGGATGATTTAGCGGAAATGGTAAAAACCTATCATCCTTTAGGGAAAGGTTTTACTTGATCCATCTGCAAACGAAGATTAGATTCAATCCCAGAATATAATCAAGTAGGGGAATAGCCCATGGCTGGAGCACTTGAGTTTGAAAAAGGCATCTCGGAGCTTGAGAGTAAACTTTCAGAACTTCGTCACCTTTCGTCGAACGCTGAAGTTAATATAGCAGCAGAAGTAAAGCGCCTCCAAGAGAAGGTAGATGCTATGCTGAAGAAGACTTATGGGTCCCTCAATCCATGGCAAAAGGTTTTGGTAGCTCGCCATCCTGAACGTCCCCAAACAAGTGATTATATTGATGCGCTGATCACAAACTTTACGCCGCTGGCTGGAGACCGCAATTTTGCAGAAGATGAGGCCATTATTGGAGGATTGGGTCAGTTTAAGGGGCATCCGGTGGTTGTCATGGGGCATGAAAAGGGAAAAGATACAGACTCACGAATAAAGCATAACTTTGGGATGGCACGGCCTGAAGGCTATCGAAAAGCCGCTCGCTTAATGAGACTTGCTGACCGATTTAATTTACCTATTATCACCTTTGTTGATACGGCAGGAGCATATCCTGCCATTGAAGCCGAAGAACGCGGTCAATCAGAAGCCATTGCACGGAGCCTTGAAGTGAGCGGTGCCGTCCAAGTTCCCATTATCACAACGATTATCGGAGAAGGGGGCTCAGGAGGCGCTGTTGCTCTTGCCTTTGCAAACGTGGTTATGATGTTAGAGCATGCCGTTTATTCCGTTATTTCACCAGAAGGCTGTGCTTCAATCCTTTGGAGGACCCGCGATAAGAAAGAAGAGGCAGCAGCAGCTCAAAAGCTCACAGCCCAAGACCTGAAGAAACTCGGGATTATTGACGCCATCATCCCAGAGCCCCTAGGAGGGGCCCAGCGCAATGCCCAAACTGTAATTGCCGCTGTTGGGGATGCTATTGAAAAGTCCTTAACTCCACTTCTTTCTCTCGATGGTAAAACTATAAGGGATAAAAGGCGCTCTAAATTTTTAAATATAGGACGTCCTCCTGTAAAAACCTAAACCTCTTCTGTTGCTGAAGGGCTGTGTCCTAGGCTATTGCCCACCATCAAGTCTTAAAATCACCACATCATCAGGATGGGTATAACCCAAATTTTGACGGACCTGTTGGTCTAAGAGATCGCGGTTAATACTTTCGGGACGCAAGGCTTGAACTCGCTCTTCTAACTCTTGACGTTCATCAATAAGAGTTTTCAGTTGATTTTCCACAACACGATACTTTTCTTGTACGTTGAACCAGGCCAAGAGGCCTCGATCCCCATGAATGGAGTGGTAAATAAAATACCCTATAACAACCGACACCATAAAGGGAGCAATGGCCTTTTGACTTAATCTTTGAAAGTTTCTGGTTCTTAAATTCATGGACTGTATTTTAAAAGATTTCTCAAAAGAATGAAAGTTGAAATGCTTTGGAATTATAAAGGATTAAACCGTACCAAAAAGACGATCTCCAGCATCCCCTAAGCCTGGGACAATATAGGCCTTCTCATTGAGCTTTTCATCAAGCGCAGCTGTATAAATAGGAATTTGAGAGAACTTTTCATTAAAAACCATTATGCCTTCTGGCGCTGCTACTAAAGAAATAAACTTGATTTTGGAGGGGGCCACCCCATGGTTTATAAGAGTTTCAACGCCGGCAACAGCTGAATTGCCCGTTGCCATCATGGGATCTACAAGGAAAAAAAGGCGTCCCTTTGCTTTAGGAAGTTTCACCAAATACTCAACAGGCTTTTTTGTGACAGGATCACGATACATCCCAATATGTCCCTCATCAGCTTCTGGAATTAATTCCAGAAGGCCATCTGCCATTCCTAAACCCGCACGGAGAATAGGCACGATTACGGGCGTACTTCCAATAATAACAGGCGCCTCCATCGATGTCAGCGGTGTTGAAATGACTTCTTTTCCTAAAGGGAGATCGCGGGTTATTTCAAATCCCATTAACATCGTAATTTCGCGAAGGAGTTGACGAAACTCATGCTTAGGTGTGGATGTTTTTCGCATTTGGGTTAATTTATGTTGGATAAGAGGGTGATCAATGATGTAGAGATTAGGAAATCGGGAATGAACCGTCGTCATCAAAAAAACCTCATTTTGCCTCAACGTAAGCTAGTCAAATAAATTCATCAAGTACAAAGTTAACTTTTGCGTTCTATTTCTTTTAAAACCTCTTCAAAGACATCGATTCCAAAATCTAATTCTTCTTGTGTCACATTGAGGGGAGGTGCAAAGCGAATCACTGTGCCGTGTGTATCTTTTGTGAGCACGCCTTTCTCACTCATTTTCACACATACTTTACGGGCAGTAATATGATTTTTATGAAGCTCAACACCTGCCCAAAGACCTAATCCTCTGACTTCTTTAATAAAGGGAGATGTGATTTTCTTTAAACGCTCTAACATATAGGCTCCCAACTCCGCTGAGCGTTGGTCAAGTTTTTCCTCAACAAGCAAGGAGAGTGCTTCGTAAGCTACAGCACACCCCAAAGGATTCCCCCCAAAGGTAGACCCATGACTCCCGGGAGTCATAAGAGAAGTTATTTCGCGGCGGCCTAAAAAGAGGGAGACAGGGAGCAGCCCTCCTCCGAGGGCTTTTCCTAAGGTTAATCCATCCGGCTGAATGCCTTCATGTTGAAAGGCAAAGTATTTGCCTGTTCTTCCTAATCCTGATTGCACCTCATCGAGGATAAGGAGAACATTATTTTTCGTACAAATTTGTCGAACTTCTTTCAGATAACCTTTTGGGGGTACAATAATGCCAGCCTCACCTTGAATGGGTTCAACTAAAAAGGCACAGGTATGAGGAGTAATGGCTCTTTCCAAAGCTTTTGCATCCCCAAAGGGAATAGCTTTAAACCCAGGTGTAAAAGGCCCAAAGTCCTTTTTGTATGAAGACTCAGTTGAAAAACTAATGGCGGTTGTTGTCCTCCCATGAAAATTATTTTCTGCAACGATAATTTCAGCCTTATTCTCTGGAATTCCTTTGACTTCATAGCCCCAACGACGCGCAACCTTAACGGCTACCTCAACGGCTTCAACGCCCGTGTTCAAGGGGATACCCATATCAAGTCCTGAAAGGGCACAGGCTTTTTCCAGCATGGGAGCAAGTTGATCTGTGAAAAAAGCACGTGACGGGAGAGCAAGGGTTTCTGCCTGATGGTTTAAGACTTTGACTAAGCGAGGATGAGAATGTCCAAAACTCACAGCAGAATAAGCTGTCAGCATATCAAGATATTTTTTTCCCTCAATGTCCCAAAGCCACGATCCCTTCCCTTTACATAAAACCACGGGAAGAGGTTCATAGGTATGGAAACACACAACATTTTCGCGAGCAATGTAACCTTTCGTAGGCATCTGTTTTCCTTTTTATGACAAGAGATTTAAAAGGATATCACGCATCAAAGAGAGAGTTTTATCATTTTTATCTCGATCAGGACTATATTCTACAATTTCAAGGGCTTTAAAGTCAGCATCATTTTTAAGTTGGGCCAATTTTAATACCGGGAAAACATCTTTTTGTCTCAATCCATGTGGCACAGGGGCGCTAACACCTGGAGCTTCCTCTGAATCGAAGGCATCCAAATCAATAGAAATTCCATATCCCTTCGTCCCCTTTTTCACCAAGGCAAGAGCGTCTTGAAATACGGCATCAAAGCCTCTTTTTTCAATTTCTTCTATGTAAAAAATACGAACACCCAACCGCTTGAGAAGGTTTTCTTCTCCCTCCTCATAACTTCGCACACCAATAAGACAAACATGTTGAGGACTCAAGATAGGACCCTTTGCTAAAACGTTCACAAGAGAAAAATCCCCATGCCCCAGAAGTGCTGCCAAAGGCATCCCGTAATACGCTTTTGAAGGCGTCGTTTCCATGGTATGGGCGTCCATATGAGCATCAATCCAAATTAAGCCCAATTTTTCTTTTGCTTTCAAATGGCGCGCAACAGCAGCCCAGGTTCCTGCTGCTACTGAATGATCTCCTCCCATTACGATAGGAAAATCCTTATTCTTAAGAGTTTCTTCTATAGAATGGGCAACCCTAAGACAGATATCCTCAACATAAGGTAAAGTTAAATACCCAGGGGGGAGAAAGATTTCTTCTGCAGTTTTTAAGGGAGCTAAGGTTTCTTTCCATATCCAAGAAGAGGGTAAGGAAGAAAATTCTTTGGAATTTTGGAAATGATAAGGACCTTTCTCAGTCCCTCTTATCTGCGCCCCCCATCCGGATGCGGATCCAATAAAGACTATTTTTTTCATGGTGTTGACCTTATGAGTTGCAAAAAACCTTCAAATACATGGCATGTGTCCATGTGCGACTTAGGTTCTGCAAGGTCGCTTGAAGAGAAAGCAAAGAGTAAGTGTTTGTTTTATCATTGTCATGTTATCTTTTTAAAAAAACTCTAGCTGTAAATCAAGATAAATTATGAAGGCCTAGCGAGCATAGATATTGCCGTATATATTTAACTAGTTACTTCAATCAGCTTCCTTGGATTTTTGAATAAATAATGTTAGCGTTGTTGTTATGTTTCTTTTAAACAAGGGATCCTTAAACGCGGCAACATTTATCATTCCTCAAAATGATGGGGAAGCATATGGGATTTTTGATCTTTTAACTTCAGTGGGAGCGCCTGATATTCGTCGTTCTCAGCAGCCGTGGGGCGCGCGATTGGATCTGGAGCCTGCCTCAACCTTTATTGATTTAAAACCAACAGTTGTGATCGTTGAAATGCCATCTCCTCATAAAGAAGAGGAGCTGAAAAAATTGAATCACTCTGTCATTATTATTGATCACCATTCTTATGGTGATCTTGATCGAAATCATTCTTTATGTTCTTTGGAGCAGATGGCTCAACTTCTAGGCGTCTCACTCACGCCATGGCTACAGACACTCGCCATAAATGACCGTAGTTATATCTATGGCTTACGCCAGGCTGGTTATTCCCTAGAGACCATTAAAAAGGTGCGTACCTATGACCTTGAATGCCAGGGGATGACGCCAACTCTCATGCGCTTAAGCGATAAAGCTTATAAGGAAAAACAGGTTATAGGTGATTTTACCGTGTGCTTTTTGCCCTCACTGAAATCTTCCTATCTCGTAGACTTACATGTATTTGATACTTCCGATAGGGTAGAAGATATTTTAATTTTTTGTTATGAAGGCAAGAATTACCTCAAAGTTAAATTTTCTGGTAAGCCTGAAAATGCGGAACAGCTTTATAATCACTTTAAAAACCGTGATGGAGTTATCCAATGGTATGGTGGAGGAGGCCCCGCAAGGTTTTGGGGCACATCGACCGTTAATGTGGTAGAAATATTAGATGTTTTGGGGATAAAATACCTTGCTATCAAATGGCCATTTGTCACTTAATTTTTCTACTTGTAATATTTTTATCAATTATTTCAGCAGCAGGATTAAAAGAAAACACTTGGTCCCGAGAGCTTGTTCATGGAAGCGTGAACTTAGAGGACCTTTTTTGAAACTTAGAAAACTAATGGGAAAGTTATTTTAAAGCTCTAGGAGGTATAGGACATAGATATTGCCACATATAAAAAATTATAAGCGGCAATAAGTACAAAATTTGTTTTCTTTGTTGATTTAAAACAAGCTTCCCCTTATTTTAAAGCCACTGTTATTTTAGGAAAGCGTTAAGATGAAAAAAGAAAAGAAAAAAGACACACTTTGGGAAAATATAAAAGCTCTAATTTATGCCGTCCTTTTGGCCGTGCTTATTCGTACACTTTGGCTTCAGCCTTTTCATATTCCATCAGGTTCCATGATTTCCACTCTTTTAATTGGTGATAACATATTCGTGTCAAAAACCGCTTATGGCTATAGCCGCTACTCGATTCCCTTTGGAGCTTATATTAATTATTTTTCGGGGCGCATCTGGAGCGAAGAACCAAAGCGTGGAGATGTGGCCGTTTTCCGCTCTGTCGTTGACCCTGATACAGATTTTGTTAAGCGGGTCATTGGACTTCCAGGTGACCGTGTTCAAATGAAAGAGGGGCTTTTATACATAAACGATGTCCTTTGTCCTGTTGAGCCCAATGGAGAAGCTGAAGCCGTTGATGACAATGGTCAATTGTTTAAAGCAGCTCAGTATATTGAAACTCTGCCTAATGGGCTAAAACATGTAATCATTAAGCAAGTTCCTTTTGGAGAGGGGGTTTATGACAATACACCCGTGTACCACGTTCCTTCTGGGCATTTTTTTATGATGGGTGATAACCGAGACGGGTCCAATGATAGTCGCGCGCAAGGTGTTGTAGGCTATATTCCTCTTGATCACTTCATCGGTCACGCCAGCTTTATTTTCTTTTCTACAGGCGGAAAAATTGCTCTTTGGGAGATTTGGAGATGGCCTTTCACTGCTTATTATAGTCGCATTCTTAATGGCATCCATTGATGAAGAGTTTGGAAGATAATTTAAAGTATACCTTTAAAAATCCTTCTTTTCTTAAAAAAGCTCTCGCCCACCCCAGTGCCCTTCCACCCGGCCAAGGTGTTGAGTTTGAGCGCCTTGAGTTTTTAGGCGACCGTGTATTGGGGCTTGTCATTGCAAGCTGGCTTTTTAAAAAATTTCCAAAAGATGCCGAAGGAGACCTTGCTAAACGCTTCACAAACCTGGTTCGAAAAGAAGCTCTCCTAAAAATAGCAAGCATCATAAACCTCCAACAATTTATGCTTATAAAGCATGAAACCAGTTCCTCACAAAAGAAGCGCCTCGAAACGCTGCTTGCTGATGGATGCGAAGCTCTTATTGGCGCCCTTTATCTCGACGGCGGTCTTGAGGTTGCACGTAGCTTTATTCATCGTTTTTGGGACCAGTCCTTTATAGAAGACATTAGTGCTCACATCGATCCTAAGTCAGCCCTTCAAGAGTGGTCTCAAGGACACAGTAAAAAACATCCGCATTATTCGGTCCTTTCTTCTTCGGGGCCCGCTCATGCTCCACACTTTATCGTACAGGTTCATGTAGAAGGTTTTGAAGCTGTAAAAGGGGAGGGTTCTTCAAAAAGACTAGCCGAAAAAGACGCGGCCCTTCATCTGTTGAATGTGATTTTGACCCATGACTAAATGTGGTTTCATTGTCGTAATAGGTGCGCCCAATGTTGGGAAATCTACTCTTGTTAATGCATTAGTTGGAAGCAAAGTCACGATTGTCTCTCCGAAAGTTCAAACCACACGCAGTCGTATCCTCGGTATTGCCCTTGAAAAGAATGCTCAAGTCATATTCGTCGACACCCCCGGAATTTTCGAAACTCCAAAACGGCGCCTTGAAAAGGCTATGGTTAAAAACGCATGGGAAAGTTTAAATGATGCTGATGGTATCATGGTGTTGGTCGATGTCAGCCGTAAGACCTTTGAAGAGACAGATCTTATTTTAAATCACCTTGAAAAGAAGAAAAAAAATGTTGTGATCGTTCTCAATAAAATTGATCTGATCCCACGCAATCGTCTTTTGAGTATCGCACAACATTTCTCCCGCCCTAACGTCGAGTATACTTTTATGATCTCTGCCCTTAAGAGGGATGGCATCTATGACATCAAAAAATATTGGGCAAACCATGTTCCCGAAGGACCCTGGCTCTTTCCAAAAGATCAGTTGAGCGATCTTCCGCAAAAACTCCTGGCCGCTGAAATTACACGTGAGGAGCTGTTTCATCGTTTACACCAAGAACTTCCCTATTCGATTTGGGTTGAAACAGACCAATGGGAAGAGTTTAAAAATGGCAGTGTTAAAATTATTCAATCCATTTATGTTCAACGGGAAAGCCAGCGGGTTATTGTGCTTGGCAAAGGAGGAAGCCTTGTCAAAGCCATTGGAGAAGGCGCCCGTAAACAACTTTCCCATATCCTGGGAAAACCTGTTCATCTTTTCCTCCATGTAAAAGTCAAAGAAGGATGGATAGATAATCCTCGGCTTTATGGTACTATTGGACTGAACTTCAAGGTATAAGATGGAATGGCAAGACGAAGGATTTATCCTTTACACGCAAAGCTTGGGTGAACGCAAACAAATCCTCAGCCTCTTTACACAATCCCATGGAAAATGTTTGGGAGTGTTCAGCGTCACAAAAAAAAATAAAAGTTGGCTGCAGTGCGGAACAAAGGTCAAGGGCTATTGGAAAGCACGGCTTGAAACCCATCTCGGCCTTTGGATCTTAGAACCACTTCAAACAAACTCTGCCTTCCTTCTTGACTCACCAGGTCCCCTCGCAGCCCTCATAAGCGCAACAGCTCTGTGTCATGTACTTCTTCCTGAGCGCCAGGCTTATCTTCAGCTTTATGACAAGTTCAATCATTTCTTAGATGCTCTCAAAGGTCCGGACTGGACCACCAGTTACGTTGATTTTGAGGTTTCTCTCCTTGAAGACTTGGGATACGGGCTTAACTTTTCTTCATGTGCCGTGACAGGTAAGAGGGATGACCTTGTGGCGGTCTCTCCCCGTACGGGAAGGGCCGTTTGTGAAAGTGTTGCAGCACCTTACCAAGGAAAATTATTACCCCTCCCCTCATTTTTAGTCCAAAAACATAGGAAAACAGCTCCAAAGGATGAAGAAATTCTCGACGGACTGCGTCTGACAGGTTACTTTCTCGAGAGATATCTCCTCGGACGTCCTCTTCCATCTGCTAGGGAACGCCTGGTAAAACGGTTTATATAAGGAATGCCTTATGAAAGTCCATGATGTTCAATTGGTAGAAGCCCTCGGGGAACGCTATTTATCTTATGCGCTCTCTACCATTATGCAGCGTTCCCTTCCAGATGTTCGTGATGGTTTAAAACCTGTGCATCGACGTCTTCTCTATGCTATGCGAGAACTCAAGCTCGATCCAAAATCAGGTTATAAAAAGTGTGCCCGCGTGGTGGGAGATGTAATGGGAAAATTCCATCCTCATGGGGAAGTTGCCATTTATGATGCCATGGTCAGACTCGCTCAAGGTTTTGCTGTGCGTCTTCCTTTAGTGGATGGCCAAGGAAATTTCGGAAACATTGATGGTGATAATGCTGCCGCTATGCGCTATACAGAAGCGCGTTTAACGGCTGCTGCTGAAGCCTTGATGGAAGGCCTTGATCAAAATGCCGTTGATTTCAAAACGACATATGATGGGGAAAATGAAGAGCCCGTCGTTATGCCCGCCACATTCCCCAACCTTTTGGTCAATGGCGCTAGCGGTATTGCTGTGGGCATGGCAACCAGCATTCCACCTCATAATCTCAGTGAGGTTTGCGAGGCTTTAATTGCTCTTATTCGAAATCCGGATATGGAAGTAAAACACCTGATCAAATTTATTCAAGGCCCTGATTTCCCAACGGGTGGAGTCTTAGTCGAAAGCCGTGAAGCGATTTTAAAAGCTTATGAGACGGGTCGAGGAAGCTTCCGCCTCCGAGCCAAATGGGAAGTTGAAAAACTAGAGTTTGGACAGTATCAAATTGTCGTAACTGAAATTCCATACCTCGTTCAAAAATCAAAACTCATTGAAAAAATCGCTGACCTTCTTGCAAACAAAAAACTGCCCTTATTGGGGGATATGCATGACGAATCTACAGATCAAGTGCGCCTTATTTTTACGCCAAAATCCCGCAGCGTTGATCCCTTCGTTTTAATGGAATCACTTTTCCTCCATTCTGACTTAGATGTGCGCATTCCCCTTAACTTGAACGTTGTTGATCATAGGGGTATTCCTGGTGTTATGAATCTTAAAAAAGTCCTTGAGGCTTTCTATCAGCATCGTTTAGAGGTTTTAGAAAGGATCACCTGTTTTCGTCTCGATAAAATTAATCACAGATTAACACTACTTGATGGTTACCTTATTGCTTACCTGAATATAGATGAAGTGATCCGTCTCATTCGCGAAGAAGATTACCCCAGCCCTTTAATGCAGGAAAGATGGGGACTTACAGAAATCCAAGCTGAAGCCATCCTCAACATGCGCCTTCGAAGCTTACGCAAGTTGGAGGAGATTGAGATCAAGAAAGAACATGAGACTCTATCCGAAGAAAAAGCAGGTCTCCTTGCTCTCCTGAAAACCCCAAACTTACAACAGGAAAAAATCATTGAAAGTCTGAAAACCATTCAAGCCCAGTTTAATAAAAAGACGACCCTCGGACGTCGAATGACCCTTCTAGCAGATCCCCCTCAAGAGAGAATCATCCCCATAGAAGCCGTCATTGAACGCGAGCCAGTTACGGTTGTGTGTTCTGAAAAAGGATGGATCCGCGCTCTTCGAGGCCATAACGTTGAGAAGAACGATGTCCAATATAAAGACGGAGACAGGGGATCTTTCATCTTAAAGGCAGAGACGACCGACAAGCTTCTTGTGTTTACTAACTTAGGTCGATTTTATACCTTACCAATTGATAAGCTTTCTCGTGGCCGCGGCCATGGAGAGCCCATACGTCTTGCCATCGACATGGCCCAGGAGGAAGAGGTTATAGACATTCTCATTCATTTACCTCAGCAACAAGATGTAAAGATTTTGGTAGCCTCCTCTGATGGCAGAGGCTTTATCACTTCTCGTAAAGACCTGCTTGCGCAAACACGTACTGGAAAGCAAATTCTTAATGTTGAAAAGGCCAAAGCTCTCCTTTGCCGTGAGGTGACAGGCGATCATATCGCCATCATTGGAGAAAATCGAAAGCTATTAATTTACAAAGCCAATGAAATTCCCAAGATGACCCGAGGAAAAGGCGTGATCCTGCAACGCTATAAAGATGGAGGCCTGTCGGATATAAAGTTTTTTACCCTTGAACAGGGGCTCTCCTGGAAGATTGGAGACAAGACCCGCCTTGAAACAAACCTTCTCCCCTGGCTTGGCAAACGCGGACAAGGAGGGAAGCTCCCCCCTCCCGGGTTTCCAAGGTCAAATCACTTTTAACGTAACAAATTAGGTATGAGAATGCGCGTATAATGACATTAGATTGCTTGATAGGACAATCCCTTGAAAATTTTCTTGAAGAACATGAGACTGCCCTTCAGCTTACGCAGAGAAAGAATTTGTCATGATGAGTTTAAAATCGAGGCAGATTTGATTTATTGATTTTTTTTCATTTAAGTGTTTTATTTCATAGAGAAGTAAAACGAAAATTTAATATTTTTAGAGGCATCGGATGAAACAATTTTTTCAAATTTTGAAATATCATAAACAGCCCCATATTTTGTCCCTCATGTTTTTGGGCTTTGTGTCTGGATTGCCTTTTTTATTAGTTGTTTCTAGCCTGCCTATATGGCTGACTCAAATTGGTTACTCAAAGACAATTATTGGGTGGATGTTTTTAACCACTATTCCCTATAGCACAAAATTTTTGTGGGCGCCGCTCATTGATCAGTATCAGTTGCCCTATCTTTGTGACTACTTTGGTCAACGAAGAGGTTGGGCCCTTTGTATTCAAGTTTTTCTTTTCATTTCTATAATAGGCTTGGGACTAAGCGATCCCCAGAATCATATTGTGTTAACAGTATTTTTTGCTTTTTTGGTATCTTTTTGTGCGGCAAGCCAAGATATTGTTCTCGATGCCTATAGAATCGAGAGACTAAAAACACACGAACTCGGAATAGGGACATCGATGTCGGGGATTGGGTTTCGTTTAGGTATGTTAGTGTCTGGCGCTGGATCTCTTTATTTACAATCACTTTTTTCCTGGTCGTTTGCTTACATTGCTATGGCTTTTATCGGACTTATTGGCATAATTACGACTTTGTTAGTCGACGAGGTTCAAAGCCAGGAGATCTCCTCAGAGGTAGAACAACACTATAAAATCAAAAGCAAGGATTTCATTGCTTATCTACAAGGCGTCTTAAATTCCTTTATGGCCATTGGAAGACACGCGGGCTGGCCTCTCCTTATTTTGCTCATTTTCTTTTATAAGATAGGAGATTCTATACCAAACGCAATGAGCGGACCTTTGTTTGTTGATTTAGAGTTCAGTGCTATAGAAATAGCCAATGCCTCCAAAACTTTCGGATTATTGATGATGATTTTTGGAGGATTTTGCGGAGGTATAGTCGTGAGTAAGGTGGGGCTAAGAAATGGGTTAATTATTGGTGGAATAGTACAAATTTTATCCCCGCTCATGTTTTTAATCCTATCCATAAATGGGCACAATGAATTTGTGTTTTTTGTTACGGTAGGAATACAAAGTTTCAGTTGTGGGGTAGGATCGACAGCCTTTGTAGCTTATCTCTCCGGCATATGTAGAGGTGGATACACCGCAACACAATTTGCTGTGCTTTATTCCTTTAGTTCAATGTCTCGCATAATTCTATCTTCAGTTTCTGGATACGCAGCCGATCACGTAACATGGGCTTCATTCTTTGCAGTAACCACACTTCTAAGTATCCTTTTTATCCTTGTGTTAAAAGAGTTTGAAAGGGCTCAATCTAAAATTGTTGAGACGAATTCAGAGGTATAATGACCCCATTTAAAACTCTTTAAAGTCAGGATTATGTGTTGCAATTTGCTCTATTTTATAATTTTTCCCTTCCAGAGATTTTCTAAGAATTCTTTAATGGGAACAATGTGAATTTTCTTATGATCAACAGTTATAAGACGAGCTCTTGGCTCAAGGCTCACAACATAAAGCTGAGACCTCGGAATTTCGTTATGAAAGGCTATAAGGCCTTTGAGATCGCGCTTTTGAACAAGGGAAGTCATTTTACATTCAAGAGCTAGGGTCCCATCCCCCAAAATAAAATCCACTTCTTCCCCTAATTTCGTCCGCCAATAGTTAATTTTAAAATCGAGATCATTGAGTTGTTTGTATGCATTAATCTCGTAAAAGATATAATGCTCAAAAGCCCTACCAGCCTCTGGCCCTTTGAGTTCTTCTATTTTTCGTTGAGTCAACTGGTTCGCTATACCCACATCAAAAAAATAAAATTTAGGATGGGCCCGTATAACGTCGCGACCAGGCGTTTTATTATAAGGCTCAACGAAATTTCCTAACAACATATCTTGGAGAATCTCAAAATAGGCTTTTATGGTTTTGGCATCAACCGCACAATCGCGTGCAATATTCGAGAAATTAATTATCTCTCCTTGGCTATAGGCCATAACATCTAAAAATTTTAGAAAAGCCCTTAAATTCCGGACAGTTCCCTCGTACTGGACTTCTTGAATCAAGTAATCGCTAATATAGGATTTTATTGATTTCACAGCCCTTGAAGGATGTAAAAAATGAGAAGGTAAAAGCCCTGCTTGAAAAATACGGAGAAGATCAAAATGAGGAAGTTCTGGAAATACCAAGGGTATGAAAGAATAGCGCCAGGCTCGTCCTCCAAGAAAATTCGCCCCGCTTTGGCGAAGTTTACGTGTACTTGAGCCACATAAAATAAATGACAAGGGTTTCATGCTCTCAATAATTCCATGCACCTCATCCAGAAGAAGGGGAATCTTTTGAATTTCATCAATAATGATGGGATTTTGTCGTTTGTCTTCGGGAATGAGTGAAACTTCCTGACGAAGGGTATAGGGAGCTTCTAAGAGCCTTAAATACACGGAGGAATCTAACAAATCATAGTAGAGAGATGGGGATAACGTTGTTTTAGATAGGTTGATTTCCCAGCTTTTCTCGGTCCCCATAAAAAGGCTGATTGACCGGGAGGAAGGGATAAATCCAAGTATCTTTTAAGCTCAGTCATCTATAACCCTCCTCCTTTGCTAAAAGTCTACCATGTACTCCTAAAAAAGCAACTTTTTTAGGAGTAGTACTCCGGAAATTTAATCTATTTTAGGAGTAGGAATCCGCAAGTTACATTACCCTTGGCTGAGAATCTATTCAACCAATCCGTGGGAAATAATAAAGTTCCAATAGGACTCTATCTTGCGCAGGAGTTTAAGAGTTTCTGTGAGGTTTTGATCCACAATGCCATTATATTTCAGGTTTGTGGATTGTTGGGTAAAGATTTTATCAATTTTATCATAAAGCTTCAGGCCTTTTTCGGAGAGGTGTACTTTACTAGATCTTTTATCATGCTTGGCTTTTTCTTGAATAAAATATCCATGTTCTACCAATTTCTTTAAGTTATAGGACACATTTGAGCCCAAATAATAGCCGCGGTTTGAAAGCTCACCCACGGTCATTTCATTCTTTCCTACGTTATAGAGAATAAAACACTGCACATTATTGATATCAAAAATACGCATGCGATCAAGCTCGCTCTTCATTACATCTAAGAATAAATAATGAAGTCGTTCAATCAATGTAATAGATTCAAAATAAAGAGCCTTCATTTCATATCTTTCAAATTACTATTATCCTAATTATAAATATAACGAAAAAGAGTTAAATTTTATTTAATATAGTCTAATATTTTTTCTGAATTCAAAACATTTGAACTTTATTTCTTGGAAACTTTGAAATAGCAACAGTTTTCACTATACTCTATTTTTTAATTTAGAATCTGTTTCTGAATATTCTTCGTCAGTTACCATTTTAAAAAATCACACTACTGAAGGAGAGGTATTCAACTTCCTTATTTCTTCAGGAGTATACCCACCAACATTGCGGGTTTCTCTTTTTGACATTTTAAGATCTGATATAGGTCCTTTTAAGCACGCAAGGTAAAAGCGAATTTAGCTCATGTTGTTCAACACAACTTGCAGAATTTCTCAAGATATTGGATACATAAGGAGTGCCTCAAGTGTTTCTGAGGGCCATCTTAAAAGGATTAAGCAATGACGACCCTCTTTGGCTTTATACGTCACATGTTGCGTCCCTATCCTGTGCCCATCTTCGTGATGGTGGTTACGGCTGTGTTCTTGGCTATGCAAACGTCTCTTCTGCCCTATGTAATAAAGATCATGCTAAACAGAATGATAGCCGAGCCGGAAGCAGATCCGTTCATAGATCTTTTGGAGCCCATAGCAATTTACTTAGGCATGGCATTCATTGTTGCCACAGCATTCCGTTTTTATAATTATTTTGTTGAGTATCGGATGATCCCGGCATTAAGGAAGAGAATCAGCACGTATTGCCTTGATCACCTTTTAAGGCTTTCCCACCAATTCTATCAGAGTAGCTTTGCGGGGAGTTTAGGCAGCAAGGTGAGCGAATTGGTGATGGCTATTCCAGATCTATTGAAAATTCTCATCGATCGTTTCTTCAGCTACGCTCTCACCTTGTTAATTGCTATATTCACTCTGTGGCAAGTGAATGCTCGATTTGCTTTCATCTTGTTGGTATGGACTCTGACCTTTCTGGGTGTTGCCATACTCTCAAACGGGCATTTCACCCGTTTAGCTGCTGAATGGTCTTTTAAAGGTCATTTGGTAACAGGACGCGTTGTGGACACACTTTCAAATATGCTGACCGTGCGTTTGTTTGCGCGAAGGAAGGCCGAGGATACTTTGCTTACGGCAACCATTGATGATGCCAAAGCGGCGGAAAAAAGCTTAGAATGGGCCTATTTGAAGCTTTGGCTTCTCTATGGCTATGGTTTTTTTGTGGCACAGTGTTTCAACTTTTATTTCCTCCTACGGGGACGTGCGGAGGGATGGGTTACGGTGGGCGATTTTGCCCTTGTGCTTGGATTGAACTTAAGCATTATGGATTTTCTCTGGCTCATAGCGCAGGAATTTTCTAAATTTTCCAGGCTTCAAGGGCGTATTCGACAAGATTTAAAGGACGTTATGGCGCCTCTTGAAATTCAGGATGAACCAGGAGCAAAAGAATTATCTGTTACCCAAGGATCTATCACTTTTAAGGACGTCCAGTTTCAGTATCCGGGAGCTGACCCCTTGTTTCAAAAAAAATCCGTGACCCTTGCGCCAGGTCAAAAGGTTGGCCTCGTTGGTTATTCAGGAAGCGGTAAAACAACTTTCGTCAATCTTATCTTACGTCTTTATGATGTGACCTCAGGCCACATCTTGATTGACGGCCAAGACATACGCAAAGTGACGCAAGACTCGCTTCATGCAGCCATTGGTATGATCCCTCAAGACCCTTCTCTTTTTCACCGGACTTTGATGGAAAACATCTCTTACGCCAAACCTGAGGCAACGGAAAAAGAGGCATTTGAAGCCACAAAAAAAGCTCATGCGTATGAATTTATTGAAGACCTTCCTCAAGGCTATGATTCTCTGGTGGGGGAGAGAGGCGTTAAGCTTTCCGGTGGACAACGACAACGGATTGCCATTGCTCGGGCTATCTTGAAAAATGCACCAATTCTTATTTTAGATGAAGCTACATCGCAGTTGGATTCAGTTACGGAAAGCTATATTCAAGATTCTTTATGGGAAGTCATGCAAGGCAAAACCACCATCGTCATTGCTCATCGCCTCTCCACCCTCCTTCACATGGATCGTATCCTTGTATTTGATCGCGGCAAGATTGTTGAAGACGGAACACATGAGGCGCTTTTATCTAAAGAGGGTCTTTATAAAACCCTTTGGGATGCCCAAGTGGGCGGTTTCTTATCGGATGTGAGTCAAAAGGAGAGAGACCTATGATCCACTCCCTACAAACTTTTGTTATCTGTCCAAACGTGATAATCGTCCGTGATCAAAAGATACTTCTTTTGCGCCGCGTGGAAAAGGCGTCATTCTTTGCTGGATATTGGCATGTTCCAACTGGGAAAATTGAGGGAAACGAATCTCCAAAACAAACCATTGTTAGAGAAGTGTTTGAAGAAATTGGACTTCGAACCAATCCCTTTCTTGAAACAGTGGTGGCAACAAAGATTCCTCATTTTAAAAATCCGGAGTTAACTTGGAAAGACATAAGCTTATTTTTTGTTGTTCAAGAATTTGAGGGCGAGCCTTTTAACAAAGAGCCTCATCTCCATGATGCCATGGAGTGGTTTGACATCAATCACCTGCCAGATCCTATTATCCCTGTGGTAAAATTTGGAATAGAACAATATATGAAAGGAAAAGCTTATGGAGAGTTTGGGTATGGAGATATGCCATGAAGATCTGGATAGTTGACGCATTTACAGATAAACCTTTTGCGGGAAATCCTGCAGCGGTTACAATCGTGGACGAATTTCCTTCAGATGAAAAATGTCAAAAAATTGCAACAGAAATTAATCTTTCTGAAACTGCTTTCGTAAAGTCTCTTGGAGCTGATTATTTCCATATTCGTTGGTTTACCCCCGAGGTAGAAGTAAAACTCTGTGGCCATGCGACTTTAGCTTCTGCTCATATTCTCTTTCAAGAAGGGATCGTAAAGGGAAATAAGATTTCTTTTGACTCTCTTTCTGGCTCCTTGTTTGTAAAGAAGGAAAAAAGTGAGATCATTTTAGATTTTCCTCTGCAGAAAACCGGGGAGAGGCTACCCTCTGACCTCTTTAAAGATTTGTTTGATACAGGGTTCGTCCAGGCAGTTCAAGCCTATGACGATGTCATTGTTGAACTCAGTGATGAAAACCTTGTTCGAAAGCTCACTCTTGACTTTGCAAAGGTTAAAGAAATTGATTGTCGCGCTCTTCTTGTCACTGCAAAAGGAAACACTCCTTATGATTTTGTTTCTCGGATGTTTGCACCAAAGATAGGAATTAATGAAGATCCCGTTTGTGGATCCGCTCATTGTAAACTTCCCGACTACTGGCAAAAAAAATTAGGGAAATCCGAGTTTTTTGCTTATCAAGCCTCTCCTCGTGGGGGAAGTTTAGGCGTACAGATTATTGGAGATCGCGTTCACTTAAAGGGCCACGCTGTGACCATTCTAGAAGGAACGTTAAAAGTTTAAAGCCTAGAATGAGTCACACGAAAATTTGAAGTAGGAATATTCATGGAATCTCTTATCTTTCAGTATCTCTCCTCAATTCTTAGTTTAGTGGGTCTCGTTATGATCGCCCTTATAAGCCCAGGGCCGGACTTTGCCATTGTTGTAAGGAATAGCTTAATTTATTCCCGGAAAACAGGACTTTTTACAGCCCTTGGTATTGCCCTAGGAATTCTTGTCCACGTATCTTACACGCTTTTAGGCCTCGGCTTGGTAATTGCGAAGAATCCCTGGACTTTGATTGGTGTTAAATATTTAGGAGCAGGCTATCTCATTTACATTGGGTATAAGGGCCTTAGGGCTAGCAGAAAAACGACGTTAGCGTTAGGTAACATTCACCACCGTCACGACATTTCAGGCAGCACTGCTCTTTGGTCTGGATTTTTAACAAATGCTCTCAATCCCAAATGTATGTTGTTCTTTATCAGTCTTTTTTCTGTTGTGCTCAGCCCCAAGACACCTCTTCTTATTATGTTCACGTATGGCGTAATTATTTTTGTGGGAACGCTGGCATGGTTTAGTTTTATAGCTTTTTGTTTATCCGGAAAACACGCACGAGAAAAATTTAATGCTGTGAGTCATTGGATTGAACGTACCACAGGAGGAATTCTAATCATCTTTGGCGTCAAGCTATGTTTTTAAAAGTTGGCGTTTATCTTGATCCCCAGCTCGCGCGGTATGGTTTTGGCCCAATCCATCCCTTTAATAATGATCGGTTTGATGCATTTGCTAAAGCCTTTCGTCACCATCACCTTGACCAAAAGGTTCACCTTCTCACGGGACGGATGGCTAGTGAGGAGGAAATAAAACGGTTTCATACTCTTGCATACATCCAATGGATCAAAAGAAAATCGAAAGAAGGAAGAGGTTTCCTTGATTATGGAGACACGCCGGTTGTCCCTGGAATCTATGAGGCATCAGCTTATGTTGTTGGAACGGTATTAGAGGCCGTTGATCAAATTATGCAGGGTACACTTAAACGAGCTTTTATCCCTATTGCAGGGCTTCACCATGCCAAACCTGAGGGAACGTCTGGCTTTTGTGTATTTAATGATTGTGCCATTGCCATCCATAGCTTACGCAAAAAATATGGCGTGAAAAAGATCGCTTACGTTGACATTGATGTTCATCACGGAGATGGTGTCTTTTATGCTTTCGAAGAGGATCCAAACCTTATTTTTGCCGACATCCATGAAATGGATATTTTCCCAGGGACAGGCGATTCTTATGAAGAGGGGCTCGGAAAAGGGAAGGGGAAAAAGCGAAACTTTCCCTTACCAGCTGGAGCGGGAGATGAGGATTTTTTTGAGGTATGGCCTCAGATTGAAGATCTTATTAAAAGGGAGGATCCTGACTTTATTATTTTTCAATGTGGAGCTGATAGCTTGGCGGGAGATCCTCTTGCTTCTCTTTATTACAGTGATCGGCCTCACGGCCATGCAGCCGCCCAACTTTGTAAGCTAGCCGATACATATTCCCAAGGACGCCTCCTCGCCTTAGGCGGGGGAGGGTATAACTTAGAGAATATTGGCCGTGCCTGGACAGCAGTTGTGAAATCTTTGATTGAAGCACATATGTGAAGGAGAGTTTGGATATGGGTGAGGTACGTTTAGGTTTATATCAGCATTTTAGAGGAAATTTTTACCATGTTATTGGCCTTTGCCGACACTCTGAAACCTTAGAAGCAATGGGCTTGGCCCAGAGTAACATTTTTCTGTTTAACTCATTTCTTTACAGTTCTCGGACGCAAAGATTTCATCGAAGTAGATCAGAAGATCACTAACGTAATGGCGGATTTCTTTGTTACCTTTAAACTCAGGGATAAGCTTACTCCATTGGGCCACTTCTTCTTTAGGGATGCTGAAAAATCCTTTCTCATCTTGTGAAAGGGTAGAAAGCGTTTGAGCTGGAGGCGTTTTAAAGTATCCTGACAAAAGAGAATGCCATTGCTTTAAAGCACTAACTTTTACCTTAAACTTTTCTTCTTCAGATTCAATACTTCTCAAAGCTTCTATAATTGAAGATACATCAAGTTTACTCCAGATTATTTCATCTTCAAGAACCTTTAAGAAAGTCGCGCGATGTGTATAAACTGACTTTGGGAGCCGTTCATAAATTTTCCATTCCTCCGCGAATTTTTCGCGGAGCTCATCCACCCAACCATGCAATTTTCTCCCGGCTTCAAAAGGGTTTTCTTTTTGTTTGCAAATATCTTGTTTTGTTAGATTTTTTTCATGAGTGTCTTCTCTTTTTAAAACACCTAAGTATCGAATATCTGGGAAAAGGGTACCTTTTATAAAAGCCTGTTTTTGCACAGAAGTATACTTCCAATCTTATGCTTTCATCCAGCTCTCTGCAAGCAATACGTGCATACCTTGTCCAGCAGCAAATACCACTCCAGAAATAGGAGTTAAGATAAAAAAGATACCACATATCAAACGAACTTTCTTTAACATAACTCCTCGATTCCCTTCTATAATTTGGATTCTACTGGGATTACGCTAAAGAATAAACCGCTTACACAATCCAAAGAAAATATCTTTTCCCTTTAAACATTTCAATAATAATTGTATTTTTTTCTTCAGAATATGGTTTATTATCACACAAATGAGCATATTTCTTGAGTACAACCAGATATGGCAGCTTTGGGATAAAGTAGATAATGATTTTTTTGCTTAGAAAATTAGCTTTGATCGCCCGCTCTCTACCCTCCGTGGGAAGAAAAAAATCGAGGGTCTTGGCATCAACAGTTAACTTATATATAAACGTCTATGATGTTTTGGTGGAATCTCAGTGAATAAAGTTCATTTTATTTTAACCTTTCTTTCAAAGAAAGGCTTTTTTTCTTATAAGCCCGTCCGCATTACAGCTTATGTTTTTGGAGCTCTTTTATCCTTTTTTCTTTTGTTGATTTTCCTTTTGATGGCACGTCTTTCTTTTAGCCCCATAAACCTGGATACATTAACACCAGAAATTAACGCCAACCTCAATTTCGCTCAAGCCGGCATTCAAGGCCAAGTCTCACACACCCAACTTGTTTGGAAAGACTGGCTCAGACCTTTCGAAATTGAGCTTGTTGAGCTCACACTACAAAAAGGCGATCGTCCCGAATGGCTTAAAATCGATAATGTGGGAATTTCTTTGAATCTTTTAGACCTTCTTGGAGGGCACTTTTCCTTAAAGCAAGTGCGTTTTTATCATCCTTATATTGAACTGGAACGCGAAGAAAATGGCCAATTTTCCCTTGGTCTTGGAGAAGGACCTGCGGAGCGAGAATTTTTACTGCAAGATATTCTTCCTCTCCTTGCCATGGGAGAAGCAAATTCTAACCTCGGAAAGCTTAATGAGCTAAGCCAAATAAGCGTTATTAATGCGCATGTTCGCCTGACTGATGCTCAACAGAAGAAGGCTTGGGATCTTCCTAAGACGACCTTTACCTTAAAAAGACAAAACAAAGGATTTTCTATTTCTCTTAAGTTAAAGCCGCAGCGAAATGGGGGATCCTTAACCTTTAGCCTTAACCATCGCCTTGGATCTTCACGTCTCGATGCATCATTGAACTTCAAGCATATTTCCTTCAATAAGTTGTTTGAAAGCAAAGACCTTCCCTTATGCCCTTCAAAATCCGAGCTGACAGCCCTGGATGGGCTCCTAAATTTCCTTCAATGCTGGGACCTTCCCCTTGATGGGAAGGTTAGCTTGGCCTTTAATCCTGAAACTTTTGAAATTATCGAAGGGGAGTGTGATGTGAACCTGGGAAAGGGTTTTCTGGATCTTTCTTTAGCTAAGCTCAACCCTCTTCCCCTTCAGAAGGGCACTCTCATCTTTTCCTTAACTCCTAAGAAATTTACATTGAAAGAAATCTCTTTAATCTCTGACAGCATGAAAACCCATCTCATTGGGGACATAAAGTCTCAATCTCCTTTCATTCTCACAAATTTTTTCGGTTCCATGGAATCCTTAACTCTACAAGGACAGATGGAAGATTTACTTCTTGATCACTTTGATGCCATCTGGCCCCAGAAATTTGCCATCAATGCAAGAGAATGGCTGACAAAGCACCTTCACAAAGGGATTCTCACCCAAGTTGGCTTTTCCCTGAAAGGACATTCCGAAAAGGAAGAGTTTACCTTAGATGAATTCAAGGGATCCCTCGAAGGAGAAAGAGCGGAAATCAACTACCTTGAAGGCTTGCCCCCCGCTCAAAATGTATCCGTACAAGGAACCTTCGATCAAAAAGGATTTGATATCAACATCTTTTCAGGAACTGTTGATGTGTTTGAAGTTAAAAAAGGTCGTGTTCAAATCTCGGGTTTGGATACAGGGAAGGAAGCCTTAAGCCTCGACTTAGAAACCCATGGTCCCCTTTCGAGCCTTTTAAGTATCATTGATCATAAGCCTTTAGAATATGCCTCTTACGGTGGTTTGGATCCCAATAAAGCAAAAGGTGAAGGAAGTGTTCATCTTAAAATGAATTTTCCCCTCATTAATGATCTTAGATTTAAAGATGTAAAAATGACGGGGATAGGAACTTTTGATCACGTTTCCCTTGAGAGAAAAATCACAGATACACTTTCCGCTCAACTTAACAAAGGAAACCTTTCCCTCGATATGACACAAGATCAGTTGGAAATCACAGGAAAAGGGCTTATAAACAAACTTCCGTCAACCCTTCTTTATTCCCATGATTTTAAGGGACAAAACCCTAATGAGATTCAGATTAAAATCTCAGCCGTTCCTTCTTTCGATGACTTTAAGCAATTTGGATTTGATCTCAGTGACTACGCCCACGGCCCTGTGCCAACAACGGTCACTTATCTCAGAACAAAAGAGGGGGAAAATGCCATCCTCCTTGATCTGGACACAACACCCTCTACTCTTTCTTTCAACCTTTTAGATTGGCAAAAAAACCCAGGAGAAACAAGCTCCCTTTCTCTTTCCCTTGGCATTGAAAATGAAGCGTTGACTCGCTTGGATGATGTGAAATTTACAACTCCCGCTTACTCCTTTGCTGGCCAGGTTTTTTTCAACGAGAACAAGGGATGGAATAAAATCCATCTTTCCGAGTTCAAAGGTCCCTTTACACAAACCCGAATCACCATCGAGACCCCATCAAAAGATGCCTATAAAATTGACTTCAAAGGGCAGAGTCTCAATCTAGAAAAGATTCTTGAACTTTTAAAAGACGACACAAAAAAACAAGACCATCCTCCAACTACCCTTAAACTTTCAGCAGATGTCGAAACCTTGAGACTAGGGCAAGACAAGATTTTTAATAATGTTAATGGTGCGGCTGATCTCTTTATTCAGGAGGACGATACCTATTGGAAGGAAGTCCATTTCACCGCCCAAGCAGGACAAGGAACTGCAAACAAAGGACATATGGCTCAAGTTTCAGGGGGCATTTCATTTGACCTTCTCCCCCCACAAAATGGCATACAAACCCTCGAAGTGCGCGCCAATGACGCAGGCGTTTTCCTCAAAAACCTTGACGTTTATCAGAACATCCGGGGAGGCTATATTACCATTAAGGCACAAAGGAAAAACCAAGGTCCTTTCACTGGCGTCTTTAAAATGAAGGAATTTGATGCCTTGGAAGTTCCCCTTTTAGCTCAATTTGCAGGCCTTCTTTCACCTATGGGGATCTCCAACCTTCTCTCAGGAGATCAAGCGATTTCCTTGGAACGATTCGAATGCCAATTTGAATTTGGTGATGAGTTTGTAAACATTCACAAAGGAGTGGGCAAAAGCATAGCCCTTGGCTTTACGGTTGATGGAAAACTTGACAGAAAAAACCGCCTTTTCTCTTTGAAAGGAAATGTGATTCCTGCTCGCTTTTTAAACTCAATTTTAAGCAATATCCCCATTATAGGTTCACTCCTTAATGGTGGCGATGGACAAGGCATGTTCGCGATTTCCTATACAGTTAAAGGATCATTTGACAGCCCCGATGTATCCCTTAACCCCCTTTCTGCTTTAGCCCCAGGCTTTATTCGCAATCTCTTTCAGTTTAGCGATGATGCGGAATGAGCTCAATAAAAAAGGGAGCTCAACGCTCCCTTTTTGTTGGATTCTAAAAAGCGAGATTACTTTTTAGAAGCTTTTTTCTTAGCGGGTTTTTTTACAGATGCTTCCTTCTTAACTGTAGAAACTTTTTTTTCAGACGCTGTCTTTGTTTCCTTCTTTTGCTTTTTGGCCTGGGGTTTTTCCTTAACTTGCTCTAAGGCAGCCCCTAAGATATCGCCAAGGAGTGCGCCGCTGTCTGTTGAGCCATATTCAGCCATGGCTTGGCGTTCTTCATCCACCTCACGTGCTTTAATAGAAAGGGTGATTTTGCGATTAGCACGGTCAATCTGCGTGACTTTTGCATCGACTTTTTCACCCACTGCAAAGCGATCGGAACGTTGTTCAGCTCTATCACGCGAAAGCTCATTCTTGCGAATAAAACCAGAAACTCCTCCTGCAAGCGTTACTTCCATACCTGTTTCGAGCACAGCTGTAACTTCGCATGTCACAGTTGAGCCTTTCTTGAGATTTGAAACGGATTCTTCAAAGGGATCACCAGAAATCTGCTTGATTCCAAGGCTAACACGTTCTTTCTCAGAATCAATATCAAGAACCCTTGCCCGAACTTTCATTCCCTTCTTATAGTCTTTAATCGCTTCTTCTCCTGATTTATCCCAAGAAATATCCGACATATGAACCATGCCATCGATATCGTCCGTTAATCCAACGAAAAGGCCGAACTCTGTGATATTCTTCACATTACCCTCGACCTCAGATCCAACGGTGTATTTTTCTTGTAAAGCAGCCCAAGGATTCGGAATACACTGCTTCATACCCAAGCTAATCCTTCTCTTTGAGGCATCCACATCCAGGACAACCACTTCGACTTCTTGACTAGTGGAAACTATTTTCCCAGGAGGAACGTTCTTTTTTGTCCAACTCATTTCCGTCACATGGACAAGGCCTTCAACGCCTGGCTCTAACTCGATAAAGGCACCGTAATCTGTGATGTTTGTTACAGTTCCTTTCACCTTAGTGCCTATTTTGTATTTGACTTCAGCTCCCGTCCAAGGATCGCTTTCGAGTTGCTTCATTCCAAGTGAAATACGTTGGTTTTCAGGATTAAAGCGAATAATTTGAACACGGATAGGTTGTCCTACTGTCAAGACTTCGGAAGGATGGTTAACACGATGCCATGCGATATCCGTGACATGGAGAAGCCCATCCACACCCCCTAAGTCTATAAAGGCTCCATAATCCGTAATGTTCTTAACAACTCCTTCAAGGATTTGTCCCTCTTCCAATCGAGAGACAAGCTCACTTCTGGCTTCAGCCCTGGTTTCTTCGAGGATAGCTCGACGTGAGACAACGATATTGCCGCGGGTACGATCCATTTTTAAAATTTGAAAAGGTTGGGCAACTCCAATGAGAGGAGATACATCGCGTACGGGACGAATATCCACTTGGCTTCCAGGTAAGAAAGCCACAACGCCCTTTAAATCAACGGTGAATCCACCTTTTACTCGACCAAAAATAACACCTTCAACTTGTTCATTCTTTTCATGGGATTTTTCAAGAATTTTCCATGCCGCTTCACGACGCGCCTTTTCGTAACTTAGAACTGTTTCGCCATTTCGATCTTCAAGACGCTCGAGGTAAACTTCAACCACATCCCCAACCTTTAAGTTGGGATCAGCTCCTGCCACTGAGAATTCTTTTAAGGGAACGCGGCCTTCTGATTTCAAGCCCACATCAATGATAACGACGTCCTTTTCTATTCCAATAACTTTGCCGTTGATGACGCGGCCTTCGAGGCTACTTTCTTTACCAAATGATTCTTCTAATAAAATGGCAAAGTCTTCTGTTTCGTGAGAAGAAGCTCCTACGAATGAGGTCTTTTCTGTCATAAGTCACGTTCCTTAAAATATCTTCCCTATGCTCGGCCCATAAAGAAAAATGGGTTAAGGATTATCCATGAATAGAAACGCCGAGATTTTCTATTCTAAATTATTCTGCTTTCTTTTTAGCTTGAGGATATTTTGAGTCAACAAAAAAACACGCTTTTTCAATAACTTCCTCTATTCCAAGCTCTGAGGTATCCAGAATGAAAGCATCATCTGCCGGACGCAGGGGTGAAATTTCTCTGTTTCGATCACGTGCGTCGCGCAATTTGATATCCTCGAGAATGACTTCATATATACAGTCGATTCCCTTTTGATGCAACTGTTTCAAACGCCTTTCTGCCCTGACTTCTGGAGACGCTGTAACAAAGATTTTACAAGGAGCCTCTGGCAAAACAATAAGGCCAATATCTCGACCATCTAAAACCGCCCCTTGACTTTTTGATAAGTCTTTTTGAACAAAGTTTCGTTGAAAATCCAAAAGGCAGCGACGCACCTCAGGATAAATGGAAACTTCAGAAGCAAGGTTTCCAATTTGCTCTTCCCTCAAGGAAGGGTTCTTTAAATCCTTAAGGGTCAACGAAGAAGCCGCACTCACAACATCTTGCTTTTTAAAAGGTTTCCTAAGTTGAGAGACCTTAAAGGCCACTGCACGGTACAAAAGGCCTGTATCGAGATATTTTAAATGATATATTTGAGCCAGGCGACTAGCAAGTGTTCCTTTCCCGGCTCCAGCAGGCCCATCGATTGTAATCACCATAAACGCCATGAATTCTCCTAAATTTCTCTGTTTTTTGACATACTTTGCTGAAAAAATCGACAAAAATTCAATTCAAGTTATTGACAGATGGCTTAAGTCGTGACAAAGCCGTTGTTCAAAGAAAAACATTTTCTAATAAGGAGACCACAACGTATGTCTAAATTAGAGTGGGGTGTTAAAAGGACTTGTCCAGGTTGTAATGTCCGTTTTTATGATATGAACAAGCAACCCATTACATGTCCCAAGTGTTCAAATGTTTTTGATCCAGATGCCTTTGTAAAAAAGCGTCGTGGGCGCCCTCCGGCTACAGAAACAAAGCCTCTCCCAACGCCACCAGATGCTGAGGATACGATCACCCTTGAACTGGAAGAAGAGATGGAGCCATTAGTTGAGGCTGATGATGTTCTTGAAGACACTTCTGACTTTGGTGAAGATGAAGAAGTCGTTGGCATTGAAACGACAGAAGAGGAAGACTAAGAATAAAGGGTTTCCTATTGTTCTGAGCCATACAAAAAACAACCGAAGATTAAAAAAAAGCCGGGTTATAAAAACCCGGCCAAGTTTAACAGGGAGGCTTCACGTCTGGGAGACGTAGGATCGATAGTATCGACCCTTTGGGCCCAAAGGCCCCCTTATCAAGGTGTTGCACCTTGATGAAATCCAGCACAGGTACAGGGAGGTAAATCCTGCGCTGTACATATGATATAAAACCTCCTGATTTTTTTTCCAACATAATTTTTGCATTACAGACATAAGAAAATGTCATATAATAAATATTATTTTTTTGCATATTTACATCCTTGAGGATACATTGCAAAACCCTTCAGAAAATCCTATATTATGTTTAAATTAATTGAGAGGATGTTTTTTCTTATGAAATTTCGAGATCTCCCTTCAACTCTTCCCTTATACGTAGGTGACGGCACAATTTTACTTCCGCGAGCTCAACTTCCTGTTCTCTTTAAGGCACAAGAAGACAAAGAGCTGATCGATTATGCCTTCCGTAAGGGACATCGCCTTATAGGCCTTCTTCAAACAAACCCTGATGGGGGACATTTTCAAACAGGCTGCGTGGGTAAAATCATGAATTTCCAAGATGGGCCTTACATTTTTGTCACCTTTAGGGGAATTTGCCGATTTGACATTAGAGAAATTCTTGAAGGAAGCCCTATCAAAAAAGCAAGTGTCAGTTATGAAGGCTATAAAATTGACCTCGATGATCCCCAAACAGATCCTTTTGTAGATCGATCCCGCCTTCTCAACCTTTTGAAAACCTATCTAGAAGATCAAGAAATTATGGCCAATTGGGACGAAATTAACCATGCCAGCAACGAACTTATTATAAGTTCTCTCAGCATGGCCTGTCCTTTTAAGCCCATTGAAAAGCAAGCCCTTCTTGAATCCAGCTCCCTTTCTGAAAGATGTGATATCATGATGGCTTTAATGGAATTTTCTTCTCCCCATTTAAAGGGAGAACAGCCCGTTCTTCACTAAGAGGAAAATTACGATGAAAAAATCCACTTTACCCCCCAAACTTTTTGACATGTTGGTATGTCCTTTAACAAAAGGGCCTTTAACCTATGATTCAAAGAAGAAAGAGCTCATTAGTCCTCTCGCCAAGCTAGCTTATCCTATAAGGGACGGGGTCCCCATCATGCTTGTGGATGAAGCGCGTCCTCTAGAAGAGAAAAAATAAAAAAACCCTACTGTGTAACTGATCAATCTTCATTATAGTTCTCTCAATGAGATAGTTGAGTGAGTTATGAGCGGCATTTATAACATTCCTTCTGAGCATTCCTTTTTGAAAGCTCTGGCAGCGGGTCTTTTGCATATGGTTGAGAAAGACCCCTTATCTCTCGCCCATATGCAGCTTTACCTCCCAACGCGGCGCGCCTGTATTGAAATCAAACGTACTTTTAAGCACCTAAGTCCACACAAAAGCTTTTTGCTTCCACAATTAACCCCCATAGGCGACTTAGATGAAGATCAAGAATGGCTCAGCTCGCCCCAAGACGAATTCAACTTAAAACCTGTAATTCCTCCTTTCAAACGCCTTGGACTTTTTGCAAATCTTATCCATGAATATACAAAAAAATCCGACATTTCTTCCTCCCCTCTTTTGTCGCTTAAGCTTGCGAAAACTTTAATTAAACTTATGGATCAGGCCACTATAGAAAATGTCTCATGGGAAAACCTAGCTCATTTGGTCCCTTCCGAGTTGGCCCATCATTGGCAACTTACCCTTGATTTTCTGGAAATCATCACAGCTCACTGGCCAAAAATTATTGCAGATACTGGGTACAGTGACCCTTATACTCACCATCATATCATGGTGGAGGCAATTTTAAAGCGATGGGAAGCAACTCCGCCCTCCTATCCTGTCTTAGCCGCAGGCTCCACAGGAACCATGCCAGCGACATCAAAACTTCTTCAAGCAATCGCAGCCCTTCCTGAAGGGTTTGTTATTCTGCCCGGACTTGACACCAACCTCACAAAAGAGGATATGGAGCAGCTGAAAGCATGCCATCCTCAATATGCCCCCCTGCAACTTTTAAAAAAGTTGGGGCGAATTCCTTCTGAGGTCCCATCATGGCCTTATCTTGAAAAAGGAGATGAAGTCTTTGAGGAACGCTCGCGTCTTTTTGCAGCAGCCCTTAAGCCGTCCTTTTCTTTCACAAAACCACCTTCGGAAAAGGCCCTTGAAGGCATCACCTACATTCCCTGCCCATCACCACAAGAGGAAGCCCTTGTTATTGCCATTCTCTTAAGGCAACACCTGGAAACATCTCATCAAAGGATTGCTTTCATTACCTCTGACCTCAAGCTCTCAGAACGCGTCCGCTGGGAACTAAAACGGTGGGGGCTTGATATTGATAGTTCTTCTGGAGATGCCCTTGCTCTCACACCACCCGGTGTTTTCTTAAAACTTTGCGCTGACTATGCGGCCTCACCTCAAAATCGCGTTTATCTTTTATCTCTTCTTAAACACCCCTTGTTCCGCATGAGAACACCTCCTGGAACGCTGCGATCCCAAATCCGACACTTTGAGATATCTCTGAGAAAAGGCTCCTTCAAGACCCCAGAGTGGCTTCAAAATTTGAACAAGATCTTTCATGAACTCAGAGGCACGTCTCTCTCAGCCCTGCTTAATAAGCACAAGAAAATTGCAGAACATCTTGCCACAGATGAAAAAGGTGTGTGCCAGCTTTGGAAGGGCGAGACCGGGTCAAGTGTCAAAGCCTTCTTTGAAAATATCATTCAAAATTCTCATGACTTCCCTCTTCTGACCCTTAAAGACTACCCAGACCTTTTAAAGGAACTATTCAAGGGACAAAGCTTACATTTTCGTCCTCAAAAGCATCCCCGGCTTGCTATCCTTGGGCCTATGGAAGCACGTCTTTTTCACGCGGATGTGATGATTTGTGGAGGTCTTAATGAAGGAAGTTGGCCGCCCGAGGTAGATCTCGATCCTTGGCTTAATCGCCCCATGCGCAAAAATTTAGGATTCCCCCCCCTCGAAAGACGCATTGGCCTTTCATCTCATGATTTTAGCCAAGCTTTTTCGAGTCCTAAGGTATATTTAACCCGCGCCCTTAAAGTAGATGGAACCCCAACACTTCAGTGCCGATGGCTTGAACGACTTCAGGTGTATCTTAAAGGATGTAATCTCGCCCTTCCCTCTGCCCCTCATCTTCTCGAGTGGGCAAGGCAGCTAGATCTTCCAGAAAAAGGAACGCCTGTTTCTCCCCCTCTTCCTCGTCCGCCGAATGAAGCCCGGCCCCGACGTCTTTCTGTTACCCAAATCGAAACGTGGATGCGTGATCCTTATGCTCTTTATGCCCGTCATATCTTAGATCTTTCGGCGCTTGACCCCTTAGATCCCAAGGCAGAAGCTTCTGATAGAGGAACCCTTGTTCACCAAGCCCTAGATCAATTTTTTAAGATATGCCCTGACCCATTCCAAAAGGATGCTCTGGATATTTTACTATGTATTGGTAAAACTCTTTTCGAAGCGCATGGGTGTAATCCCTCTCTCAGGTTATTTTGGTGGCCTCGCTTTGTCAATATTACCCAATGGTTTCTTCAGCAAGAAAGGGCAACACGGCTTCCTGGAACGCATAGCTTTACTGAGGTCAGAGGAGAGCTCTCCTTCACGACAGAAAAAGGGCTCTTCACGTGTACGGCAAAGGCCGACCGAATTGATGTTCTCCCAGATGGACGACTACGGATCTTGGATTATAAAACTGGGGTACATCCCCTCGATCAAGATATAGAGCTTGGCTTTTCACCTCAATTGCCCCTTGAAGGCGCAATTGCCCTTCACCAAGGCTTTGACGGAATTTCAGCAACTCAATTGGAGAGCCTCCAGTTTTGGGTCTTGAAGGGAGATGCAAAGGGGGGGTTGATTAAAACTCTTTCAGGAAACGCGGAGGACCTTTCCCAAAAAGCTCTTCTTGGGCTTGAGCGATTGGTTCGCCTTTTTGAAAGTGAGACCACGCCTTATCCCGCACGTCCCCTTCCTGAAAAGGCCTTGAGGTATAATGATTATGCTCATTTAGCACGCCTCGAAGAATGGGGGAAAATCTAATGCCCCACGAGCTAGCAACCACATCTCAACGTTTAGCAGCATCCCCCGCCCACAGCGCTTGGGTGGCAGCATCCGCTGGCTCTGGGAAAACAAAGGTCCTCACCGATCGTGTTTTGAATCTCTTACTCGAAGGCTGTGAGCCTGAGCGCATCCTATGCCTCACCTTTACAAAGGCCGCAGCTGCTGAAATGGCTAATCGCGTCCGTACACGCTTGGGAGAATGGGCCATTTTAAGTGAAGAAAAACTCATTCGATCTCTTCAGACCTTACAAGGACATGCCCCTAAGCCCAATAAAATTGAGCGGGCTAAGGCTTTATTTAACCTTATTTTAGACACGCCTGGTGGCCTTAAAATCAAAACGATACATAGTTTTTGCCAAACTCTTTTGAAACGCTTTCCTTTAGAAGCGGGTCTTTCTCCCTTCTTTGATATTGCGGATAGTTCTGAACAAAAAAAACTCATCAAAGAAACCTCTCATCGGGTTAGGGAAAATCCTTTACTTCAAGAAGAACTCCACGAGCTTATTCTAAGGTTTAGTGAAAACACCATAGAGGACTTAAATACATTTATTTTAGAAAATCGCTGCTCCTTTAGAGGCGTTTCAGAAGAAAAAATTGACGAAACCCTTGATGTTTTTAACCTCACCCATGAAAAACTCTTAGCTACCCTCATCAAGGAGATTCCTGAGGAAGCGCTTAAAGCAGAGCTTCCAAACTTTTCAAAAGGAAGCCCATCTGATCAAGAAAAAGGAACCTCCTTTTCTCGATTTCTATCTTATACCCACATAGAAAAAATCCAGAACTATGAGACTTATCTCTCTCTCTTTCTAACCCAACAAGGGGATATACGCAGTCGCCTTATCACTCAAAAACTCGCGAACATTTCTCCTTTTCTAAAAGAGGGGCTTGAAAAAGAAGCGCTGCGTGTTAAGCGTTTGAAAGAAAAGGAAAATGCCATCATTGTTTCACGTGTAACAAAATCCTTTTTGAAATACAGCCTGGCCTTCCTCGAGGTTTATGAGAGACTAAAAAAGGGGTGCTCTCTTCTGGATTATGATGACCTTATTTTAAAAACAGCAGCCCTTCTTAAAAACCCAGGTTGTCACTGGGTTCTCTATAAGCTTGATGGAGGTCTTGATCATATTCTCGTGGATGAAGCTCAAGACACCAACCCAGCCCAGTGGCAAGTTATAAGGGCTCTCGCAGAGGAATTTTATGCCAATGCCGCGACAGAAAACAGTAACCGCACCTTGTTCGTGGTCGGGGATGGAAAGCAATCTATATATAGCTTCCAAGGAGCAGACCCTACGGTTTTTTCTCAAATGCAGAAGGACTTACGTCATTTTGCGAATACATCTGGAAAGCAATGGGAAGATGTCGATTTAAACGTTTCCTTTCGTTCCTCCCCAGAAATCCTTTCAGTCGTAGATGCCGTCTTTTCAAACGCGTCCCCTGCCTCCCTTTCCCTTAAACACCATGCTTTTCGAAAGGAATCCGCTGGGCTTGTAGAGCTTTGGCCGCTTGTAAAAAAGGAAGATGGTCATGTCTTAGCCCCATGGCAACCTTCCCTTCAAAGTCACAAAGTTTCATCCCCACAAAAAAATTTAGCAACCCTTATTGCCAAAACCATTCATGGGTGGCTTTCCGAATCTGGCCCGCTCTCGAGACCTGTTCTTCCTGGGGACATTCTTATTCTGGTGCGTCGACGCACTTCTTTTGTTGACACACTTATCAAAGCTCTTAAGGAATGCAATATTCCTGTTGCAGGAATTGATCGCTTGCGGCTTCTCGACGGAATTGGCATTCAGGATCTTTTAAAAATTGCCGAATTCTTATTACTTCCAGATGATGATCTTACACTTGCAACCGTTCTCAAGGGACCACTTTTTAATTTCTCCGAAGAGGATATTTTTACCCTTGCTTATGGGCGAGAAAAGAAATCCTTGTGGCAACGTCTTCAAATCTGTGAGGAATTTAAGGGAACCGTTACTCTCTTAAACGATCTTTTTTCTCAAGTCGATTTTCTAACTCCCTATGCCTTTTTTAGTCTTATCCTAGGCCCTTTAGGGGGAAGAAAAAAATGGCAGGCCCAACTCGGCCCTGAAGTCCTTGATTCCTTAGATGAATTTTTAAACCTTTGCCTCCTCTTTCAGGAAAATGAAACACCATCTCTCCAAAACTTCATAGACTGGATTTCTCAAGAAACAATTGAACTTAAGCGAGACCTTGATCAAAGCAATCAAGTGCGCATCATGACGGTTCACGGATCAAAAGGCCTCCAAGCCCCTATTGTACTCCTCCCAGATACAACTCAGCCTCCCCTTGACCTTCCTCCTTTTGCTTTTTTTGATCAGACTCTTTTATGGGTTCCCCCTCAAGCCTCCGAGGCCTCCCTTACAAAAACCTTAAAGCAACACTTAAAGCTTAAACAACAAGAGGAATATCATCGTCTTTTATATGTCGCTCTAACGCGCGCGGAAGATGCTCTTTACATATGCGGCTGGGAGTCCTCCCATCAAAATTCTTGGTATGATTTTGTCAAAACAGGACTTCAGAAAGTGGGCACGGAATTTGATTTTGGTGATGAAAAAGGATGGCGTCTTTCTTCAATTCAACAAAAAAAAGGAACTTCTTGCGACCCCTCATCTCTTCTCTCCTTTCCATTGCCTCAGTGGCTTAAAACGCCCCCCTCTTCTGAAATGAGTCCAAAGCTTCTCACTCCCTCGAAACTAGAAGAAGAGAAGTCTTTCCATCGCGCCGAGCTTGGAGAGTTTGGAACACAAAGAGGTACACTCATCCACAAACTTCTCGAATTGCTTCCAACCCTTGAACTTTCCGTCAGAGAAAAAGCTGCAAGGCGATTTTTAGAAAAGATGTTCCTCCCTGAAGAGCAGTCTCAAGAGATAATAAAGACTGTCCTCATTGTTTTAAAAGCATATCCTGACTTTTTTGGCCCCTCATCCATAAGTGAAGTTCCTTTTCAAGGACACATAGAAGGCTATGATGTTTCAGGGCAGATCGATCGATTAGTTATCATGGAAGATCAAGTCCTTGTGATTGATTACAAAACCCATACCGACGTTCCTTCAAAGCTTGAAGATATCCCCTCCTCAATTTTAAAACAAATGGCTCTCTACAAGGACATTCTCACCCAAATCTTTCCGCAACACATCCTTTCCTGTGGGATTTTATGGACTACCCTTCCCCGCTTCGATATTTTGCCGGAAAGCCTTTTGAAAAAGTTTGCAGCTAGAATTGACGGCCATCTGGCAAAAGCTTACACTGAAAGAATCGAGTTTCAAAAGTAAGGATCAAAACAATGGAAGTTGTAAAAGTCACCGACCAAACATTTAATACCGAGGTCATGAAGTCTGATAAGACTGTCGTCGTTGACTTTTGGGCGGAATGGTGTGGTCCTTGTCGCGTGATTGGTCCTGTTTTAGAAGAGGTCGCAAAGGAACTCGGTGATAAGGCTGTAATTGCGAAATTAAACATTGATGAAAACCCAGAAACACCAGCTCTTTTTGGTGTTCGTTCTATCCCAACGTTGATGTTATTTAAGGATGGAAAAGTGGCGGGCACAAAAATTGGCATCCAAGCAAGATCCCAACTTATTGAATGGATAAAATCCGTCTGAGTAACTTGAAGACTTCCTTGATGAAAAACAAAATTAATCCTACAAGCAATAATTTTCACTTGCCAAAATATTTTTTTCCTTACATAGTGGCGCCACCTCATCCTGAGGGATTTCTAATTATGGAGAAAATATGATGAAATCAGTATTGTACACACTCGTTGTTCTTTTTGGTGTCTTGACAGTTGCTCAAGCAGCAAACAAAGCAAATGAGTCAGACATTAAGCCAGTTGTTGCTGAAGAACAACAACCAGCTGACGAGAATTCTGAAGCTCCAGCTAAACCAGCTGGCGAAACAAAGTAAGTTAAATAATAACTTAAATTGTTAAAGAGGGGAAATGCCGTGCATTTCCCCTTTTTCTTGACCCTTTTCAAGAACTCGTGTACTTCCTCATGTATGGCAATTTCAGGCTCGCGAAATGTATTTTTTTCCTTCCTTCGCATCCGGCTTTATGAGCTTTTAGGATTAAGCCTTCTTCTTTTTTCTCTTGCTCTGTTTACAGCCCTTCTCACCCACTCTCCCACAGACCCCTCCTGGAACCATGCAGCGAACAGCGAGACCTTGAATTTTTTAGGAACCTTTGGAGCAAACATAAGTGATCTTTTTTTCCAACTCTTTGGCCCATTAAGTTATCTGCTTTTCCTTTTCTTTCTTGGACTTGGCATGGGCATGCTCTTTCACGTAAAAAAATGGTGGCTTTTTTTCAAAAGCACCGCCTTTTTATTAGGATTTTCCTGCCTTTTGGCTAGCATTTCCCCTTGGGGAAATGGCGGAGCCATTGGAGACCTTTTATTAAAACATCTCAAAGAAGTTCCTCTCTCTCCTATGGTGTTTTCTCTTGTCGTTTCTGTACTCGGGATTAGCCTGTTATGTCTTTCCAGCGGCCTTAAAATCACGCATCTCCAGAAAGTTTTCTCACTTGTAAAGTTGAGACCTGTTCGCATTAAATCCATTAAAAAGGCTCCCCCTTCACCCTTTGAAAAAGAAGAACCATTCATACAAAAATTACCAAGGGATACTTCCATAAAAATTATGGGATACGCGAACACTTCTTTTCAAAAAGAGCCCTCGCAAAGTCCCTCACCAAATAAGGCATATTTTAGTGGTAATCCATACCATTTGCCCCCTCTTGAGCTCCTTTACCTTCCAAGTTCATCTGCGCAAGAGCTTGATTATGATGAGACATCCCTTCAAGACAATGCAGAAAGACTTGAGGCCGTCCTCAATGACTATGGCATTCGAGGAGAAATCGTCAATGTCAAACCTGGACCTGTCGTGACCCTTTATGAGCTGGAGCCCGCGCCTGGGTTGAAATCTTCTCGCGTGATTGCCTTAGCTGATGATATCGCGCGCTCTATGAGCGCCATTTCAACACGTGTGGCGCTCATTCCAGGGAAAAACGTTATTGGAATTGAACTCCCTAACCAACTCCGTGAAACGGTGCACTTGAGAGAGTTGCTTGCACATGACGACTACGAGAAATCAAAGTCTCATCTGGCTCTTGTGCTGGGAAAGGACATAAGTGGTGCTCCCATCATTGCGGATTTAGCGCGCATGCCTCATTTGCTAGTGGCGGGAACAACCGGTTCAGGAAAGTCTGTAGCCGTCAATGCTATGATTCTTTCACTCATTTATCGCCTCCCTCCTGAGCGGTGTAAATTCATCATGATTGACCCGAAAATGCTGGAGCTTTCCATTTATGATGGGATTCCTCACCTTCTCACTCCCGTCGTGACAGAACCAAAAAAAGCTGTTGTGGCCTTAAGGTGGGTCGTTCGTGAGATGGAAAGCCGTTATCAAGCCATGTCAAAGCTTTCGGTACGAAACATCGAGGGCTATAATCAACGTATTCTTGAAGCCAAAGCCCGCGGCGAGGTTTTATCCCGGCGCGTTCAAATAGGTTTTGACCCTGAAACAGGAAAACCTATTTATGAAGACCAACCTCTTCCCACAGAACCCCTTCCCTTCATTGTGGTTGTGGTTGATGAAATGGCTGATCTTATGCTAGTTGCTGGCAAAGAAATCGAGTCCGCCGTCCAACGCCTGGCACAAATGGCACGCGCTGCCGGAATCCACCTGATTATGGCAACGCAACGACCTTCTGTCGATGTTATTACAGGAACCATTAAAGCCAACTTTCCAACGCGGATTAGCTTTCAGGTCAGCTCAAAAATTGACAGCCGAACCATTTTAAATGAACAGGGCGCCGAACAACTTCTCGGACAAGGAGATATGCTCTACATGGCTGCAGGCGGTCGAATTATTCGTGTGCATGGTCCCTATGTGGGCGATGGAGATGTGGAAAAAGTTGTCCAGTTCTTGAAATCTCAAAGTACCCCTTCTTATATAGAAGATATTACTATTGATCCCTCATCTCCTGAATTAAATTTTGGAGAGGATGGTAGTGGAGGAGATGATACCCTCTATCAAGAAGCCTTGGCTCTTGTGCTTCGAGAAGGAAAAGCTTCCACAAGCTTTGTACAACGCCATTTAAAAATAGGCTATAATCGAGCCGCCTGCCTCATTGAACAAATGGAAGAGGAAGGGATTATTAGCTCACCCAATCACGTGGGAAAACGAGAAATTTTAAGGAAGTCTGCTTAGGAGTTATATCTATGAAAGTCAAAATTTTGTTTGTAGTGTTTTGTTGTTTTTTTCTTGCCTTTAAAGAAGCAAGTGCTGACACGACCCAACGCTTTGAAAACTATTTAAATTCCCTCAAAACACTTTCAGGAAGATTCACCCAGATCAACAGCTCTGGACAAACAGCTTCAGGACAAATTCACATCTCTCGTCCTGGAAAAATGCGTCTAACCTATGATCCCCCCTCTCCCCTTCTCATCATCGCTGATGGCAAATGGTTGATCACAAAGGATCGAGAGGCTGATCATGTGGATTATGTTTCCTTAGAAAACACACCTGCAGCCTTTATCCTCCGCCCCCATGTCCTCTTTAGCGGGGCTGATGTGGACGTCACAAATGTTGTCGCTAAGGATAAAACAACAGAAGTCACCCTTATCCGTACCGCAGAACCTGAGGCAGGGTATATTACCCTTGTCTTTCAAGAAAATCCCATCAGCTTAAAGGAATGGAGCATTGTGGATCCCCAAGGAGTTGAAACGCGGGTTATTCTCTCTAGTGTTAAGTCAAACATTAGTTTACCCTCGGAGCTTTTCACCTTTGAAAGCCCAAATCTTATTCAACAAATTTTTTAACGTTTTATCTATTTAAAACATAAAAATTTGCTGATATGATTCAGCATATATAATATTAAAGCCTTTCTCTTATAAGAAAAACAGACGAGGAGAAGAATGGCTCCTGAGGCATTTCAACAGTCGAATGTGTCTTTCTCTCAAACTTTAGCTTCATTGCTTTTAGAGAAAGGCTTTCTCTCATCTGATCAACTAGATATTGCCTTAAAAGAGCAACGTCTTCGTAAAATCCCTTTCGAGGATTGTCTCCTTAATTTGGGGTTTATAAGTGAGGGTGCGTTAGCTGAGGCATTGTCTATCACAAGTGGCTATGCGAAAATTTGTCTCAAATCCACACTTCTCGACCCCTCCCTAAGAACATTGATTCCTGAAGATATGGCACGCTCCTTTTGTTTTCTTCCTCTTTCCTTTGAAGAGGGACTTTTGCGCATTGCGATATCAGATGTTTATAATCTCCCCGCCCTCGACCACCTTCGTCATAAGATTTCAGGTGTTCAAGAGGTGATCCCCCTCATCGCTCCTGAATCGGATGTTCACGATGCCCTCGACCGCTATTATGGTTATGATCTCTCAATCCAAGGCTTATTGAAGGAAGTGGAAGCTAGTCCCTCTTCAAAAGAAATAAAAGATGGACTTGAAAGTTCTCCCTCGCGTTTGGTGAATGCAATCCTTGTGGATGCCATCAAGCTAAAGGCATCAGATATTCATTTTGAGCCAGAAGGATCTTTTATGCGCCTGCGCTATCGCCTTGATGGTATCCTTTCCCAAATTTGCACTTTCCACTCCTCCTATTGGCCAGCTATCTGCGTTCGGTTAAAGGTAATGGCCGAGATGAATATCGCTGAATCCCGTCGCCCCCAAAATGGCCGGATGACCTTCACTGTTGGCGCCCGAGAGGTTGACCTTCGCGTGGCTTCCCACCCTACCATTTATGGCGAAAATGTTGTTATTCGCATCCTTGATAAGTCCCGTTCCCTCATGACTCTAGATGAATTAGGGTATTCGGAAAACCTTATCTCCCAAATTAAAACGGCCTTAAGGCGTCCCGATGGAATGTTGATTATCACAGGGCCCACCGGATGCGGCAAAACCACCTCCCTTTATTCTATGCTCAGCCATATAAGCACCCCTCATATTAATATCATGACCCTTGAAGAGCCCGTTGAGTACCAACTTCCACTCATTCGTCAATCTGATGTCCGCGATGAGGGGAGAATGAATTTTGCTGAGGGTGTCCGTTCTATTTTACGTCAGGATCCAGACATCATTCTTATCGGAGAAATTCGAGATTCGGGCACCGCTCAAATGGCCTTACGCGCAGCTATGACAGGCCATCAAGTCTTTTCAACGCTCCATACTAATGATGCTTTAGGAGCCATCCCTCGTCTGGTTGATTTAGGCTTAACACGAGCTATGCTCGCAGGATCCCTCATGGGAATCATTGCCCAACGTCTTGTACGTAAATTGTGCTTTTCTTGCAAACGCGAGAGAAAAAGCACACCAGAGGAAGCAAATTTACTCAAAATGTCATCTCAAAAATCTTTTTTTGTATCCCAAGGCTGTTCTCTCTGTCGAGGAACAGGCTACCAAGGCCGGTTGGCTATTGCTGAAAGTCTTGTTTTTGATGGAGAGCTTGACGAGCTTTTGTTGACGACAAGCTCACGCCTTCATCTTCTACAAGTAGCACAAAAAAAGGGCTTCACCCCTTTAAAAGACGAGGCTCGTCGCCGTGTTTTAAAAGGCGATACAAGCCTTGAAGAAGTTTTAAGAGCTGTTGATTTAAGGGAGCCCACATGACCCTTTTTCGCTATAAGGCACTCGGACCTAATGGGATTATTCACAAAGGCGTCATAGAGGCTTCGTCCATCGCAGTATTAAATCTCTTTTTTCACGAACGCCATCTCTCGCCAATTTCTTATTTCGTTCATTTTTCCTGGCCTTTTAAGAAAAAGCTCAGCCCTAAAACTTTAAGGGATATGTGTCTTCATTTAGAGCAATTTGAAAGGGCTGGTGTTTCCCTTATCGAAAGTCTGGAAGAACTCGCAAAGGCATTTCCATCTCGCCAACTTCAACCTGTCCTCAAAGAAATCATAAACAATGTAAATGCAGGTCTTCTCCTCTCACAAGCCCTTGCAAAACACCCTCGTCTCTTCGACCGTGCAGTCGTTGGCCTTATATCCGCTGGCGAGAAAACAGGACATCTGAGTGAGACCTACGCTCATCTTACCAACCATTTAGAATGGGTCGATGATATTCAAGCTCAAACAGTCAAAGCCCTTCGCTATCCACTTATTATTGCCGGTGTATTAACAATTCTCATTTTCTGCTTTCTTTTTTTTCTGGTCCCTGAAATTGTCAAATTTATGAGCATGGCCTCTATACCCCTTCCTTGGTCTATAGAAGCTTTGCTTCATATCTCGACCTTTCTTGAGAGTCGCTCTTGTGTTCTTTTTCTCCTCCTTATCCTCTTAAGTTGTGCTTCCATTGGGGTCTTTTATTTTCATCCTCAGGGACGTCTTTGGAAGGGCGCCCTTCTTGAGAGTCTCCCGATCCTAGGTCATTTAAGAAAGAGCATCAATCTCGTACGTTTTTCTCATGTTTTTTCACTTAGCGTTAACAATGGAATAGAAATATTAGAAGCCCTACAAATTACACGCGAAACCCTAAAAGGCGGGAGTCTCTCAACGGCGATCATCTCTGTGGAAACCTTCATTAAAGAAGGATTAACACTCTCACAAGCCATGGAAAAAGCCAAAGCATTTCCCTCTTTCATGATTCGGATGGTTGCACGAGGCGAACAAACAAGTTGTCTGGATAAATCACTTCTCCATATCAAAGAGTCCCTTGAAACTGCCCTTAAAAGACGCGTTGACCATTTAATTAGCGTCATCGAACCTTTTTTGATTATCTTTTTTGCCCTTATACTTTTTTGGCTTGTCGCTTCCATTTTCTTGCCTCTTTATGAAACTCTTTCAACCCTAGATTATTGAAAATGCGCGAAAAACTCCTCATTCATCTTACTGACCTAGAAGTAACCCTTTACAATGAAGCGTGTGAAAAACTTTTTCAGAGCGAAGGAGAATTTGAAAAGGCAGGGGAAAATTTATCTCACTTTTTGAAAGCTTTTCCAAAATTTTCGCTTCATTTTCTTATTGATACAAAAGGTCAATACGTCCATGAAGAAACCTTACCACCACTTTATCCTTGGGAGCGGGCACAGTACCTTTTTCATAAAAAAAAAGGATGGAAATCGCCCAAAAGTTTTTCTGGATACCAGTTCCTAAGACAGGACGGGATATCTTATTTCAGATGGATCCACATTCCCCATGGAGATCCGTTAACGCCTTGGCTTTTATGGTTTCTTGAACGCCCTCAAAAAGGAGGAAGCCTTTTTTTTGTTCCCTTTGAAATTGGCTTCTTCTTGGATGAGAAGATCTCATCTGCTGCCCCCTATCGCCTCCTCCTCTACCCCATAAATGAAAAAGACTCGCGCTATGTGATTTTTAAGGACAAGCGGTTCCTTTTATCTCGCACCTTTCATACCAAAGCGGATGTAAAAGCTTCCCTTCATTTTTTAAGTCGCAGATTTCCTGATATTTATGAGGGACTTCATGTTTATACGCTAACTGATCAAATGCCTCTTTCCCAACCAAATGTAATAAAACTCGACAATGAAAAGAGTGTGCTTAAATACTTCTTCTCTCGCAAACGTCCTTCGATGGGAATTGAACAGCCCTTTCACCTGAAAAAAACGTGGATCAAAAAAGGGAGCCTTATGGCCTTTGCGATTTTAACTGGTATTGATACTGCTCTCCTTTATGAAACTTACGCCTACGAGGAAGCAAGCATAAAACTTTTATCCCAAGCAGAAAAAACAAAGTTTCGTCTCAAAACCTTACAAAAGATTCTCAAGGATAAAGATATTCTTCATCTTCAAAAAGCTATTGATGACTATCACGACTTAAAATCCAAAAGAACGTATTCTTATAAGGTCTTAGAAAAACTCTTCTGTCTCTTTAGGACAAACTCTCTTAGGCTTGAAAAATTAAACATAAAGCAGAACCAAGAGCTCGAGATCACGCTAGATCTTTCAATCGCAAACACATCTTTCGAGAACCTTGTTGCACAATTCGACAAGTTTCTCGTCACGTGTAAATACATTTTCCCTCATGCTGAGATTAAGGTCATTGAAGCTCCCTTTAACAGCGCCCCTCATGAAACTTTAAAAAGAACCTCCCTTACACAAAATCGTCCCCCTGCAAAAATTCGGCTTTATATCCCATGAGAAAAGCCCCCCTTATCTGGATTCTTCTTTTAGTGAGTTGCTGCTTCTCACTGGTATCAGGGTGGTATTATCAAAAGTCACAAAACAAATTTGCAAACGCAACTACTGAAAACCTTCATCTTCAGCAAGAAATGATCACTCTAGAAAGGCACATGGCCTTTCTTAAAGCCCACGAAAATGAATTACACTTCTTAGAAACAAAGGGATGGATAACGCCAACCAACCGCCTCTTAGCCCAGAACATTTTAGAGAAGACAGGTGCTCATTTTGACATGGTGGACTATAGTTTTGAGCCGGAACAAGACCTTGATTTGGATGAAACACATTCTTATAAAAACACTCAAATCATTTGGACCTGCGCAAGCCTGCTGGATAGTGAGATTTTTTCATTTTTCGAAGAGCTACAAAAGCAATTTCCAGGAATTCTCACCCTCAATGAAATGACCATTTCCCGTCAAGCTGAGATCAATGAAGTCACGCTTTTAGCCATTAGAAATCAGGAAAAACCTCACTTTATTATAGCAAAACTTGTTCTGGATTGGACAACGTTAAAAAAGGATACGCCGTGAAAAAGAACCTTTTTCTTTTCCTCTCTCTTTTCTTTTCAGAAGCAGATCTTAAGGTCATTCAGAATCATTTTACCCCTTTAAAAGAGGAGAGACAAAACGTATCCCTTAATTCACTCATTTACACAGATGAAAACCATTGGTCCCTTTGGATCAACCATCAGCTCTATCAACCTCAAACCATTCACCAATTGAAAGGATATAAACTCATAGGTATAGGCCAGAAAGGCGCTAAGTTTTTTTGCCTTAAGTACAAGCGATTGTTTTTCCTCCAACCGGATCAGACCTACGTACAGAAAAAACAAAAGGTTTTTGAAGCGCACCAAATCGGTATACAATAAAGCCATGGAAATGGATGAGAGCAAACCAAATGCTTTTTTTAAATGCCTTTCAGAAACTCGTTTTCCCGACCAATCGAATGAAAATTCTGGTTGGGATTATTATTCTCTCTCTCCTCTTTTTAGGAGATAGACTTGTTGAATGGACGGGGGGGACAGCTTATGCTTACGTTCATATTCTTTATATTCCTATTTTTCTTGCAGGCTTTACTTTCTCCATGTGGGGAGGCATCCTCACAGGAGTCATAGCAGGCATCCTTATGGGGCCTCATATGCCGACAAGTATTGAATATGATTTACATGATCCATTCGCTTCATGGTTTTTACGCCTTGTTATGTTTAGCCTCATCGGATGTTTTGCAGGTGTGGGAGCCTTCTTCTTTAAATCCTATATTAAGGAATTAGAGATTAAACATACTCTAGATCCTCTTACGGAGTTGCCAAATCTTAATGGCCTCACAAAGATATTTTTGGAATTAACGTCCTCATCCCCGGCAGTTACTGTTATTGTCATTGAAGTTTTTCATATGCAAGAAATCAATACAGCTATTGGGTCAGAAGGAGTCAGTACCCTTATCAAACAAGTGTCAGCTCACTTAAAAGAAGTTACTGGAACAGATGGCATTCTTGGTTATATTCAAAACAATCGATTTGTCATACTTGCCTCTCAAGATAATCAATACGTGAACATTTTAAAAAAATGTGAGGCTCTCTCTGATCTTTCTTACCAGGTCAATTCTATTCCCCTTTTTGTTGAGATGCGTTTTGGCATTTCCAACTTTCCTAAAGACGATAAGAGCTTAGACCATCTCATCCGCAAGGCCCTTATCGCCATTAATTTGTCGGCAAGGGAAGCAGAGCATATAAGTTATTTTAATGAGAATATTTCCCTCACTTCTGAACGAAACTTAATGATCCTCCATCGAGCAAAGGAAGCGTTAGCAAACAACTCTTTCGTTCTAGAATATCAACCAAAGGTTTTCCTTAAAACAGAAAAAATTATGGGTTTTGAAGCCCTTATTCGTTGGAATGATTCCTTATTAGGTCCCGTTGCTCCCGATGAGTTTATTCCTCTTATCGAAGGTACCCTTCTCATTAATCCCTTTACAAAATGGGTTGTGGAGACAAGTCTTAGCCGAATGAGTGCGTGGTACAAGGAAGGCATCTTAGTTCCTGTCAGCATTAATTTTTCCATCCGGAATTTTTTAAACCCTACTCTTTTCAAGATTTTGGAAGATAAACTATCGACACAAAAATTTTCTCCCCACTTTCTCGAAATTGAGGTAACTGAAACTGCTGTTACTACCAGTGTGTCTTCAATCGTAGAGCCTATAAAAAAATTACGAGAGCTTGGCATGAAAGTTCTTATCGATGATTTTGGAACAGGACAGGCTTCGCAACAATACCTCTTTGAACTTCCCATCAACGGGATAAAGCTTGATAAGGTTTTTGTGCAATCAATTTCCCATAACAAAGCCGCTGAAGCCATTGTCAAAAATGGAATTTCTTTGGCCCACCAGTTGAATCTTGAAGTTACAGCTGAAGGCGTTGAAACACGGAACCAATTTAACCTTTTAAACCAGTGGGGGTGTGACATAGCTCAGGGCTATTATATCAGTCGTTCTATGTCTGCAAAAAAGGCCACAAAATGGCTCAAGGAACGGCTTGAATTAGAAAGATCCAAGAAAAAAACTAAGCTGCCGTAAGCTCTTCCTCATTGGGAGGCGTTTCTCCCATACCCAAAGCCGAAAGGTAAAGATCCAAAAGCTCTTCTTGCTCGAGCCGTTCTTGGGTTTCCATTTTACGAATTTTAAGGACTTGGCGAAGGATTTTAATATCAAAACCCATGCCATTTGCTTCACCAAAAACCTCACGAATTTGAGCGCTCACTTCGGCTTTTTCCTCTTCAAGGCGTTCAATTCTTTCAACAAAAGATCTCAACTGCGCCGAGGAAACACCACCAACTTGACTCATTAGACTCTCCTTTTTCATTCATTCTCTTCCTTTTTATAGGGGGAGTTTTACAGCTTTGGCAAGCAAAGATTCAAACGCCTATTCTTTTCTTTAGAATTTGTTAACACTTCGATGTTATCCTCTTGTAAAAAAGGAGGAGAATAGCTATGCGCTTCTTTCCAATTTTATCATTAGCACTTTTTATATGTCTTGAAAAACCTGCCTTAGCAAATATTGAACTTTCCTGTAAACCGCCATACCCTAAGATGACGTTTCCAGGCCCTTGTCCAACAGGCAATAAATGTTCTCCAGCGTATAGTAGCGGTCAATGTTGTCTTGAAGACATGATGACTCATCCCGGTTCTTGGCAATGTAACGTCAACACTTCTGGATTCCATGATGGCTGTGGGGGAGCAGGGTGTACTTGGTGGTTTAAATACGACCCAACGACTAAACAATGTACTGGAACTATAGGCATGCAGTGTGGACAGTATTAAAAAGAAAGAATCGAAGGGGGTCAGAAATTCTTCTTGCTCGAGCTCTTCTTGGATTTCCATTTTACGAATTTTAAGGACTTGGGGTATGACTCTTAACGCTGATTTATGGCCTCCTCAAACGCATCGTCATCAAAGTCTTCTTCATCCTCGTCATCATAAATAGGATATTGTTCAATTTTTCCTTTTGCCTCAACAACTTGAGGATATTTTTTTTGGGAATTAGGCTCATTGACTTCTAAACATTCCGTAAGAAAGTGCCAGTCATCTCCATAATCAAAATAAAAAGTCATCTTTTTTCCTGGGTGAAAGACAGCAGATACATATTCTTTCTTGACACCCTTAGCCCCTGGAGTGCTTTCACAATCTTCCAAGTCGGTGAATAATTCATAGACTTCTTCGCTGTCGAAAATGTTTCCTTGTGTGACATTAAAGAATCCAAAACAATGGTCAAAGTAGAAATCATAAGCTTTGGTGATTGTTTCAGCGAATTTATAGAGGCTCATCCCCCCTTTTACCTCTAAAACCCGATAAATTCTCTTGTCTATGGAAACCCTGAATTTAAAAATTTGATTTTTCATAAAATCCTCTTCTTTGTTAGGTAATGAATTTTCTCAAGTTATTATTATTTTTTTCCCATTAAATGACAAGCCAATAACTCCCAGCATAGCTGGGAGTTTGAATAGGAACCGCTCGAAGCGGTTAGTGTTAACTACTGCCTGTTAAACAGGCTCAAATCATCACTTCGTTTGTCTTCGGATTCTTGATTCTGAAT
>Ga0209343_10000231_pt1 | contig 77240 bp, 58 predicted proteins | sample RifCSPlowO2_02_FD_184026 | JGI IMG/M metagenome (GOLD analysis project Ga0209343, IMG submission 184026) | Groundwater microbial communities from Rifle, Colorado - Rifle CSP2_plank lowO2_0.2 (SPAdes) (version 2) | ecosystem: Environmental > Aquatic > Deep subsurface > Groundwater | place...
CAGAGTAATTAGCCTTGGACTAAAAGCACAATCAGAACATATTTTAGACAGAGCAGATATTGTTATCAGTCCAAATTTAGGAAGCATAGGCATTTTAGATTTAGATCCCAAAAGCCTTGCCAAAGCCATTAAATCAGGTGAAGAAGAAGCAGAAAAAATGCTTCCTAAAATAAAAAAGAAAATTGAGCAAAAACATTCTTATCTCTCATTAAAGCCAACAAGTAAGTCTTGATTAATCATTATGCAAATATACCCACCTCAAGTTATAGCCAGCTTAGACTCAATTAGAGCTCACATATATGAATTTAGGGATTTCTTTGATGATTTAGGTGATGAACTTGCAGAGTCTGAACCTGACGACATAAGGGATCAAAAAACAATACACGATCCCAGATATTGCCCCGCTTTATTTTTAGCTATTAATGAAATTTATTTTGAGGTTAGAAATTTACAAAGAAGAGGTTATGAACACCCTGATTACTTACTGGATGAAGATGATCAGGAACTTCTTAAAATAGTTAATGATTTTCCTGTTTTAGAGTCTGGTGATCTTAAGTGTTTATCAGACGCTATACCAGCTCAATCTCTGGAAGAAATTAGCAACCTTGCTCCTGGAAGTATAAATGATCTGTCTAATTTTCGATTAGCCAAAAGTCTGCGTTCAAGATATCCTAAAATATTTAAAATTATTGAAGATTTGGTAGACAAAGCTTAAAGAAAATCTACCTATAAGCCCTTACGTTAACATAACCTTAAACACTAGTCTATATAACCTAAAAAAGGGGGATTAATGTACATCCTAGATATAAATATAGGTAAAATATTCCAGGCTGCAATTGTTTTATTCCGGCAAAAAGAAAAAACACCCGGGCCCGGGTCTAATGGAACTCAAGATCCACCTGAAACCGATACAGTACAATTTTGTTCGCTTGAGGAACCTGCAATTAGAATCAGTGAGTCTCAAAGAAGAGTCATTGAGTCTGCAATACTTAGACTATTAGAAAATGAACACAACATACCTGAAAGTGAATTAAGTTTATATAGATCAATTAGGGAAACATTCAGGCAAAGGCTCAGACAACCATCCATAACTATAAACAGAACAGACCTGGAAAATTACATACAAACTGTACAAAATGGAAGAGGTGCTTTTAATCAAATTCGGAACCCGGCAATAAGGCAGAGATTAACCAATGATGCTAATCAGTTGCTCCGTTCGCTGCAACAAGCTCGAAATCAAAATCAGACAGTCCAGTCATCACCTCCTCAACCATCAGCTCAGTCATCGCCTCTTCAATCACCAATCCAGTCATCACCTCCTCAATCACCAGCTCAGAGGCCGCAACCAGCTTCTCCAAGACAACCAACTGTAAGAGCAGTAGGAGCCGGGATTCTGCTTGCCAGAACACGTCTGCTGGTTGCAGGAAGCAGAGATGGTTATGTATGCCCAGGAGAAAACATAGAAGGTGAATGTCGCGAATTACATAATATCGAATCTACCCTGGACCGCTGTAATGAAATCAGTGAAGAGACAAGAAGAGAACTATCAGGAAATATTTTAAGGCTTGCTGATGCATTACATAGAAAGCTGCAACCCAATGAGTTTAATCAGCGACTTATAGCAGAGCTCAGAGGGCTTAGCGATGAGATATTAACTGCTACTACCCAGGCAGAACAAAGAAACACTAGAGCAATAACATATCTTAGAACCATTGTAGACCACCAGGCATTTAACAGCCGCCTTACTGAAGGGCAAAGAAGCTTTTTCCGAAATCTTCACACCAGTCTTCAAGAAACTAGACTTGGGAGCTTAAGTAACACCAGATTACAGACTGCAAGAAGTGATGTTATGAGTCACAGACTTGCTTATACAAGAAGCTTTGGAGCACACGAAGGTGACTCATTTTACAGAGCAATGTGTGATCTGGAAGCTTTTTTGCTAATGGAAGAGAATTCAAGAAGATAAAAGACTATAAAAAAATTAACAATTATCTTATTGCTGCAACCTTAGAAGGATTAACCGGCTGTACTTTTTTTCTCTTACTCAGCTCTCTCCACCAGACAAGAAGAGCACTTGCCACAAAAATACTGGAATATGTTCCTGATGCGATTCCTAAGAACATGGCGCCGACAAAGTTCTTGGTAGTTTCACCGCCAATAAGATATAAAGTTCCAAGTGTTAAAAGTACAGTAAGAGAGGTATTAATACTTCTAACCAATGTTTGATTTATACTTTCATTTGCAATTTCAGCAAAGGTTTTATTTTTACTTAAATATTTTGAGTTTTCCCTGATTCTGTCGAAAACTACAATGGTATCGTGAACTGAAAAACCAATTACAGTCAGAACAGCAGTTATAAACAAGCTGTCAATTTCCAATCCCCAGATTAAACTAAATATTGAAAACAAACCAATTAAAATAAATACATCATGAAGCAGTGCAATAATGGCACAGAGCGCATAATCTCTTTTAAATCTGTAACTAATATATAAAACAATACCAACCAGTGTAAACACTAAAGCAAGCAGACCAGAAGTAAGCAATTCCGGTCCTATAATCGGGCTTACAGTATCTATAGATAAAATTTCAAACTGACCAAATGTTGTTATTAAATCTCTGTCCAGTCTTTCTTTTTGACTGGATTTTTTCTGAGTGGATTTTCTTTCTTTAATAGCCTTTGATCTGATAATTAAAACCTGTGATCCGTCTTCACCCACTTTAGATAACTGAATATTACTTCCTCCAAGTTTGTGTTTATCCAGGATCCTTCTTACTTTTTCCAGTTCAAGTTTTTGAGAGAACTTATATTCAAGTTTTGTTCCACCTGTAAAATCAAGTCCAAGTTTAACTGGTGTCCCATATTTTACAAAACACATTCCAATTGCAATAAATCCGGGAATTAAAACAGCCAGTGAAAACCCAATCCAGAACCATCTATATTTAACGATATCGACTTTCATTAGTAACACTAAAAATATAGCAGGTAAGAGTGATAAACTGGTTCATTATAAAATAAATTTCATATGTCAGGACATTCTAAGTGGGCACAAATTAAACGTAAAAAGGCAGTTACTGATGCTAAAAGAGGAGCTGTATTCTCAAAAATTTCAAAAGAAATTATGGTAGCTGCCAGACTGGCAGGGCCGGATCCTGCCAGTAACTTTCGTCTAAGATTTGCAATTGAAAAAGCAAAGACAAACCTGATGCCCCAGAATAATATTCAAAGAGCTATTGAAAAAGGTGCAGGATTAGATTCAGTAAGCTCACATATTGAAGAAGTTATTTACGAAGGATACGGGCCGGGTGGTACTGCAATTTTAGTTTTATGCACTACTGATAACAGAAATAGAACCGTGGCTGATCTCAGAAGTTATTTTTCAAAGTATCATGGCAAGCTGGCTGAAAGCGGCGCAGTAAGCTGGATGTTTGCAAAAAGAGGTGAAATAAAAATCTCAAAATCAGCATTCGATAATCAGGATCAAATCTATGAACTGGTCATTGAAGCAGGAGCTGAAGATATTGATTTTTCTGATGAAGAATGTACCGTCATAATCACAAAGCCGGATGAGCTTGAAAAAGTACAAAAAAATATTCTTACAAAAAACATAAAGCCTGTGGAAACACAGCTTTCATACCATCCTAAAGAACACATTGAAATTACTGATCCTGACTGTGCAAAAAACATAGTAAAACTTCTTGAAATCATTGAAGAGCACGATGATGTACAGGAAGTTTATTCTAACTTTGATATAAAAGAAGAAGCCTTAAATGCAAATTAAAAACTTTATTCAAACCAAACAAGACTCTCAAAAACTTTCTGATGAAGACATAAATTACTTTATTAAAAACTTAGATGACTTTTCTCAAGATGAGATTACTCAATGGCTAAAAGCAGTAAAAGCAAATGGTTTAGATGATGATGAAACATCTGCACTAACACTAGCAATGGCAAAATCAGGAAATATCCTGGACTGGAAAGAGCTGGAACCTACCGTAGATAAACACAGCACAGGAGGTATAGGAGATAAGATAACGCTTCTTTTTGTACCGCTGATTGCTGCATATGGAATTAATATTCCAAAGTTATCAGGCAGATCTCTTGGAATTACAGGTGGAACTATTGATAAGTTAGAGTCAATACCAGGCTTTAAAACAAATCTTTCCATTAGTGAAATAAAGGAACAGGTTAAAAAAATTGGATTAGCTGTATGCAGTACCAGTTCTGATCTGGCTCCGGCTGATAAAAAACTTTATTCAATTCGTGATGTAACAGACACAATAGACTCCATTCCTTTAATTGCTTCATCTATTATGAGTAAAAAAATTGCTGTTGGATCGAAAAATATTATTCTCGATGTAAAAGCTGGCTCAGGTGCATTTATGAAAACCATTAAAGATGCAAAATTACTTGCAAATAAGATGGTAAATATCGGTAAAAATTTAAATAAAAATATTAAAGCTGTTGTTACTGATATGAATGAACCGCTTGGACACAAGATTGGAAATGCTCTTGAGATAAAAGAGGTTATTGAAGTTCTTTCAGGAAAAGAGATTGACGACTTGACTGAAATTGTAATTTACCTGGCAAAGGAAACAATAGACCTTATAAATCCAGATGAAAAGTCAAAAGAAGAAAAACTAAAACATTTATTTCTAAATGGAAGTGTACTGAAAAAATTTGAAGAAATGGTAAAAGCCCAGGGTGGGAATTTAAATATTGATTTACCAAAGGCAAGATATATTGAAGTCTTAAAAAGTAAGTCAGACGGCTATATACAAAAATTAGATGCTCAAACTGTCGGTGAAGCAGTTTTTAATTTAGGCGCAGGAAGGAAGTCAGTGTCAGACAGTATTGATCATTCAGTTGGAATAGTGCTTTTAAAAAACCATGGTAATAAAGTTATAAAAGATGAGCCTTTGCTTGAGATTCATGCAAAAAGCAAAGAAGATGCAGATAAAGTAAAAGAAAAATTACTATCAGGTATAATTTTTGGACAAAACCCGTCACCTAAATTAAAATTAATTCATGAGATTATAAAATGAATGTAGAAAATCCAAATATAAACTACAATATTTCGAATGATGGACCAAAAATCGGTTTTTTAGAAGCCTTTTATGGTGTTTTATTTAGCCCGAAAAAAGTATTTGAAGATTTATTTAATGAAGATACTTTTACAGTAGTAGTTTACGGAATACTTGCAGTTCTTTTATCCAGCCTTGGGAAATTAGAGCCAGGAAATGTAGGCATATTAAATATTTTTGGTATAGAAATAATAGGAGTTCTAAGCTGGTTTTTTGTCGGTATACTTATTTTTTTCTTAAGCACAGTTTTTAAAACTCCGAATAGCAACCTGGGAAGACTCTTAGGTTTTACAGGACTTTCAAGTATCCCCTTTTTACTTCTGGCACCAGTTTCTTTAATTGGTAATTTGAACTCTTTTGTTTATAGTGTCTGTGAAATTTTTGTTAGCATATGGTCATTTATTCTTTTCTGGATAGCACTGGCCAAGAGCTTTCAGTTAGAAGGCTGGCGTGTGCTTCTTATGGCAATTGTTCCGTTTTTGCTGGGGATATTTTTGTTTACTTTCTTAATTGCAAATTTATTTGGAGCGTTTTTTTCAGGAATGTTCCTTAAGTAACTAAAGGTATTATTTCCAGTTCTTTACTCTCACTTTGAACTTTTTCTGCAGGCACAGTAATTTCCAATGTAGCTCCTGCATCTGCGGGCTTATTTAAATACTGAACACTTGCTCCTATTAATTCTGCTCTTTCCTTCATATCAATTAAACCAAATCCGCCACCAGAGGCATTTTGTGATATACCTCTGCCATTATCAGAAACCAAAATCAATATTTGTCCCGGCTGTTGCCCAATCAGGACTTCTACCTTAGTAGCCCCTGAGTGTTTATAAACATTATTTAATGCTTCCTGAATTATTCTATAAAGATGAATTTCATTTGCTTCAGAAAGTTTTATTTTAGAAAGTTTTGTTACAAGTTTTGACTGAATCGTACCGGCAGAGCGCCTGAAAAGTTCATCCAGAAGATTTTCAATAGCAGGAATAAGCCCTAAAACATTGTCCAGCATAGAAGGCCGTAAGTCATTAATAATTCTTCGTATTTCATAAGTTACATTACTAAGTATCTGGACAGAATCTTTAAGCTGATTTTTAAGCATTTGCGGTACTTCTTCTGAATTGACACTGGATTCAATTTGTCTCCTCAAATCTGTTATTCTCGCCAGAGTATCATCATGGAGATCCCTGGCAATTCTTTTTCTTTCTTCCTCACTTCTGCCTGAAAGCTGCTTCCTGACTTCTTTTAATTCATTGACTCTTTCATTTAATTCTGACAAAGCCATGCTAAGCTGTGTATTTTTTCCTTTAAGTTCTCCTTGTGAATTTTCTAACTTTACATTCTGCTCCTGCAGATTTAACTGCAGAAAGACCAGAGATCCGATAATTAAATTTCCCAGAAGCAAAAATATAACAGGGACAATTTCAAGTAATAAATTAAAATGAGTGTAAGAGATTTGTGTAGACAAAAGTATAATGATAAACAAAGATAAAGCTATGATAAGTCTTCTTACAGCAGGAACAGTACTAAAAAGCATGCCGAGAAGCATACTAAGAAAGACAAACGACATGTGAAAATCATTTAAGCGAAGCTTAAATAAATAAGATTTGTCAAGCAAATTTGCAAGGGCTGTTGCCTGAACCTCGCTGTCAGATATAAAAATATCTTTTTGTACAGGGCTCAATAATTGATCCCTGAGCAACTTACTCTTTAAACCAATTCCTAATATAACAATTTTATCTTTTAAATCAGAAGGTTTTATTTCTCCTTCTAAGAGATCAATAAATGAATATCTGGAAAAGTGGCCTTTTGGGTATCGTAAATAAAAGTCATTTTTATTTTTTAATTTCTGATTGATTTCATTACTGCCCGAAACCTTATATAAAGCATATGAAAATGCTGGTATATTTTTATAATTTAAATCTACCAGTTCTGATTTATGAACAATCTTGTCATAATCTGCATACAGTTCTCCATAACCCACCGCAGAAGCACTTTTTAAAATATCATTTAAGGGATAAGAGGGAAAAGAATGTACTGAATTGGCAATAACAATATTCTTATATTTTAAAATGGTTTTTGCAAGTATCTCATCAGATCTGCTGCCTGAAGAATTGTTCAAATTTAAATTTATTCCAATTGCCTTTATGCCACTGTCTTCAAGTTTTTCAATGGCCTGTTTTATTAAATCTCTTCCCTTCCTTTCAAAATCTTTTATCGGTATTCCATCCTGGCGAAGCAAAAATTGTGTTTTATCATCAAAAAGAATAAGGATAATTTTTTTTGTAGCTGGTATTTGACCTGTTAAATCTTTATTCAAAGAATTACGGCTGTTAATTATTTCAAGTTCAAGTGGCAGCCACAATTTTTTTTCTATATTTAGTACAATAATTGCCAGTACTAAGCCAAAAGCAAGCCCAAGAAGTATTTTTTTGGTAAAGTACTTTTTTTCAACCTGCAGACCTTTTAAAAATTTAATTATATTCATATGACTTTCATCGATTCACACTCTCATTTAATTCTTAAAGAATTTGATAATGACAGGGACAATGTAATCCAACAAGCATTGTCTAATGGCATTACACATATTGTCCAGTCCTGCGATAATCTGGATGAAATAGAAAAGAACCTGATTTTAACAAAAAAATATGGAAATCTGTATTCAAGTGTTGGAATTCACCCTCATGAAGCCAAACTCTGGACAGATGTAAGCTATGACACAATTATAAAATATACAAAAGAGGAAAAAGTAATAGCAATAGGAGAGACCGGATTGGATTTTTATTATAACCACAGTCCACAGGATATTCAGCTTAAAGTATTTCGAGAACAAATAAAAATTGCAAATGAGGCTTCACTTCCATTAATCATCCATACCCGTGATGCTTTTAAAGAAACAATTAAAATATTAAAGGAAGAAAAAATAAAACATGGCGGGGTTTTTCATTGTTATACAGGAGATTTGGATATTGCAAAAGAAGCCCTAAAACTTGGTTTTTATATTTCATGGTCAGGAATAATAACTTTTAAAAAAGCTTTTGATCTAAGAGAAGTGGCAAAAAATATTCCACTGAAAAACACATTAATCGAAACAGATTGTCCTTTTTTAACCCCGCTTCCACATCGCGGAGAAAGAAACGAACCAAAGTATGTAAAATATGTTGCAGAAGAGCTGGCAAAGATTCATAATGTTAGCGTGGATAAAGTAGGAGAAATAACATCAGAGAATACAAAAATATTGTTTGGGATAAAGTAAGAGCAATGCCAAAGATAGAATTACACTACAAAGAACTCCCGCCATGTGATGTACTTGTCGCCGGAGGCGGATCTGCAGGTGTAGCAGCTGCAGTCAGTGCAGGGAGAGCCGGGGTAAAAACTATTTTAATAGAAAAAAGCACATTTCTGGGCGGCACAGCTACAGGCGCACTGGTCACACCAATGATGAAAAATACTCTTCCGGCAAAAGGATTGTTTTCAGAGGTATGTGACAGGCTTATGCAAGCTGGTGGAGGAGCTACTTTTAAAGATGGCAATCCTGGCTGGTTTAATCCGGAGATTTATAAAATCGTCCTTGATAAAATATGCCTTGAAGCACATGTGAAGTTAATGTTTGATTGTCAAGTCATTGAAGCAATTCATGAATTGCCTTTCCTTCGTAAAGTTATCTTTTTTAATAAAAGCGGCTGCTTTTCTATTTCAGCAAAAGAGTTTATAGATTGCACCGGTGATGGTGATTTGATGGCGTTTTCCGGCGTGAGCTATGAATCAGGTGAAAACAATCATCGTCAGTCTATGTCACTTCGCTTTATGATGAGCGGAGTTGATTTAAAAGCTCTTGCAAAATGGCTTCAGGAAAATGATAAAAGAGGTGATTCACCTGTTCATTTTTTAGATAATGGAGACATTTTACTTTCAAGTGCTCATACTTTTGAAAAAGAATGGACTTTAAAACCTTTCTTTGATGAAGCTTTAAAAAATACTGACTTAAAAAAAGAAGATGCAGCATATTTTCAAATCTTTTCTGTACCTGGCTCTCCGGGGCTTGTAGCATTTAACTGTCCAGGAATTATTTCAGGAAATAAAGTTTTAGATCCTTTAAATAGTGAAGATACTTCATGGGTTTTAACTCATGGAAGGCAAATGATAGAAAGAATAAGCAGTTTTTGTAAAAAGTATCTCCCGGGTTTTAGTAATTCTTATGTTTGCCAGATTGCGCCATATATTGGAGTACGTGAAAGCAGAAGATTAATTGGTCAGTATGTTTTAAGTGCAGAAGATATTTTAAGCGGACAAAAGTTTGAAGATGCAATTGCTGATTCAGACTGGCCTATTGACATTCATCCTTCAAAAATTGGTGAAAGAGAGCAGTTACGTCACCCGCCTAAAAATGATTATTACCAAATTCCACTTCGTTCACTCTTACCCAAAGAAAATGAAATTAAAAATCTTATTGTAGCAGGACGTTGTCTGTCAGCTGATTTTGAAGCTCAGGGATCAGCCAGGATTCAGGCAAACTGCTGGGCCATGGGTGAAGCAGCAGGACAATTGGCTGCAAAGAGGGTTAATTATTCTCTGCGTTCTTAGGTGAAATATTAAATAATTATAAAGATCGAGATACAGTTTAATCAAGATATGAAAAAATAATTTAAAAAGAACAAGCAGGTTTTATATGTCTGATACACAAATAGTCCCAATTGTCTTAACACCAATGGCAGTAGTAGGGACAAAGCCCAAATCTAAAAAACAGATAGAAGAAGAGTTAGCTAAAATAAAGGATCTAAATCCGTTATCAAAGACAAATCTAACAAGTGGTATTGGAGGAGCCGTTACAGTTTTTGAGCTGGCAAATTTATTGATAAATCCTAAAGCAGGAGCTTTAAGTTACATAATTACAATTGGAGGTGGAATTCTTACTGGATTAGGGTTTCTTATTTCACCTTCTTTAGAATGTGAGAAAGAGCCGGAAGTCTTATCACCACCAGTACGCCCGGCTCCAGAAATACCACCTGCAGAAACTCCACCCCCATCCTCCAAAAAAGCACAGCCAGTTCCTGAAATTCAAAAAACTCCTTTTGATGAATGGATTAAAAAGATTGATTTATTGAAAACTGCTATTGTAAGCAGCAATCTTTCAAAAAGTGAAAAAAGATCCAAAGTTACAGAACTACTTAACATTCTAAGAGATACAACTGGCAAAACAACTACCAGACTTGAATTGGATAATCACTCTAAGCTAAGAATATATACACTAGAGCTTTTAAGAGACATTATAATTAATCCAAATGAAAAAAATGAGCAAACTATAAGCAGATCTTTAAAAGCAATATTAAATCTTTTTATGAAAGATACCAGAGATAATCTTAAATCTAATGCTGGCGCAGCTTTACTGATAATCGTTAATGAAAGAAAAGATGCAGTGGAAAGACTTGCTTCAAGTGATCCTGAAATAACCAGGGATAAAATAATTGCAAAATTAAAACAAATAAAAAAGTAAAAGATATTTTAAAGAGCTAACCGGATTTAAAAATTATAAACACCAGATAAGCCAGGTAAAATACCCCGCCTAAAAGGAAAGTTTTAAATGTAAGTTTGTTTTTTCTTGAAGCAAATAAAACTATTCCTGCACTGATTAAACAAAAAATAAAAGTCAGGTAAGAGATTGCAGAAGTCATATGCCAGTCTGTAAATAAAAGACCTATTGAGACAGGAAAGGTACTCTGGAAAACCAGAGCTCCGGATACATTCCCTACAGCAAGAGTATCCTTTTTCTGTCTTATCCACATCCAGCTGTTAAACTTTTCAGGAAGTTCTGTAGCAAGCGGTGTAAGCAAAAGGCTTATTATAAATGCAGGAAAGTTTAATCTGTGGGATATTTCTTTCAGTACTTCCACAAAGTGATGTGCACTAAAAAGCAATAATCCCAATGAAAACACAAGCTGACAATAAATTAAAAAAGTCGTGGGTTTTTCCGCCATAGGCAGACCCGCCTTTGTCGGGAAATTTGGAATAAACTTTGTTAAAAAAAACGGATCCAGATTATCTTCCAGTTCTTCTCCTTTGTATTCTTCCTTTGTTTCTTCTTTAATCGTTTTATACAAATAAACTATATATAAAATCATCAGTACAACAGCTAAAATTACATGAAAAATATGATTTAAAAAAATTGCCAGAAATGCAAGAAAAAATGAAATAAGAAAAAACGAAAGATCTCTTTCAAGAACTGTTTTATCTGTGTTTATAGCACTAGAGTTTCTTCTGCCTGACTTAAAGTATAAATAACTGGAAAGGCCAATTAGGAAAAAAGCAACTGTGCTTAACATAAAGGGAGCACCAATTATGGCCCCCATACTAATCTGGTTAATCGAATTTAATGCATCTACCTCACCCTTTAAAACCTTAACCATATTTTCCCAGCTTATACCCCAGAAAATCGCTACAAGCGGGACAATTGTCTCCGGCAAAGCTGTTCCTACGGCAGCTAAAAGGCTCCCGGTAATTCCATGCGACAGATTTAACCTGGCACCCAGCCATTCAACTGAATTGCTGAAAATAATGCAGGAAATTAAAATTGCAATTAAAGAAATCGAAAAATAAAATAAAATTTCCATCGATTACCCTACAAAGTTATAGAATAGACTATATTTAACATTATTTGAGGATTTCTTAATCATGGATAACAAAAACACTACAAAGATTTATTTAAAATTTAATTTAGTAACTTTTTTAGTGGTTTTTTTGCTCTCATCTTCAACAATTTTCATTCAAAAAGTTAAAGCAAATTCAAACAGCATATATGCAAGCTCTGTTTATAAAACAGCATGGGAAACAATAAATGAAAAATATTATTTCAAATCAAAAGTAAATCTGGAAAGATGGGAAAATAAATTTGAAAATAAAATCGATGATTTGGATGATGCACATAACTGCATAAACAAACTTGTAAGAGAACTGGATGATCCATATACAAAGTTTTTATCAAGAGAAAAATTTCAGGAAGAACAAGATATTATTAACTCTACACTCACAGGCATAGGAGTAAAATTATCAAATAAAAAACCTATAGTGCTGGATGTACTGGCTGAAAGTCCAGCCGAAAAAGAAGGAATAATGCCAAATGATTATATCCTCTCTGTAGGTAATAAAAGTACAAATAATCTCGATGGAAGCCAGACGGCAGATTTAATCAGAGGGCCAGTTGGAGCACCATTTACAGTTAAGCTAAAAAGAAGAGAGAAGGTTTTAACTAAAACTCTTAGACGGGAAGAGTTAAAATTCAGGGCAGTCTCAAGTCGCTTACTGGATAATAATATTGCACTTATAAAAATTGATTCTTTTCTTCCTGCAAATACAAGTAATTTATTTAAAGATGAAATTATAAAGTACATGTCAGCTGATGGAATTATTATAGATTTGCGAAATAATTCAGGTGGGCTTGTAAAAAATGCTATAGAAATTGCAGATATGCTTTTAAAGGAAGGAAAAATAATAAGTACAGTTAATCTGTCAAAGACAATAAATGATTTTGCAAATTCAAGTCAGATTTATAACTCTAACATAGTTATTTTAGCTAATGAGCGTACTGCAAGTGCAAGTGAAATCTTACTCAGTGCACTAAAAGAAAATAAAAGAGCTATAGTAATAGGTAAAAAGACCTTCGGAAAGGGGCTTGTACAGGAGCTTATTAGATTGCCTGATGATACAGCATTGCAGGTAACCATAGCTGTTTATCTTACTCCGAATGGAACCTTTATTAATAAAAAAGGTATTATTCCTGATGTAATTTTAAATAATGAAGAAAAACAATTAGAAAAAGCCAGGGAAATTCTGTATACATTAAAAGAAAAATCAAAGATTGCTTTTTTATAAAGTTGTTATAATAATTCTATGGTATCTCCAAGCTTACTTCCCAGACACAATATCGGTGCTATCTGCAGTCAGGTTAGTTTTGACAAGGTAACCCATGCAGTACACCTGTTAAATATTCAAAATGTTTTTCAGACACCTACTCTGCCTGCTACACTTTCACAGTTTGTAGTAGCAAACCAGTGGACAAATGCTCAGGGAAATTTTTTACAGCAGTTAGAGATTTATACACCAAGTGGACAATTACTTGCTGAAAGAAAAAATCAGTTTACTATTACCTCCAGCCCCCCTATTTCATGTCACTGGTGCATTGATTCATTTTCAATGATGTTAACCCTTAGAGAAACCGGAGTTTACTTTGTAACCATTTCTATTGGCAGGCTTGAAGGACCTATGGAATCTGTCTGCAATATACCATTTGAGTGTCGGCTGGTTCCAGTACAGTCTGCAGGATAATGAAAATGAAAAAAATCGTACTATGCGGTGGTGGAACAGGTGGACATGTTTTCCCAAACATTGCAATCAGTGAACTTTTAAAAAAACAAGAGTGTGATTTATTTTACATAGGTGTAAATGGAAAAATCGAAGAAAAACTTTGTGAAGAAAACAGTATTGATTTTTACGGTTATGAATTTTCCGGTTTTCCCAGGAAGCTAAGAAAAGAAATTCTAATCTGGCCGTTCAATCTTCTTAAAGCAGTTTCAAAAGCAAAAGTCTATTTAAAGCATTTTAAGCCTGATATGGTTTTTGGAACCGGTGGTTACTCCAGTGCTCCTGTTTTTATAGCTGCAAAAAGATTAAATATCCCTTATATAGTTCATAACCTCGATGTCAGATTTGGCCTTGCAAATAAACTCTGTGCAAACGGTGCTTCCTGTATAACACTCGGCTTCCCGGCAAATTCAGATTTTTTAAAAGATACCAGTTGTTTCGTCACCGGTAATCCTGTAAGAAAAACTTTTATTGATATTGAAAATGAAGACAAAGAACTGATTTTTAAAGAATTTAATCTGGATCCTAAAAAGAAAACTATTTTTGTAATCGGCGGTTCACAGGGAGCAAATGCAATAAATGAAACTATTCTGGAAATACTAAAAGAACTTATTTTAGACAATAACATTCAGATTATTCACCAAACCGGTGAAACAAGTCACGAAGCTTTTTCTAAAAGAATCCCTGCTTCTGTAGGGGGAGGGTTAAAACCTGCCTCTATTACAAATTATATTGCAAAACCATTTTTTGATAATCCGGAAAAATGTTATTATGTCTCAGATCTTATAATTTCCCGCTCCGGTGCCATGACTACTACAGAAATTATCACTCTGGGCAAGCCAGCTATATTTATCCCTTACCCATTTGCCGGAAACCATCAGGAAGCAAACATAACACATTTGGTTGAAGCTGGTGGAGCAGTTTTACTCAGGCAAAAAGAGTTTACAGGTAAATTACTTTTAGGTACTATCCTTGAAATCATAAATGATGAGGACAGATTAAATAAAATGTCAAAAATCACAAAATCATTTGCAAAGCCTAATGCACGGGAAGATATAGTAAAGTTAATTCTTGAAACTATTGATAAAAAAGATTCAGATATAGAAAATTTAACAGGTGTTATTTAAACAAAAAACTCCTTTAATAATTCCAATCCTGCATCCCCGCTCTTTTCCGGATGAAACTGAACTGCAAGTAAGTTATCTTTTTTTATTACTGAGGTAAAGTTTTCACCATCATATTCTGTCTCTGCATAAATAATATTTTTATCTTCTGGAATCACATAATAAGAATGAACAAAATAATATTTTTTTCCATTCGAATCATTCCATCCTATATGAGGAATTGTTTTTGCTTTTTTAAACCTGACTACTTTCCCTTTAAATATCCCTAATCCTTTTTCTTCCAGGTTTTCCTCACTATCTTCAAATAAAACCTGCATACCTACACAGATTCCTAAAAATGGCTTTAAACCTCTTGCTGATTTAATGATTACATCCTGTAAATTATTTTTTTTTATGGCAGACATAACTGCACCAAATGCACCCACACCAGGAAATACAACTGCATCTGATTTTTCTATAACACCTATATCTTTTGTAATTTCAGCATCAACATCAATAAATTTTAAAGCTTTATAAACGCTGTGAAGGTTACCGGCACCAAAGTCGATTAGTGATACTTGCTTTTTCATTTCACAACAATATTCACGATCTTGTCAGGTACAATCACTATTTTTATTAGTTCTTTCCCATCCATTCGTGCTTTTACTTTTTCCTGTTCTAATGCAATTTTCTCAAGTTCTTTTTGCGATTGTCCTTTTTTTGTAGTTAAAACATCTATTTTTTTTCCGCCCATCTGGATAACCAGCTCAATTTTATCTGTAACAAGTGCTTCCTTATCATATTCAGGCCACTTTTGCTCATGAACAGAATAATGTCCACCAAGTTTACTCCAGAGTTCTTCGGTAATATGAGGTGCCAATGGTGCTAACAGCTTTAACAAATTTGTAAAAGAAAAACTTAAGACTTTACTTTCTACATCACTGTAAGATTCTTTATTTAAAATGAATTTATACATTGCATTTACAAGCTCTGTCATGCGGGCAATAGCAGTATTAAAAATATACTTTTCAGATGAAATATCTTCTGAAACAGATTTGATTGTATAATTTGCTGTTTTATATAAATCTTCTAATAAAAGTATTGCATGTAATGTCTCCAGTGGGATAAATCTCTCATAAATTGTCAAGTTTGCATTTTCTTTCAGGTTAAAAAATAATCTCCAAATCCTTTCAATAAACCTGTACTGCCCGATTGCACCCTGTGTAGACCACTCAATTTCCTGCTCAGGAGGCGCTGCAAATAAAATAAACAATCTTGCAGCATCTGCACCATACTTGTCAAAAAAATCTATAGTTCCTACTACATTTCCTTTCGACTTGGACATTTTGGTAATTTTCCCCTCTTTTGAACTAAACATGGTTACCATCCCCTGGCTAAGAAGATTGGTAAATGGTTCATCAAAATTTAAAAGCCCGAAATCTCTTAATGCTTTTGTAAAAAATCTTGAATATAAAAGGTGTAATATAGCATGTTCTACTCCGCCTACATATTGATCTACCGGCAGCCAGTAGTTTACTTTTTCTTTATCAAAAACTGCTTTATCATTTCCGGCATCTGAGTAACGGAGATAATAATAACTTGAACAAATAAAAGTATCCATCGTATCTGTTTCACGTCTGGCTTCTTCGCTACATTTGGGACACTTTACATTAAGCCATTCTTTTGCTTTTAGAAGTGGAGATCCGCCACTTCCTGTAAACTCAATATTAGTTTCAGGAAGCTTTATCGGTAGTTCTTTTTCATTAACCGGAACTACACCACACTTATCACAATAAATAATTGGAATAGGACAGCCCCAGTATCTTTGTCTGCTTATTAACCAGTCACGTAAACGGTAAGTAATTTTCTTTTTACAAAAACCGTTTTTACTTCCATATTCAGCAATTTTTTTCTTTCCGTCTTCGTTATTTAATCCATCAAAAATATCTGAATTGATCATTATTCCAGAACCAATATAAGCATGTGATAACTCTCTGCCCAAGCCATCAGGAGAAACTACCTGCTTAATTTCTAAATTAAATTTTTTAGCAAATACAAAATCTCTTTCATCATGTGCCGGTACTCCCATAACAGCACCGGTACCATATTCAAGAAGAGTATAGTCACTTATCCAGATCGGGATTTTTTGGTTATTAAACGGATTCAGAGCAAAGGTGCCAAGAGGCGTACCGGTCTTTTCTTTGTTTTCAGAAAGCCGTTCAATCTCAGTTAATAAGCTTGTCTGTTTTATATACGCCTGAACTTTTTCTTTATTTTCATTCGCCGTAAGCTCAGTAACAAGCGGGTGCTCCGGTGCTAACACCAAAAATGTAGCTCCATAAACAGTATCAGGCCTGGTAGTATATACCGGGATTTGAAGACTGTGACCTGCAGTAAAAATAATTTCAGCTCCCTCAGATTTACCAATCCAGTTTTTTTGCATCAGTTTTACCCGTTCGGGCCAACCGTTTAATTTTTCAAGATCGTTCAGTAACTCTTCTGCATACCGGGTAATCTTTAAAAACCACTGTCTCATCATCTTTCGCTCTACAGGAGTGTCATCATGTCTCCAGCATTTTCCATCTTCCACCTGTTCATTTGCTAAAACTGTCTGGCATTGCGGGCACCAGTTTACCGGTGCATCTTTCTGATATGCAAGGTTATGTTTGTAAAACTGAAGAAATAACCACTGTGTCCATCTGTAATAATCCGCATTACATGAAATTACCTCTCTGTTCCAGTCATAACTTGTACCCAGTCTTTTTAGCTGCTGATTTTTCATGTACTCAATATTTTTTTTCGTCCACTGGTGAGGAGGTACTTGTCTTTCAATTGCAGCATTTTCAGCAGGCAATCCAAATGCATCAAAGCCCATAGGATTTAAGACATTGAAGCCAAGCATTCTTCTGTGTCTGGATATAACATCGCTAATGGTATAAACTCTCATATGTCCCATATGAAGATCTCCGCTTGGATACGGGAACATTACTAAGGAGTAATACTTAGGTTTCTTATCAAAATCAACAGCTTTATGGATAGAGGTTTTTTCCCATTCCTCCTGCCATTTATATTCAATTTCTTTAGGCTTATAAATTACAAATAATAGAATCATCAGGTTTTAATTATATTATGGAATAAAATATCCGGGTTAGCTCTAATCCTTTGGTTTATAGTTATTAAGGAATCAGTCTTGAGGCTGGAAAAGGGAATAGTATAACAGAAGCTTAATTATAAACAATCCTATAAAGAAATCAATTTTAAAAGATATAATGCAAGTATGAATCAAAGAAAAATAATCCTCAGTTTAATTTTTTTGTGTAGTTTGACTTGCAGTGCAAACGCTACTGAAGTAAGTAAATCCTCCGGTGTAAAGCTCGAGAGACACTTTGTTTTTGATACATTACCATTAAATCTTGAGGAAATTACCTCTGCCAGTGACAGAATATTTACCGGCATTTGTACTAATGCAGAAGAAATAGAAGATGATCCGGAATCCGGATTACCTGTATTTAAATACACATTTAAAATTATTGAAGTAATAAAAGGACTTCAGGGAAAAGAAGAAATAACATTTAAACAATGGAAACCTACAGTAAATGGTGCCAGCTATGAAGCAGAGAAAAAGTATATTTTGTTTTTATATCCAAACAGTGAAAGAGGATTAACAAGTCCGGTAGGTTTTTTACAGGGACAATTCGAAGTTCAAAAGAAAGGGTTTATAAGAAGAAGTGAAGTTGTAAAAAATAAGTCCGGCAATAGAGGATTAAACAGAAATCTAAAGACACAAAAGAAAGTAGTTATTCATGAAGATAATTATATAAATAACTATGTGGAAGAATGTTCTGAACTTGGAATACCGATGAGATATCAGGAATTTGTTAAAGCAGTTAAATACCTGGCAAAAAGAGGAAAATGAAAAAACTTTATCTACTTTTAGTCTTAGTTTTTTTTACAGGCTGCTTAAGTGTCAACGCTGGCGGTCCTTTAGTGGTAAAGAACGGGATGGCTATAACCTATGGAACAAAGCCTCTTGTTTACAGATATGATCTAGGACCGCTTGGAATATTTAGTAATACAGAAGCAAGACAACTTTTTGAAGACAGATTTATGGACTGGGAGGCAATTCCTACAGCGTTAAATTCCTTTAAACGTGATAATCCTGACTCTTTAACATTTGATGTTACTGCAAGTAATTTTGATCCCATCCTGAACTCAAAAAATCTTTTGGGTTATACTCCTGTAATATTTGATAATGATGGATCATTGTTAAATGCTTTCCTGGGAAATGGTGCAGGGAATTCTGTGCTTGGATTATCTGGCCCTATTACTGTAAACTCAGGTCCACTGGCAAATCAAATTGCTGAATCGCAAGCTGTATTTAACGGCAGATTTGTAGATGGTATTGATACCCCTGCTAATCCTGAATCAAGTATTGATTCTTTTAAAGGCACTATAATCCATGAGTTTGGACATGGTCAGGGTTTAGATCATTCACAGATAAATGTTGAAGCCGTTAAGCCCGCATCAGGACAGGAAATCAGGGATACAGTTCCATTAATGTTTCCTGTAGCAGTAAATGATTTATTTTTAATTAGGCGGGATGATGCTTCTGCAATTTCTTTACTTTACCCAAATCAAAGCACACTGGGTAGTTTTGGGACCATAGAAGGAAAACTTCTCAGGCAGGATGGAGTGACACCTGTTCTGGGTGGAAATATAATTGCAAGGAGTGTAACTGATCCTAAACTGGAAGCAGTTTCATGTGTGTCGGACTATCTGACAGAGGGTGATGGTTTTTACAAATTATTTGCCGTACCTCCGGGACAATATACTATTGAAATAGAACCAGTTGATCTTTCATTTACCGGAGGTTCAGGTGTTGGTCCATATACTGCAAGCAAAACAGATAAATCATTCCAAAATCCTGTCCCAAAAGGATTCTACACCGGAGCAAATAAACCAATAACTCTTGATCAAAGTCAGGCATTAGTAGTCAGTGTAACAGCCGGACAAACAATAAAAAATGCAAATATTATTGCATCACAAACAGCAGCTTCAAGCACTTCAACCTCAAGTACCTCAAGCACCTCAAGTACATCAAGTTCTTCAAGCAGCGGTTCTTCTGTTCCTGGTGAAATAAATGAAACTGAGCCAAATGATTCCGTTAATGAAGCTCAAACTGTCACACTGCCGGTTACAATCTCAGGAAATATTGCAAAAGGAGATCCGGGAGAACTGGAGCTAAGTACAGAAAGTGGTGAGCAGGTTATAATCAGCGATCTTTTTAAATTTACATTTACTCAGCCTGATTCACTTAATGCCTTACTTACTATTCCAAATGATTCAAGCAACGGTGATCTTGATTTGATTTTATTTAATGAAGATGGCTCACAAATAATAGACTCTTCAAGTCAGAACGGAAGAACTGATGAGTTAATTAGCACCTCACTTCAGGCAGGTACTTATATTCTGGGAGTTGGAGCATTTTCTGGCTCATCATCATATAAGCTTTCAATAACAAACTTAGCTGGTGTTCCATCTGTAATACTTTCAGGCCCTACTACGATACTACTCAGTAATCAGGGGGTAAATAAATTTATTATTAAAGCAAATGCATATAATTTTACATCCAGAGCAAACTGTAAGATTAAAAAATCAAGTAGCCAGCTTCTTAAAAACGGACTTAAATCATTTTTACTGGATGCAGTAAGAACAAGTAAAAAAATCACGTTTAAAATACCATTTATACAAGCTATTGACTTAATAAACAGTCAAACAGAAGAAACAGTTACAATATCAGTAATTTGTTCAAATGGTGCAAGTGATGAAATAGATATACTTATCACGCCAAACATACAAAAAATTACAGGAAATAAAACTTACCGGTATATTTTCAGAACCAAGTAACAGGTAACGTTATAAAAATCAAATGTCAAATAAGCCGCCAAAAAAAATATTGCTGGATAATGGCCTTGTAATAATAGCCGAGGAAATTCCGACTGCTTTATCCTGCACATTAAGCATATGGGTTAATGCTGGTTCAATTGATGAGGAGGTAAGCAATAACGGCATTTCACATTTTATTGAACACATTGTTTTTAAAGGTACAAAAACAAGGACAGCTCTAGATATAGCAGAACAAAGTGAAAATGTAGGAGCTAATTTAAATGCTTTTACAGACAGAGAACATACTTGTTATCATACAAGGGTTTTAAGCGAGCATATTTCTGTAGCACTTGAATTATTTTTAGATATGTTATTTAATCCAAAACTTGACGAAAATGATTTTGAGCTTGAAAGGCAGGTGATTTTAGAAGAAATTAAAATGTATGAAGATACTCCTGAAGATTTGGTTCAGGATTTTTTGTTTGAAATTATATGGAAAGAACACCCGCTTGGAAAGCCTGTTACAGGCACCACAAAATCAATTTCAGATCTTAAAAAAGATCTTGTTATAAAATATCTGAATAATTTATATACTCCGGATAACATGGTTATTTCAGTAGCAGGAAAATTTAATCTTGACGAAATTATAAAACAGGCAGAAAAATTTGTTTCCCATATTAAAAGAAAAAATAAAAAGGTTGAACCTCCTCCATTAATTCTCACACCGGATATTTTTATCAAAGCAAAGGAATTAGAACAGTTACACTTAAGCTTCGCCACTAAAGGCGTTTCTGTATTTGAAGAAGACAGGTATGTTTTAGCCGTAATCGACATTGCTCTTGGGGGTGGAATGAGCTCCAGGTTATTTCAGGAAATAAGGGAAAAAAGAGGACTGGCATATTCTATTTCATCTTATTACCACACAAATAAACTTGGAGGATTATTCGGGGTATATGCTGCTACTACAAGCAAGGATGCAGGCGGAGTTACAGACTTAATTCTTAAGGAGTTAAAAGCTATAAAAAAGAATGGCTTAAAAGCTGACGAGCTTGACAGGGCAAAAATGCAGCTTAAAACCAGTTTGTTTTTAGAGCTTGAATCAAACCAGGTAAGAGCATTCAGGAATGCATTATATTCACTTTATTATAATAAATTTTTTACAATTGATGAAATAAATACCTCTGTCCAGTCAATTACAAATGAAAGAGTTGCTAAGCTGGCAAATGAATTATTTGATTCAAAATATTTTACACTTACCCTTCTTGGACCAAAAGGCGGATTGCCAACTAAAACACAGCTCGAGGATGTGATTAAAAAATATTAATTGTTTTTCTGTGAGCAAGTTCCTCAAGCTCATCATTTAAAATAACTTCAGGCATCTTAAGTCCTTTTCGTTCCAGAGCTAATCTGATTAATTTATCTGCCAGATGTGGATTTTTAGGTAAAAGTGCTCCATGCAGGTATGTACCAAACACATTTTTATATCTGATTCCTTCAAAACCATCTTCTCCGTTATTTCCACTACCACGAATAATTTTTGCAAAAGGTTTAACTGAAGAGCCCGGATAAGTTTTGCCGCTGTGGTTTTCGAAGCCAACAATTGTATTCTTTGACTCAATCTCTTTACACAATACATTTCCAATCATTCTTTTATTACCAGCGATCGTATAAAGATCCAATGCATCTATGCCTGGTATTTCAGAACCATCTTGTGCTCTGTAATACTTACCGAGTAACTGGTAACCGCCACAGACAGCTAAAAAAACCACATTGTCTTCGATTAAATCAGTCAGCTCTTTCTTCTTCATCTGAAGATCATTTGACACTAAAACCTGCTGTTGATCCTGACCGCCCCCCATAAAAAAAATATCAAAGTTTTTACCTTGTAAATCTTCATTGGGGCTAATGGCTGTCACATTTAAATTAATACCTCTAGCCTGACATCTGAAAGACAAAGTTAATACATTCCCTCTGTCACCATAAATATTCAGAAGTTTAGGATAAAGATAAGCAAGTTCAAGTATTAACGACATATGTTATATAATAATTTACGTTATTAAGGAAATGAGGTAAGCAAATGTCAGATTCAGTAAAGAAGGCTATTAAATTATACAAAGATAACAAAAAAAAGATAGGCGATTTTATAAAATGGTCAGATAAACAAGTTCTAGCTATCAGGGATAAAATGAGGAAAGTATCCAGAAAAAACCGTGGTAAGTGGACACTTGAGTTTTATGAATCGCTACAGTTAATCAATAAAGAAAGCCTAAAAAGAAAATTAACCCAAAAGACTGCATGACATCGAGAAGAAAATTCATGGGTGCAGATATTGATCTGGTTTTAAAAGGTGAGCTGGAAATTGATAAATTTTGTGCTACAAGAAACGTCAGCCCGAGAACTGCTTATGTCTGGTGCTTAGAACGTGCCACCACAGAAGAACAGTGCGAAAAAGTTAAACGGTGGATGAAGGAATATTTTGATAAGGGTGTAGGTTTAATTTAATTATAAGTCACATTACTTATTTCCCAGGCATATTCACAAACCGGATTTGAGCCATTTTCACAGCTGCGCCCACTTAGCTCGTTACTGTTTCCAGGACATTTTGGTATTTTACCTTCTGAACAGTAAGCCATATCATCCTTCCAGGTTACATATTCGACACAACCAACCTCAACATTTTTTGGCGCAGGAAAATCACTACCTTCAATAACACATACAGGCTCTCCATCACACGGTTGCAAAGGAATATATTTTACATCTTTATTAATATTGTTTGTATCCAAATTAAAACTCAGACAAGCTGCTTCTTCATTTTCTCCACAAATTATTTTACCTTCCTTGCTGCAGGCTGGTGGCATTGAATATTTCAACCCTTTCATATCAGCAAAACATATATTGAAAGATAGTAAACCCCCCATAAATAAAGACAAAGATAGCCTGATACACCTGCCCATAACTCAGGTATCGTTCTTTTGTACTGGATCTTTAAAAAATAGTTACTGGTTATCCCGTGATTTCAATTTGTTTTTTTATTATTTCCTGAATTCCTTTATAAGCCAGCTCTACCATTTGATTAACTAAGCTCTGACTAAAAGGCTTCCCTTCAGCAGTCATCTGAAGTTCTATAATCTGCCCGGATTTATTCATAACTACATTACAGTCAACTTCTGCTTTTGAATCTTCATTATATGAAAGATCAAGTAAGAGGTCCCCATTTACCACCCCTACACTTACAGCTGCTACTGGTTCTATAAGAGGTATTTTTGCAATAAGTCCTTTATCTTTTAATCTGGAAAGTGCTTTATAGCTAGCTATAAATCCTCCGCATATACTGGCCACTCTGGTCGAAGCATCTGCATTGATTACATCTGCATCAATAGCAATTGTTCGGGGCCCGAATTCATTTAAATTAAATGCTGCTCGCAGACTTCTCCCAATAAGCCTTTGAATTTCATTTGTTCTTCCTGATGGTTTTCCTTTTGTAACTTCTCTTTGACTACGTGGCCTGGTAGAACCTGGTAGTAATGAGTATTCTGATGTAAGCCAGCCTTTATTTTTACCTTCCAGAAAAGGAGGTACTTTTTCATCAATCATTGCAGTAACCAGAACTTTTGTCTGACCAAGCTCTACTAAAACTGAACCGTCTGCATTTGGTGCAAAGCCTGATTTAAAGACCAAAGGTCGTAATTCGTTATTTTTACGGTTGTCAGGTCTTGGCATAGGGGTTTATTTTAGCATTTCCTGACAGCAAAATTATTTTCGTCAGGAATTTATTATTCTACGATTAAATCCAGGTTCAGTCCTAAAGAATTATTAGGAAATTTAACTGTTTGATAACCACAGAGTCTTATAGTATTGGGTATAAAGGCTGTAGGGGAGGCCCGGAGTTACCGACATCAGGTTCAAGAAAGGTAAAAGCCATGATTTACAATCCAATATTCGAAGAAGAAAAGGGGAAAAAATTGGAATTCAAGCAGCTTAAAAAAGAAATTAAGCACCGTGCCAGAAAAGAAAGCATGAAGCAGGTAATGGACAGAGTTTATCACTTACTGCAAAAGAAACCAGTTTTAACTCTTACAGCTCTGCTTCATCCGATAGTAAATTTATTTAAATTTACAAAGAAGAATGAAGAACAAATAGTAGAAAAGACTTAAACCCTGTAGAACTTTAACAAATTATGCAGCATCTTTTTGTACTTGTACAAACGGTAAAGTCGCAGTACTATGTGAATTTTTACCGTTATTTTTCTTCTTAAGGAAGAACTGATCATTTTCAAATAATATCTGTTCAGCAAGATCCAATGAGTTCATTTTGTCTTCTTCAGCAACACTCATTTTCATTTTTGGAAAACCAAAATATGTACCTAATGCAAAAGTATCAAACAGTGATGCAGCCCAATCTTTTTCCAAAGGAAGCCAGGAAAGTAAAGCAAACATAGAACCAGCAAATACCTGTCCATATCCGGCTCTTTCAGGATTATACTTAATAGTTTTCCCGTCAAGACCAAGACCTCTTGTCATTTGTGGTAAGCCATTTTGATTTGCTGCTACTTCAAGGCCATTTAATATAATTGGAAGAGATTGTACAAATGTTGCCCCTGACATCAGCCATTTCCCGACATTATTAAATCCACTTTCAGTAATCTCACCAAATTTTTCCATTCTTCCAAAAAGACCAGCACCAATTGCACCAAGTCCACCTAAAACACCAGCTAAAGAAAATAAATGTCCGGTACTCGGTATAGTAAAACAGGCATTTCCTGATTTATCTGAGACTCTATTTTTAAACTGGAAAATAAGCTTAGGGTGCATTATAGTTTGTTTAAGCATATATATTGTAGTTAAAATTGAGCTTGATAAACTCCCTACAAAATTTCCAATAAATTGAGGTAGTCCTGCATTTGCTACAGCTTTGCTAATAGGCAGCATAATTTTTTCAGTATTAAATCTGGTTACATCAACCTGGAATGGCCTTGGGTCTAAAATTCCTTTTACTGGTTTATCAGCTTTTATTTCTTCTTCGGTAAGAATATTTGAGCTTAATTGTCTTTGAGCATTTTGTATTCCCCTGCCTGTAAGTAAAAACAAGTTTGAAAATGCATATCCAATATGTTTTGGACCATTTGGTAAAAATAAGGCAGAAAATATATTCCCAAGCTCACCTATAGTTATTGAGTAATATTTATTTACATTTAAGACTCCTCTTAATGCTCCTGCTCCTGCTGAAATTGCCCTGACTGTCTGAGACATCCAGTACCCAAATGAATAAATTGATTCCTGAGTGCCATCAAACAATTTGCTGCTTAATCTTATTAAGCCACCAATACTTAATAAACCTCCGCATACTGCAAGAGTTGAGCTAAAAATATTTGGAAGCTTTGTAATAAGTGATCTTAGATTTTTTTGACCTTTTTCAGTATTTCCAAAACCCAGCAAACCAGTTAACCATTTACGTTCGAACAAACCTTTAATTGCTGGTTGAGGTGGTAAAGCTGGTTCTTCAGTAACACATTTTTTTATTAAAAAATCAGGATCGTCAAATACCTCAAAAGTATCTTTATAAACAAGGATTCCAAAAATACCATTTTTTGCTTCATTTGAAATAATTCTTTTTGTTAAAGATTCTTCATCACCTGTAAATCGTTTACCATTTTTAGTAGCAAGCGATCTGTCTTTTTCCATCCTATAATATTTTTCCCCTGACTGCGAATTAAAATATTCAAAATAAACACTGGAATCAGACACATAATCTGACATATATTTACTTCTTTTTAATTCTTCAATACAAACTTTGTAATGCTTAACTAACTGGTTTTGTTCAGGAGTTACTCCTTTGTCATCCAAAGCAACTGCTTGGTTAAACTCAGTCCAGTCAAAGTATGGATTAATTTTTGTCAGCCATCCTACACCATAAGCCAGGCTCATTATTTGTTCTCCTGGCTGTTCAAAATAATAGGTTCTAGGCTGAAGAAACAGCCAGATTTCTCTTCTTATTTCTTCTTCAGAATAAGTTTTATCATCAAGAGGAGTAACTTTAAAATAACCGTCTTTATCCTTACTACTCCTGTCTATATCAATAATTTTCTGGTATCTGCCACCTTCAAGTTTTTTAAGTCCAAAAATACCCTGTTCACTATAATCTTCTGAAAATATTTCATACTGACCTTTCCTTGCTCTTTCTACATCTTCAGTACGCTTATTTATAGTATCCTTTATGTAATCATGTTCTCCGATATTATGATAAATCTGGACAGCACCACCGCCTATTTTAATATTATTTATAGTAATAACTGAATGAAGAGCTTCCCTGTGGGCAGGGACATCGCTTTTACTGTCTCCAAAAGTAAAAATTATTTTTTTCTTTTTTATTCGTTCCTGCGGCTTTGGAATAGCTTCTGATTTTGGCAGGCAAATTGTTAATTCCCAATATCCCGGTCCCCACGGTCTTAGAGGAGTACGCTTATCTTCAAATGAAAAAATTGGAACCCTGACTTCATCACCATTGTACTTAAGTTTATAATTAACACAAAATAATGCATCGGCATAAAAACATTTTTCATCCTCATTAACAAGAGATCGTAAAAAGTCATCTTCAAAAGTAGAATCTATATATTTAATAACATCTTTTCCTATACCTGTTGATTTATCAAATTCTTTCCTTAGCCATTCGACATAATCATATACGTCCATACTGCCGGTTTCGCTTTGTAATTTTGTTATAAAAGTACTACTGAATTCCAGTTTTTTCTCATCATCACAGTTGAAAATAGGATTATTAGAAAATTCTTCTCTGCTATAGTTCATTTCCAGGTATTTTAATATCTTCCACTGTAGAAAACCTTTTGCACCTTGATTTTTATAGACGCCTCTTGCTTTCTCAATAAAAGCTTTCATGTTTTCATCATTTTTTCGAATTTGATAATTTAAACCTCTTATATAACTTCTTGCTCCTTCTTGATTTTCAATATCTTTTAAAGTCCAAATAGCTTCGTCAATTGTTTCAGGATGCGGAATATTTCTAGAATCTCTTATGTGTACACATGCCGATAAATCATCAGCATCTTTTATTTTTTCAAGGAATAGTCCTGGATTTCCTTTAAGGCACTTAAAGTAATTTATACACTCTCTTTCTATGCCATAGATATCTGTATATTTTATGTAGTCTTCATTGGAATCATGTCCAATAATTTCTATAAGTGAAAATAGCTCATCACTGGTTTCTTGAACTGCTTTTTTTGCATTTCTTATCTCTACACTACCAGCTCCACTATCTTCTAAATGTTTTAAGGTTTCCTTAGCTTCATTCCACTTTTTCTCTAAACCTTTACGTACAAACTTTCCATAGTTAACATGATTTACCAATACTTCTACAAAGTGTTTATAGCGTTCAGGTTTATCTTTATCACTTAAATCTTCAACTTTAGTTTTTAAATCTCTATAATCAACCTTTTCACCGTGATCTATAATTTGTTCTTTAAGTGCAAATATTTTTTTTAGGGACTGTCCGTAAACCTCTCCTGTTTTTCTTTCAGTATTCAGGATAAAGTTGTTTAAATTTTTAGGTTCTCCTACAATACATCCATGTTTTCTTACTGCATCTTTAATAAGCCTGTCTAGATTAAAGCGTTTCATTGCATCTACAGCTGCTATTGCCTGAGGTGCTATCTTTGTCCAGTTATCTTTTTTTTCTCCATATGCTGTACTTAAGGCTGTCTGGTCAACTTTTCTTGAAATTTCATATTGGTCTTCTGGTGAAAAGCCACCAATTTCTACAATTCCATCATAGTGCTCACTCTCTATACGTTTAGTATCCAGACCAAGTCCACATGTAGTAATTTTAATTGACCACGGGGTCCTGTTTGTATTCAGGTGGATCCTTGCACCAAGTACATCTGATAATGCTTTTATTGTATGGTTGAGTGCATGGATTTGTTCAAGATGTTGTGCTATTCGTGTAGAATGCGGTCGTCTAGTTTTGTCTACAATAGTACCATCGACATCAACATAAAACTCAATTTCAGCATCATGCTCAATAGACATTATTACTGCTTTTGCAAGATGGTTTACAAAAGCATTGTGATTGTATCGTAGTATTTCCTTCTTACTCAAATCAAGCGGCATTGGCAAGCCTTTGCCTACATCACGAGTCAGCCCATCCCAGGGATCTTTACCCTTACCTATATTTTCATAACCAAAATCTACTACTTCCTGTGTTCTGTTAACCACCCACCATGCATTTTCAAGTATTGCTTTTTTTCTTTCTTCTACATTATTTTCATCTATTGCTGCTACATCTTTTACTGCAGACATTCCATGTATAAATGCAGGATTTTCTTCTTCAATATCAAGCAATCTTTTACAAAAACCTTTTGAACTACTTACAGTCCTATTTGGACCACTTCTTTCTGTTACTGGAAATGTGGAAAGTAAGTATCCTTTTTCTGTAGTTACAGAACCTTTCCTGGGATCAATTATTTTCGGAACATGACCACTGTAAGGATTTTCAAGTCTGAACTTTGGTGTTGATGTAGCTGGTTGAACCAAGTCTTATTCTCCTTTGAATAATCTCGTTTTATATAGAATTCTTAAATAATTATCTGAACCTCAATTTTACAAACTTTATACATTTTAAATACAATGTGATTTTAGCACCGTAAACAGGGTAAATTTTAAGCTTCTTCATAATGGTTTTATATTTGTAATTCAAGTTAAGGTTAAGGAGGTTAACCTTGTTCAAAATACCTGTCAAATCAGTTCAAATTCTCCTTAATTTCTCCAAAAATAACTTGGCAACTAAAATATCAAATAAAGCAATCCCTAAATTAAACACAAGGATTCTTTTTGGTGTATTTTTTCTTTTATATTTTTCTGCAATAATTTCCCCGATTTCTTTTTTTATCTTTGGAGCGTTTAAAGGAAAATAATGTCTCAATTTATTTTTTAATTCATACTGTGGAATATCATCTGTATAAACTTCATCTAAACATTTATATAACCTCGGATCAATTCTTGTTCCATAGTCAACTGGCAGTATTAAAACATCACCTTTTAAATCTTTGTGAAAAATATATGGTGTGATTCCGGCAGGAAAAGTAGTAGCTGACAAAATTATATCTGAATTCTTTACAACTTCATGAAAATCCTTACTCGAATTAAATTTTTCTTTTGGCCATCTTTCCAAAAAATCACTTAAAAAATTATCACCATGATTATAAAGAATAAAGTTTACATCTTTAAAAATTGCTTTAAAAGCTAAAACATGAACATAAGCCTGCACCCCTAACCCAAAAATACCCACTGTAATTTTATTTTTTTTAGGAGCTAAATATTTTGCACACACGGCACTTACAGCAGCTGTTCTAATGGCTGTAATCCAGTTTCCTTTTAAAATTGCAACTGGTATTCCATGCTTAGGTTCATTTAAAATAATTATACTGTTTAAATAAGGCAGACCAATTTTTAAATTTTTCGCAAATGCACCAATCCATTTAATTCCAAATGTCTCCAGACATCCTTTTTCATTAGAAACAGATACTGACATTGAATCTGCAAAGGCACCCGGAGCAGGTAATTTAGGTCCTATTTTAGGAGGTAAGCTAACCAAGCCCAAGCCTTTTTTTCTAAACCCTTCTTCTACAATATTAATTACATCTTTTATTTTTAAAACTTTTTTGATTTTTTCATCATCAAGAACTATTTTGATCTTTTGATTTTGCATGTTTATTTCTTTTATTCAATTTTTTGTAATATAGATATTGCCGGTAAGCATCCACCCGGGACATTCCATTTATAAGTAAGGGTTTCCTGCTTTTTAAAATTTAATATGTTCCATTTCTTATCATTTGGATCCCAGGTAATTAGCTCTGGAATCCCGTCTCCATCAGTATCTCCGGAAGAAGGTATATCATTAACGCCACCAAACTTTATTTCATTTTGACTTCCGTCTTTTGCATATTTAAAATACCAGGTTTGATTTGATTTTCTCCAGAGCACAAGGTCACATCTGCCATCTCCGTCATAGTCATTCGGAACTATTGTGTCCCATTCTTTACCATGCTGTATATGTTCACTTTGATTAAAATCAAAACCAGTGCCAGACTTAACTATATGCCAGAAACCATCATCTGGCCTCCAGGCACCAAGATCAGTTTTTCCATCTCCATCATAATCTGCAGAGAATGAACTATCCTGATATACTCCGTAAGAAATAAATTTACGCTGTTCGCCAGTATTTTCATCTTTATATGTTACAAGCCATGCTCCTGCTGATGGTCTCCAGACTGATGCTTCATATTTTGTATCACCATCTATATTTGTAGGAATAGGGAAATCACCTATCGAACCTAAAAACTCTTTTTTTTGGTGCCCTGGAGAAGAAGATAAATTTATAATCCATTGACCTGAATCAGGATGAAAAAATGCAAAATCAGTTTTTTTATCTCCATCATAATCTGCAAAAACAGGCTGATAATTTATTCTAGTATCAAAGAATTTTTTCTCATAGAATTTATTGTCAGATGTAAGCTGAAAGTACAAAGTATTTGTCTGTGGGTTCCAGACAGCAAGATCAAAAATTTTATCCCCGTCAAAGTCAGTGCCATAATTTGATAATGAAGAAAATACAATTAATTTATCCTTAGTTAGATCCGATATAAACAAAGGAACAGAAGTAAAGAGTAAGGTTAATAGTAAAATTACAGGTTTCATCATACAGTAACACCATTTGTTGTTTTTAGATTTTCTGTATTTTTCTTTTTTTCAAGTAACTTTACTAACAAATAAATAAAAACAATAAGTGCGCCAAAACTAATATAAGTAGCAGTTTTTCTTATCTGCGTATGCTCAAACTTTACTTTTACTTCATGCTGTCCGGAAGGAACCTGAAATGATATAGCCCCGATTCTCTGTTCTGTATCAATATTCACTGGCTTTTTATCAATATAAACATTCCATCCGGGAAAAGAAAAGGTTCGTAGTCGTATCCTATGATCAACGGGTGAAAAAACTTCAAACATTCTTTCATAAGATTTCCACTCTAAAAGTTTAAATTCAGTATCCGGGTTAGAAGAAGCAATAGAAGGAGAGAAATCTTGCCCAGGAGCAAAATTTCTCCAGTTTGGATCTCCATTAATGTTTGGTCTGTATTCATTATTTGACCAGAGAACATTAACTGCTGATTTAAGCAAGCTCTCCTCAGGAACCCATTTCCAATGAAACATGTTTATATAATTAACATAAACCAACAAAGATAATACAAACACTATTGAAAAAAACACAAATTTATACCCGGAAAAATTAATTTTTTCTTTGATCAATGTTTTTATTAAATCAAATGCAAACAACATTACCAATGAACCAAAAACAAGTGAAAAGGTGGTAAATCTCCAGGGAAATTGAATAGTATGGAGGGGTTTAATCATAATCCAGATAAAGAAAGACACAGGAGTCATCATTAAAAAAGAAAGGGCAAACATTGTAATTGCTGTGTTTATTCTAAGTGACTCGCTAAAATAAAGTTTTACTTTGTCCATATTTAAAATTAAGACAAACATACAAATTAAAACAGCTGCTCCAAAGAGAGCATTACTAACTTCATAGTACCTGTGATCAAACATAGCCCAGGCATAACCTTCACTTCTATCTCTATCTAAATAGGTGTATAAGAAATTTTTTAAATAGTCCCAAAGAGGTCCTTGTATTATCACTTCATCTGCATGAACAAATTTCTTTTCAAGACTTGCCGGGATTAAATAAAAACTTGAAAGTGCTGTCCCAAGCCCAAGACTCAAAATAAAGTTTCTTAAAAATTTTCTGGTTTTATAAATAAAAATACTGAAGAAAAAATATGGAACAGATAAAAGAGTAAAACAAAAGGCTGTAGCAATGTGAGATAAAACAAGACCAGCATAACCAAACGAGGTGATTACAAGTGACTTTAAATCAATGTTCTTATTTTTATCAAAAATATCTAATCCATAAAGAGTCAAATATACAAACGCAATGGCCAGTGTACTATTTGGCCAATTTGTATTATAGGTGTATATATGAAAAGCTGGTGAAAAAATCACAAAAATCAAAGCTAATGTTGTTGAAACTGCAGAACCATGTCTCCTCAAATATAAATAACCAGTACACGTGGTTAGAATCATTGGAGCAACATGAATCCATTTTACTGAAAGAATTGCATTCCTAAATAAGAGATCAAAAAATACATAAAGGTAATAAATAAGAGGGGCATAAAAATTAAATACTGCTAACCCATAACCACTCCCTTGTGCATCAATCCATCTGGGATAATACTGCCCCTGCCAAAAGCATCTTTTAAAATTATATGCACGTTCCATATGAATATGCCAGTCAGCATGGCTTGGAACGCTTTTTAAAAATAAGATTGGACCTGCTGCAAGGATTAAACATAAAACAATGAATACAAATCTTTCAGCCCTTGAATGTAAAAAATAATATTCGTTCTGCTTTGGAGCATCTGGATTGCTTTGTATTTGATTTTCTTCTTTTTTTCCCTGAGTAGCTTCCATTTTCTATATTTTTAGTTTTAGTAAATCAAGTTATTGTCCAATCTAAGATACCATTTCTAAGCAAGCTACTTAATATGGTAACGTAACGTAACAAGAAACACTAGAAAAAATAAACTTTATAGTATTGTAATTATTTGTTTCTAATAATGGTTTCTTGCGTCAAATAGTTAGAAAGAGTTAAAATCATGCATTTTTTAATAGCTTTAATAATTTGGTCTTTTTTGGTGTTAGCATCTGCGTTTGTTGGCCATATAGTTGCAAAGATTTTTAAATCAGACGAAGAAAATTCGTTATTAAAACTTTTAATTGAAATAGCTACAGGATTCTCTTTTTTACTAATAATAATTAACTTAATAGGCAGAGTTACAGGAAATCTTTATCTAGCATTACTTATAGCTTTATTAATTATAATTTCTACTTGTATCTTAAGACGCATTGAATTAACTGAATTTTTAAAAAGCTTCTTTGAAAAACTAAAAAACTTAGAAAACAAATATTTAATTATTTTACTTTTATCAATAAATCTAATCTATGGTTTAACTGCTTTCTCTACTATTAAGATTGATCATTTAGGTTTCGGTGATAAACATATATTTAGCATAAATCAGCTTATTGCTGGAACATACCCTCCTAAATATTTTTTCCTTGCCAGCTTAGATCAAAGAAAGAGTTTTGGAGCAGATATATTAGCTGCAACTGTATCAAAATTATCCGGTATACATCCTGAAATATCGCTTGATTTACTAGCCTTGATTTTTTTAAATTTATGTCTTTTAACATTTTATGCATTAACTAAAAAATACCTGAATTCAAATCAGATAAATAAATATCTTGTTCCATTTTCAGCATTTTTAGCCTGGGGACCGGTAACTAGCTTATTTAGTAAAACTCCAGGAGAGGTAATCCCGACAAAATTCTTTGAAAAGATTAACTATTTAACACAAAACAGATTGATTGATAGTGCACACTGGTCAGGAATTGTAATTCATCATTTCTTTGCCCCAGCTTTAGGAATAGGGATATTTTTCTTTCTTATTGCTCTCTATTTTTTATTTAAATATTTTGACGAGGAAAAAGATTTAAATAGAGCCATTTTTCTGGGAGCATTTTTAAGTAGTTTAGTAATCATAGACTTTTCAAAATTTATTGTTTTAACTTTTACACTAATCTTATATTTTCTTTTTTCCTCTAAACTTGATGGGCTTTTAGTAAAAGGTGATATTTCCTCGCTTAAATTACCTGCCATCTTACTTTTATCACCATTTGTATTTGGATTAATTCATGGGAACTGGATGGTAATAAATAATAACTTTGATCCTATCGGTACATTCTATAAATTTGGAACTTCAAATTTAAACAACAATTTATGTCCACTTAAAAGCAATACTCTATTACTTATTATTTATGCATTTGGTTTTTATGTTGCATATAAAGCAAATCATAAGTGGATTAAATTTTTAATTCCATATTTCGTTTTCAGTTTAATTTTTCCTTATTTTATAACCATCCCAAATGCCGGAATAGGAAAGCTTTTCATGATAAGTAATTTGCTTGGTGCTTTTGCTGTTCCCTGTACTATTGAATTCATACAAAACAAATTTAACTTTACAAAACAAAATTCAAATGCTTATTATGCTGTAATATTTTTTATTTTATGTTTCAGTACTTTAATGTTCTGGATATTTGGAGATAGAGAGAAACCATTATTCAGAATAGAAGCTGATAAAGTAAAATTTTCAGGATTTCAGACTATACCATCTATAGACAATTTAGAAGAAGCACCATTTATAAAAAAATTAAAGTCGCAGGATCTAAGAAACAAATTAATTATTACTGAACCTGCTTATATTGAAACACTTACTTTTAATACAGGCTTATTTTCACCTGGATTTATAAATTCTGCTGTTATTAAATCTGAATACCCTATAAGCCAACAAGCTCTAAATTTTAATACAACGCTTCACACTAATAAATATTTTGACCTAGATAGAGATTTTTCTATAAAAGAAAAGGTAGGTTGGATTTATTTAACTCCTGGGATGTTTAGAACATTAATGTACCCACAAAGCAGAAAAAGATTACTAGAAGCTTACTTAAATAAAGGGGTAACTTTAATACAAAGCAATAATAAAGAAGATAAAATTTCTGTAAAAGAATTATTTAAAATAGATCCTAAAACTTTACCTACAAAAGACAATAAAATAAATAATAAGAAACTGATTAAACTTACAAAAGATCTAAATAAACATCCTAGGTATATCCAAGAAATAATTAGATCTCCATTCTTTGGAATTTATAATGCTAAATCAAATGATTTTGATGGAGACAAAATTGCAGATGTTGCCTTTTTTGATGAATTCACCAAGCACTGGCATATAATTTATGGAAAAAATCATGAAGAAGCTGATATTGATTTAACAAACAGTCTGTTCCCAAACAACAAATCATTTAATTTACTTGTCCCAATACCATCAGATTACGATGGCGATGGAAAGACTGATATTGCTTTGTTTGAAAAAGGATTTGGGACATATCATATTATTAGATCTTCTGATTCGATATCTGATTCTATGCTTAGTGGTTGCTACAATTATGGTGAATTGCCAGTACCATCAGATTTAGATGGAGACTCAAAAACTGACGTTGGATGTTTAACTTTATTTACAGGATACTGGGCTGCACTTATATCATCTACCGGATATACATTTCAAGGCAAACAAATAGGTGTTTCTCAAACAGATATTCCTACATATGCTGATGTAGACGGTGACAGAAAATCAGATTATGTCGTTTATAAGTCAAACAAAAATCAATTTAACATTTATTTATCATCAGAAAATTTTAATCAGGTAAAGTTTATCCAGATTCCCATTGGAAACAAAAATTCACGAGTAGTTCTCGATGACTACGACGGTGATAAAAAATTTGATTTAGCAACATGGACACCTGACTCGGGAGAATGGGAAATTGCATATGCAAAAGATTTAATCGGAAATAACACTTTATATAACACTGGGGTTACACCTCCTGCATTTGTAGGCCATGGTATAGCACAAAATACAAATAATAATGTCCAAGGTTCAGCATTGTGTGCTACACGCAAATTTATATTAGGAAAACCTACAGACATACCAATGCCAGGAGATTACGATGGAGATGGGAAATCTGAAATAGCAGTTTTTCGTGTTAAATCCGGGAAGTTGGAAATACTTTTCTCTGATGGAAGCAAAAGAATAATTAATCTTTCTAAATATAGGGGCTTAATCCCTGCAAACTTTATTGGAGTTTGATTTCTAAATGAACCAAGAAGCAATATATTCAATAGTTATTCCTGCCTTTAATGAGGAAATCATAATAAATGAAACATATGTAAAGTTAAAAAAAATAATGGATAGTCTTAATGAAGAATATGAACTGGTGTTCATAAACGACGGGAGCATTGATAACACTTCAAGTATACTCAAAGAAATTTGTAATAAGGATAAGCATGTCAGGCTTTTAGATTTTTCTAGAAACTTTGGACATCAGATAGCAATAAGTGCAGGTATCGATCACGCTACCGGTAAAGCTGTAGTAATAATAGATGCAGATTTACAGGATCCGCCGGAAGTAATCCCTCAAATGATTAAAAAGTGGAAAGAAGGATATGAGGTGATTTACGGAAAGAGAAGTAAACGAAAAGGTGAAACGATTTTTAAAAAAATCACGGCATACTTGTTCTATCGTCTTCTTAAATATTTAACTAACTATGAAATTCCGGCCGATACTGGCGATTTCAGATTAATTGATTACAAAGTTTGCAATGCATTAAGAAGTATAAGTGAAAAAAGTAGATTCATGAGAGGAATAATTAGCTGGATTGGTTTTAAACAAACATTTATAGAGTATGTTAGAGAAGAAAGAAAGGCAGGGGAATCAAAATACCCTCTAAGAAAAATGATCCACTTTGCTTTAGACGGTATCACCTCTTTTTCTTATAGACCTTTAAGACTGGCAACATACATTGGGTTATTTCTTTCTGCTGGTGCATTTTTATACTTTTTTTATGCGGTATATCAATATTTCTTTAACGTAAGAACTGTTCAGGGTTGGACATCTACAATAGCAGCAACAGTGCTTTTTAACGGAATTATTTTAGTTATGCTGGGTATAATTGGTGAATATGTAGGTAGAATTTATGAAGAAACAAAAGACAGACCTCTTTATATACTAAGGGAAAAAGTCGGGTTTAAAGAATAAAAATGGATAATGTAGAAGAAGTTTTAAAAAGAGAAAAAGAGTTTCATGATGAATGGGCATCTACAATTGATCTGGAGAATATAAATGTAGAATCTTTTTTTGAATCATCTACAGCTCCTGAAAATCGCTTTATATTAACTCGGCTGGGAGATATAAAAGGTAAAAAACTACTTGATATTGGTTGTGGTGCTGGTGAAAATAGTGTTTACTTCGCAAAAAAGGGAGCTATTTGTACAGCTACTGATTATTCATCTGGGATGGTAGAAGTCGCTAAAAAATTTGCAGCTAAAAATAATGTGAAAATTGAAGCTCATACAATGAATGCTATGGATATGGATATCCCGGATAATACTTTTGATATTACTTATGCTTCAAACATCCTTCATCACGTAGACCAATATAAAACTCTAAAAGAAATGCATAGAGTGCTAAAACCTGGTGGTAAAGCCTGTTTTTGGGATCCTCTTAAACATAACCCAATTATCAATGTTTATAGAAAAATAGCCACAAAAGTTCGTACAGAAGATGAGCATCCATTAGATATTAATATTATTAAATATGCCAGATCGTTATTTAAAGAAGTTAATTACGATACTTTCTGGCTTTGCTCTCTTTGGATTTTTTTACAGTTTTATTTAATGGAAAGAGTTAATCCAAACAAAGAGAGATACTGGAAAAAAATAATTTCTGAAGAAAAAAGACTAAGAGGTGAATATTTATTTCTTGAAAAATTAGACGACCTTGTAAAATTAATACCCTTCATGAAACGATTTGCCTGGAATATTGCCGTGGTGGCTACGAAGTAAGTTTAATTAACTTTCTGTACCTCTAACAACAATCATAAAGTATATTTGAGCTACAATTGCAATTATAAATAACCTGGCAAGAACTGATTTTAAAAACTGTTTTTCATTTAATAAGCAATTTGTATACAATCCAGCCCATCCAATCCATGACCAGCAAATATAACGATATTCCATAGCACAAGCAAAAGGATTTCTTGTCAAATATGCAATATCTATTAAATGGGCTAGAGCAACAACAGCAAATGATAGCTTGGAAAAATTTGATTTGAAAGCTACTTTTAAGGCAGCTAGATAAGCTATCAAATGAACCCAAAGAAATAACCATGCAAATCCTATATGTGGGGTGTCAAAATGGAAAACAGAAAGTACTGAACTTATAAAAATATATGACCAGTAACTATATCTTTTCGTTGTTTCACGAGGCCATGCATGGTTCCAGGGGTCTTTCCATACAGTTTCAAAATTTTTAAATATTGTAGTTGGAAGAAATCTGTCAATAAGAGGTCTGTCATCAATACGAAGAGTAGCTGCTAATCCACCTGCATTATTTGGAAATAGTTTCCCGGAATAAGGTTTATTATGAAGTAATGTCCATGGTAATAAAGAAGCAAGTGCCAAAAGCAAAATAAATATTATCTTTTTTTCTAATCCTTGAGATTCCTTATTCTTTTTCAGACTCCAAAAACAAATGACTATAACAGTTAAAATTGCACCTCCAGCTGTTAGCTTAGAATAAAGCCCAAGAGAAGCAGCAAGAAACAAAAAAAATGCTGTTTTTTTAGACCATTGAAAATAAAGTTTATAACCCAATGCTAATACAGTAAGAGAAAGAAGTATCGCTAAAGAATCATTATTATAAGTTGAGAACATAATTACAAACATCGGAGTAGTTGCTATAAAAAGCAAAACTAAAGACTGGATAAATGAATTTGTGGTCATTTTCTTTATAAACCAAAAAATAATAAATATAGCAAAAAGTCCATAAAAAACAGATAATCCTCTGACGCAATTTATATGAAGTAATTTATCTGATGACTTAAGTGAGGCTGGAAAAATAAAGCTATTTAAAAAATAATAAGCCGGTGGTTGCCATGTCTCCCATCCTTCGTAAGGAGCTGGTAGTTTATGTCTAGTAGCAAGTATTTCACTATATTGAATGTGACCATCAAAGTCATAAACCCTCCAATTATATGGCGTATTTCTAAAATAAAAAAACATTCCGGAAAGCCATATTATTGATACTATTAAAAACACTTTTAATTCTTTAAAATTATACATATATCCTAATCTATTGCTTTCCTAACATTTCCCTAACTGATCTTTTGATAGCTTCTTTAGAATTATATTTTGCTCTCCAGTCAAGACCATGAATTTTAGTTAAATCAAATCGAACGATTGGTACATCTCCCTTCCAGCCTCTATCCCCACCAGTATATTGAAGGCTCACATTCCTAAGTCCCATTTCTTCTAACACAACTTCAGCAATTTCATTTACTGTAATATAACTATCAGTTGCTATATTAAAAACATTTACAATTTTATCAGTCTTGTCAATTACAAATTTCATGGCATCTACAACGTCACTCACATGAATGTAAGATTTACTTTGTTTTCCATCTCCTAATATCATTAACTCTTTTGGGTGCTCTTTTAGTTTTCTAATAAAGTCATAGGCAACTCCATGGGTTTGATTTTTACCTACGACATTAGCAAATCTAAATATCCATGACTTCATATCAAACATATGACAAAATGCACTTATTATAGCTTCAGCTCCTAACTTGCATGCTCCATACATAGAAGAAGGAAGTAATGGTCCAAAATCTTCCGGGGTTTCAGTAAAACCAACATCACCATAAACCCCACTTCCAGATGAATAAGCAATAGATTTAACACCAGTTAACCTCATTGATTCAAGCAAATTATAGGTAGCAATAATACCTAATCGTAGATCTAAATCGGTTTCTGTCATTGCTTTTGAAATATCAGGATTAGCTGCAAAGTGATAAACAAAATCATGTCCTTTGATATTTTCTTTTATTAGCTCAAGATTTTGAAGATCTCCTTTTATCAATTTTAAATTTTTATTCTTTAAATGGTGCTGAATATACGATATTTGACCAGAACAAAAATTATCAAAAACAGTAACTTCAGCTGTTTTATCTTCACATAATTTATCAACTATTGTTGAACCAATAAAACCTGCTCCACCAGTAACAAAATATTTCATGCCATAACCTTTGTATTCAACTTCTTTGCTAATTTCTTAGCATTAGCAATACAAACATCACTATTTATATAAATAAACTGAGCAAAACGACCAAGTAAATTTATTTCTAATCTATCAAAGTATTCATAAATTATTTTCATGCTTCTTGTGTAATTAAGATCATACACAGGGTAGGCATATTTAATATATTTAATATCTGTTTCACACACATCAGCTCTCTCAATAAAACCTTCTTTTATTAACCAGAATACTGTCTTATCAATTACTTCTTTACTCTCAACTTTTTCCTTAGGAATATTACTATTAAACGTAACCTCTGCAAAAATTGAAGAACATCCGGGTGGAGCTAGAGTATCTGAGAAGCCTGTGCTAAAACAATATCTATGAGCTAAGCTATCTTTATCATGGACATACATTGCTGTTAAACTATTGTGCTTGATTTTATTTAGTCCAACCAAAACCACTGCCATTGAATTATAACGTAAAGCATTTATAGCATCTTTTATACTTTCAGGTACATCTTGTTTTAATATTTTTATTAGTTCAAATATTGGAAGCGTCGATACCAAACTTCCATATGAATGAGCGGAGTTTTGAGTTTGAACATACCATTTATTGTCTTTTTTAGATATGGCTTTAACTTCTGAATTTGTGTAAATGTTTTTTAATTTATTCTCAAAAGCACGTACTAAAGATTGAATCCCTCCTTTTTTTGGATAATAAAAATATAATTGATGAGTATAACCTTCTGTTTCAATGCCTATAGCTGATTTAATAATATCTTCAACAGGGGGTTTTGGTATTCTTTCTACCCATTCCATTCCCATTTCTGCCGGATCAATTTTCCAGATTTTTTCATTATAAGGAAGCATATATTTATCTGATATTGATGTGCCGAATGTATAATAAAACCACTCTTTTAAATTAGAGGGTTTAGGATGATCATTCTTTAAGTAATCTCTTAAGCATTCAAAAATTTCTTCTTTATCCAATGCATGCAAACCATTTTCGAACGGATATTTCACAAAGCATCCTTTATACCAGATCTTATTACTTCGTCTTTTTTTGTGAATATTTTCTCCTAATAAATCAACCTCAAATTTAAGAATATCTTTATTAGATGAAAACATTATATGTCCACCAATATCGTAAAGAAAGCCATTTTTTTCAAACGTTGTACAAAGCCCCCCGCAACTATTATCCTTTTCTAAAATTTCGTAATCCTGTTCTAGAAAATAAGCTAAAGCAAGCCCAGAAATCCCTCCACCTAAAATACCTACTGTCATTTTTAACCCCTGTTTTAATTTTAAAGATTAATCATAATACTCTTGTAAAAAAATCCTCCTAAAAGTCCATATTGTACTTGAAAACTTTCTTAAGGTAGTTGTTCCAATCCTTTCATAATAATTTATGGGAACCTCAGTATACTTATATCCATGCTTAATCGGTCTAATTAAAAGCTCTACAGGAAATGCCGGACCATCTGCCTTCCAATCTAACGAGTGGATTAAATCTCTTTTATATGCTCTCATTCCACTGTGTACATCTGTTGTTTTTATCCCATGTCTTAGCCAGGCAAGAAAAGCAAAAAACCTATTGGCTAAAAAATTAGGGAAAGGCATATTTTTAGGCTTATTTAACACTCTTGTAGTATTTACTAAGTCATATCCATCTCTACAGAGTTTGACAAGTTTTGGTATATCTTTGCTTGGATAGGTACTATCACAATCCATAGTAACAATTACTTCTCCACTCGCTGATTTTAAAGCAAGCTCCATTGCTTTACCATAACCCTTTGGTGGAAATTGTTTTATTACTTTTGCCCTATTCTTTTCAGCAATCTCAGCAGTTTTATCCTTACTACTATCAACAAGCAAAATTTCTGCTTCTGGAACAGCTACTTTAATATCATTAATGACTTTTTCAACAGCACCTTCCTCATTCATAGAAATCATTACAACTGATACATCTACCATAACCATTTCCTTTCAAGGGTTACTTTTGGGCAACAAATACAAATTGAAATGCAAATAATTCTTTACGAATCCTGCAAATAATTTTTTCTAAAGGTAAAAAATATTTTATATATTGTTTATAAAGCGGATTATCTAAAATTGCCCGTGGATTCTGGAGAGATTCTAGATTAGCCTTACCTTTCATAAACCGTTTTATAAATGGAACAAATGGTCGAACAATACCAGGATTAAAATCTTCTTTTATAATTTTTAATCTTGCTGCTTTTATTAAACGTCTCATGCTAGATAAGGTAAAAAAACGAATATGTGTACGATCGCAGGTGCCAGTATCAGTATAGTTAAAAGCACCAAACAAAAACTTAAGGCGAACATCCCATATAACAACGTTTGGAAGAGAAATAATAATTTCCCCATCTGGTTTTAATAATGATTGATAAAGAGAAAGGACAGAGAAGGGATCATAAAGATGCTCTAAAATATCTGCAAAAATAATAATGTCAAATTTTCTATTTTTAAGATTACACGGCAACCTGTTGAAATCTTCAATATCAACTTCATAAGCTTCATCTAAGCGTTGTTTGGAAATTTCAATAGCTTTTTTCTCTCTTTCCAAACCAACGACATAATTACCTTTTTTTTTAAGACTTTCTCCAATTGCTCCATATCCACAGCCAACATCAAGAATTTTCTTTCCGGAAGAAACACACCTAACTAATGCAGGATTAATATCTTCATAATATTCATAATTTTTTTTATATAAGTTCTCGATTTTTCCTCTCTTATTTTTTGGACTTTAATTAAAAATCAATAGTGGTAGCTAGAGGTCAATTTTAGCTCTCGTTGAAGAGATTGCCTCCTATTAAATATATTCATCATTACTTTCGACCCATCAAAATCAAATTTAAATCTCATTCTTCTCATTCCATATTCAGACATAGCTCTGGTTAATTTTGACTGCATTTCTTTAGGGCAGTAAAAAAGCATAAATCCACCACCACCGGCACCTAAAATTTTTCCACCTAAAGCACCATTTTTTATTCCCAGTTCATATAAATCATCAATACTGGAGTTAGTAATTCTGTTTGATAATCTTTTTTTAGCTTGCCAGTGTACATCCATTAATTTTCCAAACTCATCCAGATTTCCAGAATTAACCGCATCAAGGGTTTTAAAACCAATGTCTTTTATTTCATGAAGACTTTCTACAACTATTTTATGAGTTTCATTCTTTTTGTTTTGTGTTGCTTTGTTTTGCTCTTTTAAAATTTCTGAAGCCGACCTTGTGGTATTGGTATAGTATATAAGTAATGAACTCTCCAATTCATCAATCGCATCCTCAGACAACCTTTCAGGTCTTTTTACTTTTACTAAACCATTTTTATTTATATCCATTACAATGAAACCACCAAAAGCTGCAGTATATTGATCCTGTTTACCTACAGGCTGTTTTAAAACATCCATTTCAATATGACAGGCTTCTTCAGCTAAGTCCTGCTGCGAAATAGAAATATTTTTATAACAATGAAGAGCATTTAATAAACCAACTAAATAACAACCAGAAGAGCCTAAGCCCGTACTTGCTGGAATATCTGCCATAGACTGGATTTCAACAGCACTTGTAACTTTCATAAGTCTTAATGATTCTCTTACAAGATCATGTTTTATATCTTCAATATTTGAAACTTCTTCATATTTTGAATATTTAACTCTTATTAAATCATCCACTATAGGTGTATTTAAGTGAATGTACATGTACTTGTCTATAGTTACAGAAAAAATAAAACCACTATGTTCACTGTAGTAAGAAGGCAAGTCAGTTCCACCTCCGCCAAGAGTTATTCTAAATGGTGTTCTTGTAATTATCATTTCAAATCTTCTCCTTTTGTATAATTTCCTCAGCTGTAGCAAGGGCTTCTTTTGTATCTATTGCCAAGACAAAACTATCTGTTAAATATCCTTTTATTATAATTCCTTTAGAAATTAATTCCGGGAAAATATCTTTACCAAAGTCAGAAGCAGCATTATTAGGAATCATATTTAAAATGTCCGGTTCTAAAATATAGACCCCTGCATTTACATATCCTTCTATACTATTTCCTCTTCCCTCAATAAAAGAATCTATCACATTATTTCCTGTAATCTTTATAACACCACCAGCAATACCTGAATTTAAAGCTTCTTTAGGATTAAACAAAGCTATAGTCACTTTAGAATTCTGAGAAATGTGGAAATCTAACATTTCGCTTAGATTTAAATTTGTATAATTATCCCCATAAATAACAAAGAATCTTTCATTCTTAATAAACCATTCTGCATTTTTTACTGCTCCACTAGTACCTAAAGGTTTATTTTCCAAAGAATACTGAATATTTATATTCCATTTATCCCCATTACCAAAATAATTTTTAATGACTTCAGGTAGATGGTAAACAAGCACACAAATATCTTTTATATTATGCTTTTTCAAAAGTAAAATATTATGTTCTAAAATAGGTTTGCCAGCTACCTCATACATTGGCTTTGGTATATTTTCAATGTTCAGTCTTTTCCCGAATCCACCAGCAAGTATAAATGCTTTCATTTTAGTTCCTCAAGATACAAGGATATCACTGCCAAACATTAGTTTTTAAATTTGGGTATATAATCTAGTAAAATGAGTTACAAAGATTTGAACCACATAAAAACATACTTAGAACAAACATCAAAAATTGCACTAATGCTTGATAGAGACTAAGGGGTATATTATATACTGGTGATGATTATACCGTGTAATATCACCACATACCTTAAAATGTTTACAAGAACCATATCAAAATTTATAAAGTCATCAAAAAAAAGCATTCTTTTACTTGGGCCAAGGCAGGTTGGAAAGTCTACTTTAATCAAGAGCTTATCGCCAGCTCTGAAAATCAACTTAGCATTAGAGGATACTTTTCTGGATTTTGCAAGCAATCCAAAGGAGCTAACAGATAAACTATCACAGGTAAAATATCAAACTGTTTTTATTGATGAAATACAAAGATTACCCGGATTGCTAAACACTATACAAGCTATACTTGACGACAGCAAAAAGCCGTTAAAATTTTATTTAACAGGTTCAAGTGCAAGAAAATTAAAAAGGGGTAAAGCAAATCTTTTGCCAGGGAGAATTCACACATATTATTTATTTCCTCTCACTGCCAAAGAACTAAATTATGAGCTTGATTTACATGAAGTATTATCTACTGGCTCCTTACCTGGCATCTTAACTGAGAAAGAAAAAAAAGAAAAATATAAAACATTACGCTCATATGCATCTGTTTATTTAAAAGAAGAGATTCAAGCTGAAGCTCTTACAAAAAACATAGAAGGATTTTCCAGATTTTTGTTTGTAGTTGCAGCTGAAGCCGGTAAATTTTTAGATATTTCAAAGATTTCAAGAGAAGCAAGACTCCCATGGCAAACGACTTTAAGATATTTTGAAATTTTAGAGGATACTTTAATTATTCAGCGTTGCGAGTCATTCAGTAAGTCTGAAAGAAAACGTTTAGTTCAGTGTCCACGATTTTTCTTTTTTGATATTGGTGTTTTAAACGCTTTATTAGGAAATTTTAACCTGTCGCCAGATCGCATAGGAATACTATTTGAGCATTTGATTTTTAATCAGATTGTACATAGTGCAGCTGCACTAGACAAAGACATTAGAATATCTTCTTACAGAACCGGACATGGAGCTGAAATAGATTTTATCGTGGAATTAGAAGGAGAAGTATATGCAATAGAAGCAAAAGCATCAAGAAACATTGGACTATCAGATCTTCGTGGTTTTCAAAGTTTTAAAGAGTTTTATAAAAAACCTCATAAGTGTTATGTAGCTTACCTTGGTGATTCTGCTAAAAAAATCAATGGCATAACTATACTTCCCTGGATAGAACTAATTAAAGAGCTGGATTTATAGTAAGCACATTATCGAACATTAGTTTAGATTTTTTAAAATTATTACCGCGAATTCTCCGGGTATAATGTAGTAAAAGGAATCACAAAGATTTGAACCACATAAAAACCTACTTAGAACAAATCGGTTTGTGCAATTTAGAGTTAATGTTTCTAAAAAGGCGTGTATAATAGAGTTATGTATTCTAGACTTCTACAATCTCCCCTGAAAGGAAAGCAAAGTTTCTTTATCTTTGGTGCAAGAGGAACAGGAAAAAGTTTCTGGATAAATAATGAAGTAAAAGAAAAAATCGTTATAGATCTACTTGATTCAGATATTAATTTTGATCTTGAGGCACACCCCAAAAAATTAGAAAATTACATACCACAAAATTATAATGGATGGATAGTAATTGATGAAATACAAAAAATCCCTTCTTTATTAGATGAAGTTCACAGATTAATTGAAAAAAGAAGGGTTAAGTTTATTTTGACAGGATCAAGCGCAAGAAAATTAAAAAGAAAAGGTTCAAATTTACTTGCTGGAAGAGCTTTGATTTATAGAATGTATCCACTAACCACAAAAGAGTTAGGTAAAGATTTTGATTTATATAAGTCTTTATTATATGGACAATTACCACAGATATACAATGAACCTGGAATTAACTCTGATAAATATTTAAATTCATATGTGAAAACTTATCTAAAGGAAGAAGGACTTAGCAGAAATTTAGGCGCTTTTTCAAGATTTCTAGAAGCAGCAAGTTTTTCGCAAGGCTCGGTTTTAAACATGAGTGAAGTTGCCAGAGAAGCTGGAATAAAACAAAAAACTGTAGAGGGTTATTTTGATTTACTTGAAGATATGCTTTTAAGTTATAGAATACCCATTTTTACAAGGAGAGCAAAGCGTAGATTAATAGCTCATCCAAAGTTCTATTTTTTTGATGTGGGGATTTTTCGAACATTAAGACCAAAAGGAATCCTAGATAAAAAAGAAGAAATAGATGGGCCTGCCCTTGAAACATTGGTTTTACAAGAGCTAATAGCTTTAAACGATTACTATGACCTGGGTTATGAAATGTACTATTGGCGAACAAGCCACGGAGCCGAGGTAGATTTTATACTTTATGGACCTAAAGGATTAGTAGCTATTGAGATAAAAAGAGCAAAAAAAATACACTCTTCTGATTTGAACGGATTGAGATCTTTTGCAAAAGATTATAAAGAAGCAAAGCTGTATATTTTTTACTGCGGTGATAAAAAAGAGTATCATGAAGATATTCAAGTAATCCCAATTACAAATGCATTTAAAACTCTTAAGGAATTTCTTTAGAAAGCAAAAGAACCTGATTCAATGCATCTTGAGTAGCGATTGCTAATACAAATCATTACTAACACAAAAGAAGGAACCGAAGCCGCAACTATACTTCCCTGGATAGAACTAATTAAAGAGTTGGGTATATAATTTGCAACAGGAGACAAAGTAATGAACTACATAAAAACTTATCTGGAACAAACATCAAAAATTGCACAAATGCTTGATCAGGAACAAATTCATCTAGCAATAAATATTCTTTTAAATGTAAGAAACGAAAAAGGCCGACTATTTATTCTGGGGGTTGGCGGTAGTGCAGGAAATGCTTCACATGCAGTTAATGATTTTAGAAAAATAGCCGGGATTGAAGCTTATGCGCCTACGGACAATGTTTCAGAACTTACAGCCAGAGTAAATGATGACGGATGGGATTCTGTTTTTTCCAGCTGGCTAAAGGTAAGTAACCTGAACTCAAAAGATGTTTTAATAATTTTTTCAGTCGGTGGCGGCAGTATAGAAAAAAACATAAGTACAAATCTTGTTAAAGCCCTGAATCATGCAAAATCAGCTGGGGCAAAGACTATTGGTATAGTAAGCAGAAATGGCGGTTATACAAAAGAAGTTGCTGACTGCTGTATATTAATTCCTACATTAAGTCCGGAAACAGTAACACCACATGCAGAAGAATTTCAGGCAGTTGTCTGGCATTTATTAGTTTCACATCCTGAAATCCAAAAAAATCAGATGAAGTGGGAAAGCACTGTTCAGACAGTTTCTATAAACAAATGAACGTGGCAGTTTTTTTAGATCGTGACGGTGTTATAAATCCTCTGGTTTTAAATCCAAAAACAAATGAGCATGAAGCACCTGCAAATCAAAATGATTTTAAATTATTTCCTTATGTGATTGAAGCCCTGAAAGAATTACAGAAGCTGGGTTACAAACTATTCCTGGTGTCAAACCAGCCGGATTACGCTAAAGGAAAAACTACTCTTGAAAATTTAAAATTGGTTCATAACAAACTGGACTCTATATTAAAAGAAAATAATATTATTTTTACTGAATATTATTATTGCTATCATCATCCGGAAGGAGTTATTCCTGAATACTCATTTAAATGTAAATGCAGAAAGCCCGGCAATTTATTTTTAATTCAGGCACAGGTAAAATACAATCTGGAATTTCCAAAATCCTGGATGATTGGAGACAGTGATGTGGATATTTTTTGCGGTCAATCAGTAAAAGCAGGAACTATTCTGGTTAAAACAAGAGAATCTGCTCATAGAACAGGGAAAAGCACACCAGAATATATAGCTAACAATTTACAAGAAGCTGTTGACGTGATAAAAGAGAAACAAGGAGATATCTATGTTAAACATTAAAGATTTAAAAATTAAAATATTTGCAGATGGCGCAGATATTAAAGCTATGATTGAGGCCTATAAAGGAGGTATTGTAAAAGGTTTTACTACAAATCCAAGTCTGATGAAAAAAAACGGGATTACGAATTATGAGTCATTTGCAAAAGAAGTTTTAAAGTACATTCCTGACAGGCCGATTTCCTTTGAAGTTTTTTCAGACGAGTTTGATGAAATGGAACTACAGGCAAAAGAAATAGCTTCCTGGGGAAAAAATATAAATGTAAAAATTCCTATTACAAATACAAAATGTCACTCTTCAATTCCACTGATTAAAAAATTATCAGGCGAAGGACTTTCTTTAAATGTTACTGCAATTCTCACCGTGGAACAGGTAAGAGAAACTCAGAAAGTATTAAATCCTGATGTTTACAATATAGTCTCGGTTTTTGCAGGAAGAATTGCTGATACAGGAAGAGATCCTGTGCCTTATATGACTGAATGTTCAAAAATACTAAAACCACTACAAAAAACTGATTTACTGTGGGCAAGCTCAAGAGAGCTTTTAAACATATTTCAGGCTGAAGCTGCCGGGTGTCAGATTATTACTGTAACAAATGATATTTTAAAAAAATTATCAAATGTCGGAAAAGATCTTACAGAGCTTTCGCTGGACACTGTAAAAATGTTTTACAGTGATGCTTCTCAGGCTGGATTTAAAATTAATACAGGCAAAGTAGGAATTAAATAAGTGCTAAAATTAAGTCCGTCAAATGAATATGATCTATATAATCGGTTCAGGACCAGCAGGTGTATCTTGTGCTCATGCACTACTTAGCCAGGGGCTTGAGGTTACTATGCTGGATTCCGGAATAGAACTTGAAAGTGAACGTACAAAGATTTTAGAGAAATTAAGCAATACTAAACCAGAGAACTGGGACTTAGGCTTAATAAATACAATTAAAGGAAATACTGTAGCAAGTACCAGTGGCAGTTTTTTTAAGGGTGTTTACGGATCTGATTTTCCTTATAGAGAAACAGACACATATCTGCCTTATGAAGCTAAAAATGTTCAGCCAAGAATATCCCTGGCAAAAGGAGGACTAAGCAATATCTGGGGAGCTGCTGTTCTGCCATATCTTGATGAAGATATCAGAGACTGGCCAATATCAGTAAAAGATCTTGCGCCTTATTATGAATCTATACTTTCATTTATGGACATGGCTGCTGTTAATGATGATTTGGCTAGCAAGTTTCCTCTATACAGTAAAACTTACCAGTCTTTAATTTCTTCTCATCAGACTGTGGATCTGATGGAAGATCTTAAGGTAAATAAAAATATTTTAAATAAGAGAGGATTTTTATTTGGTCATTCGCGTCTTGCTGTACATTCTAAATCCACAAACGGAAGGTCTGGCTGTGTTTACTGTGGGCTTTGTCATTACGGCTGTCCTGTAGGCGCTATTTATAATTCTTCCGGCACATTAGAAGAACTTAAGAAAAATAAAAACTTTCATTATATAAAAGATGTTATTGTACAAAAAATTGCAGAATCAAATAGTACAGTTAAAATATTTGCTGCTTCAAGATTAAAAAATGAACCTGTTTTCTTTACCGGAACACGGATTTATTTAGCATGTGGTGTAATTTCTACTACTAAGATTTTGCTAAAATCACTTGAAGCTTATGACAGAGAGTTAACGATAAAAGACAGTCAATGGTTTTTAATTCCTCTAATCAGATATAAAAAATCTTCCGGTGTTGTAAATGAAAAATTGTATACATTGTCACAATTATTTGTTGAATTGTTTGATTTAAACTTAAGTAAAAATGTCATAAATCTTCAGTTCTATATGTATAATGATTTGTTTTTAAATGCCATAAAAAACATTTTAGGTTTTACATATCCCATATTTAAGTTCCCGGTTAATGAGCTACTGGACAGACTTATGCTCATAATGGGTTATCTGCATTCCGATTCTTCGTCTACATTTTCTATAAAACTCCAGGAAGATAAACTGGTAATGGAAGCAAAGATTAATAAAAATGTAAACAAAACCATAAGTGGCGTTTATAAAAAAATATTTGAAAATAGAAACTTATTTAAAGCCATTCCAGTACCAGGTATTACAAAGATTCCAAAACCTGGTTATGGATCACATTCAGGCGGCAGCTTTCCCATGAGATTAAAACCAAAAGATTTTGAGACTGACACTTTAGGCAGGCCTACAGGTTTTTCCAGAGTACACGTCATCGATTCTACAATTTTTCCAGGTATACCAGCTACCACTATTACACTAACTGTCATGGCAAATGCTTATAGGATAGCCTCCAGATATAATGATACTTAAGCCATGAATCAGCAAAAAAGAAAATGTATTATCTCCGGCACAAGCGGCTTTGTAGGTTCACACATTAAAAGTTGTTTTGTTAAAAATGAATGGGAAGTTTATGAACTAAAACATACTGTACAAAACGGTAATTTAAATGACAGGCATTTAATACCTTATTCATTAGGAGACAAAATTGATAGCAAAATTTTCAGCGACCTGGAAGTTTTTGTTCACTGTGCTTATGATTTTAGACAACGCAGATGGGAAGATATTTTTAATGTAAATATTACTGGCAGTATAAATTTACTTAGGGCAGCAAAATCAGCAGGTTTAAAAAAAATAATTTTTATTTCATCAATAGCTGCTTTTGATAACTGCAAATCCATGTATGGAAGAGCAAAGCTGGAAATTGAAAAAGAAGCCTTAAAAACAGAGGCTGTAATTATCAGACCAGGACTTGTTTACGGTCAAAATCCGGGCGGAATGTTTGGTGCATTAAATAAAGCTACTTCTCTTCTTCCGGTAATTCCGGTTATAGGAAGTGGAAATGATCTGATGTTTTTAATTCACATTGAGGATTTGTGCAGGTTAGTATATAAATTTTCCACTGGTGAGATAAAAAATTCCTTAAATCCAATGGTTGCAGCACATGAAGAAGGAAAAACTTTTAAAGATGTTCTTGATACCCTGTTAAATTCCAAAAACAAAAAAGCACTTTATATTCCAGTTCCATATAATTTAGTATTTGCAATGCTAAAAATAATAGAAGGAACAGGATTAAAAATCCGATTTAAGAGTGATAGTCTGATAAGTATGGTGAGTTATAATCCAAATCCATGTTTTGATCCTGAAATATCACGAAAGATTCAGTTTAGAGATTTTAATGTTCAAACCCTAAACTCTTAATTCTTTTTTCTTTTCAATATTTATATTCCATATATTGTCTTTGGTTTTAATTTCATTAATAATATTTTCTACAGCAATCATTGCACTTAACATTGAATGGTCCTGGTTATTATATCTATGCATACCATTTCGGCCTATTAAAAACAAATTTTCAAACTTATCTGTAAAACTTCTAACTACAGAAAATCTGTCATATGTACTGCAATATACAGGGTAAGTATTTTTCATTCTGATAATTGTGCTGTCAATAACATCATCTTTTTCTATAATATCTATTTTAGAAAGTTCGTTAATTGCAAATTTAATAAAATCTCCATCAGGCATATTCCATAAACTGCTTCCTTCATTGCAAAAATATTCAAGCCCAATCCACACATTTTCCGGATTTTGAACCATATACGGACTCCAGTTATTAAATATCTGAATCCTTCCAACCCTTACATCTCTTTCCTGAATATAAATCCAGTTATCGGGTATTAAATTATTAAATGTCTTTATTTTGGTTTCGTTTTTAATTTTTAGCTTCTTTAAAAGCAATCCAACTGTTATTAAATCGCGATAAGCAAGCCCGTTTGCAATCTCACGTACATCATGTGGTATTTTATTTTCAAAGCAGTTAATAAGCTCTTTAACAGGCATAGTTGAAAGAAAATAATCACCTGTTTGTGACTTAATTTCATTATTGTTTTCATCTCTTACTTTAATCTCTGTAATCCTGTTACCTTCACACTTTATTCCTGTAACTTTGTGTCTTTTAAAAATTTTTCCGCCTTTCTTTTCTACCATCCGGGCAACTGTTTCCCACATTTGTCCCGGTCCAAACTTTGGATACATGAACTGTTCTATTAAACTTGTTTCTATTTTTTTCTGTTCAAGGGAAAAATCTTTTGAAAAAATTTGTCTGAATGCATGAATCAGAGCTTTTGTAACTGATAAACCTTTAATTCTTTGCGCACCCCATTCCGGTTTAATCTGATTACACTTTACACCCCAGACTTTCTCGGTATAATCCTTAAAAAATGTTAAATACAGTTCACTGCCGAATCTGTTTATAAAAAAATCTTCAAGGGATTTTTCCTCTTTAATCGGAAAAAGTCTAATCTGTAAATAACTAAATCCTATTTTTAACATTCTTATAAAACCAAGATTGATAATTGTATTCATATTTAATGAAACAGGATAATTAAAAAACTTTCTTAAGAAAAATATCCTTGAGAGGCGATTCCTGATAAGCATTACTTTATCTGCCTTTTCAGGATCACTTCCATTTTTAGACAGAGCTGTCTGTAAGGGTAAAATATTCTGCCACCACTGCATAACCCTGTCAGATTTAGAAAAAAACCTGTGTCCGCCAATATCTATTCGATTTCCTTTATAATTTATAGTTTTTGAAATGCCACCTATATCATCAGTCATTTCAAAAATAATTGGTTTAATATCGGTCTTATTTAAAAGTTCATAAGCAGTAGTCAATCCTGCTGGACCTGCTCCGACAATTATTGCTGTTTTATTCTCTCTACTCATATATTATTCAATTGATTTATCTATAGAGACGCGCCATGGTACATCTCTAATAATACAATTTTATGATATATTATAGTTTTCCAAGAAAATTATACTGGAGCGATATAAAAAATGAAAATTGTAGTAGTTGGTTTAGGTTATGTAGGTTTAGTCACTTCAGCATGTTTGGCTGAGCTTGGGCATGATGTTTTAGGAATTGACATTGATCCTGAAAAAATTAAACTGTTAAAAGACGGCCAAATGCCAATTTATGAACCCGGCTTACGAGAACTGGTTTCAAAAAATAATTCTGAAGGCAGATTAAATTTTACAAATAGTTTTAGTACTGAAATTGATACGGCTGATCTTATATTTTTAGCAGTGGGTACTCCATCAAAAGAAAACGGCATTCCGGATGTAAGCGCTATTTATAAAGCAATAGATTCATTGGTTCCGTTTATTAAAAAATATAAAATTTTTATTTTAAAATCCACTGTTCCGATTGGCATGAACTTTGAAATAAAAAAATATTTAAAAACCAAACTGATTTCTGAATTTGAAGTAGTTTCAAATCCTGAATTTTTAAAGGAAGGCACTGCTATTCAGGATTTCATGAAGCCAGACAGAATTATAATAGGCACAGATAATATAAAAGCTTCTGAAATAATGAAAGAACTTTATTCTCACTTTACAAGGAACAGTCACCCAATCTTAATAATGGATCCACTTTCAGCAGAAACAGTAAAATATGCCAGCAATTTAATGCTGGCTTTAAAAGTATCTTTTATAAATGAACTTGCTCTCTTATGTGATTCAATCGGCGCAGATATAAGAAGAGTACGGGAAGGCATAATTACAGATCCAAGAATTGGCTCACAGTTTTTATATCCTTCAGTTGGTTATGGTGGATCATGTCTTCCAAAAGACGTTCAGGCTGTAGTTCACCTCTGTAAAGAAAAATCAATCGATCTGTTAATTCCCAGTGCAGTACTTAAAGCAAATGAAAATCAATCCGGCTGGTTTATAAATAAAATAGCAGTTTACTTTGGAAGTGAAATAAAAAATAAAACACTTGCCATCTGGGGTACGAGCTTTAAGGCAGGTACTGATGATATCAGGGAATCTCCGGCGATTAAAATAATCGAAGGGCTGGCAAAACTAGGTGTCAAGCTAAAGTTATATGATCCTATTGCTTTAAAAAACACAAAAAAATATTTTGAGAATTCTGAATTTAATAAGAAACTGGAATATGCAAAAAGTGAAATGGACTCAGTAAGTGGTGCAGATGCACTGATAGTATGCACAGAATGGCTTCAGTTTAGAAGTCCAGACTTTGAAAAACTCGCATCTTCACTTAAGGATAAAATAATCTTTGATGGCCGGAATTTATATGATCCGGAGAAACTAAAATTATACGGATTAGGCCATATCGGTATAGGAATTCCTGCTAACAAAGTAAAAGCTAAGGTTTGATATCCGAAACAAGTACTTCCTAATCTCCACTATATGAAGGATGTTTCACTTAAGTTATTAACCTAATCATAGTTTTATTGTTGTTACTCAGATGGCTCTTATGGTGACGTGGAATAATACTAATAAATTTCTTACAAATCCCAGCTCTTAAATCTAATATTAAATGCATAAAACAAATAAATTGAAGTTTATTAAATCAATTGCCTGTTTATTGGCCGTGTTTTTATTTAATTTCCCTACTTTTGCTGCTCTGAATACAGGTAATAATAAAGACAATGACCTGAAATTTTCTAACCTTTTTGTTATTCCTGATTATTTCTCATCAAAACTAACTTTTTCAAAACATGATTATTTAATTTCTGAGGATTTTACAGAGGATAGTCAGCCAGTACCTGGTAGTGAAGATACTTCCGAACCTGAAGAAGACCCACCTCTGGATCCTTCTTTGGAGCCTACTATTTGGGATTCTTCCAGCGATCCTCCTTCTCCGGATTTACCGTCTTCTAATGATCTATTACCTGCTACAGACATTTCTTTACCGGATACTTTTACGGATAGTCCATCTACTTTTGAGGAAAATACATTACCACCTTCTGATGTATCATCTCCTCCAGTTCCCTCCTTTGAGAATATTCCTTCCCCTGCCCAGGAAACTCTTCTTGATAACGAAGGAGCAGCTACAACAAACACTGTAACTCAGGGTAGCAATAAACCAGAGTATGTTCCTGGTGAAGTTCTAATCAAATTAAAAAGCCCAGTAGTTAATTCAATGCTTTCTGCACGTACTACTGGTATTAATGCTACAAATGAAATATTACCAGATCTCCCTGGAGATCTGGATTCTGTCATTTCCGGTATTCAGATGATCCATAATTCATCACCTTCTGTTAACCATACTTTATCTTCCCGTACTGCAGGCGGTACAGTTTCACCTGGTGAAGATCCATCTCAGAGATGGTTTGTCGCTAAGCTTAAAGATGATATTACAGTAGAAGATGCTATTTCAGCATTAAAAAATGATTCAGCTGTAGAGTATGTAGAACCTAATTATATAGTTCACATAGCCAGCGATCCAAATGATCCTTATTACTCTTCTATGGGAAGCTGGGGGCAGGATTATGATGATTTATGGAGCTTAAAAACTATTAAGGCTGGAAGCGCCTGGGATATTTCTCAGGGTGAGGGAGTACTAGTAGCAGTACTGGATACAGGAATAGATTCTACACATGAAGATCTTGCAGCTAATATCTGGACAAACCCAAATGAAATTCCAGACAATGGAATTGATGACGACAATAATGGATACAAAGATGATGTAAGAGGATGGGACTTTGTAGCTAACGATAATGATCCATCAGATGTATTTGGACATGGAACACATGTAGCAGGAACTATTGCAGCCAGTGGAAATAATGGAATAGGAATAATCGGAGTAGCACCAAAAGCAAAAATACTCTCGCTTAAAATACTTGGAGATGATGGATCTGGATCACTAGACATAATAGCTTCTGCTATTTATTATGCTACTGACAATGGTGCAAGAGTTACAAATAATTCATATGGAGGAGATGGAACATATCAGGCATTAAATGATGCATTTGAATATGCAAAATCACAAGGAGTAGTTTCAGTAGTAGCAGCAGGAAACGCTAATAAAGATGCCAGTGGGTTTACTCCTGCAAATGCCCCTGCTGTAATAACAGTAGCAGCAGTAGATTACAGAGGAAAGAGAGGATATAGCATTAGAAATGGAGTAGAAGTACCATTTTCAAACTTTGGAAATAAAGTAGATGTAGCAGCACCAGGAGTTGGAGTTCTATCTCTTAGAGGAAGAAATACATGGTTAAGTGATCGCAGGTATTTAATGAACTTTGTTCCTACAAATGATCCTAACGCAAAATACTTTCAGGGAAATGGAACAAGTTTTGCTTGTCCTCATGTAGCAGGAGTAGTGGCATTACTTTTATCAAGAGAAAATAATCTAAACACAGATGATGTAAGAAGAATATTACGTGCAACAGCTACTCTTAAGCCAATATCTACTGAGTTTATAGGAGCAGGAATTGTTCAGGCAGATAAAGCAGTTAATCATTTACCAGCATCATCTTATCCTCTTGCTTTATTAAATACTGTAAGCCTGAGTACCCCACCTCTTTATTCAGTAAAAGGTACAGTAGACAGCACTACATATACTATTTCTATATCTATGGAAGGAGCTTACTCAGACAATAGCACTATAGTAAAACAAGGAAGCGGCAGCATTACAAATGCTGAGCTCGGTACTTTTGACAGAGGAATATTAACTGACGGAACATATTATGTTAGACTCACTGCAAATAAAAACAATGCAGAAGACTCTTCTGTAATATCTTTAGTTTATGATTCTTCGTTACTTGATGGGTTCCCTGTTGATGTATCTTCTTTATTCCAACCAGGAGCTACGCCTGGAGTTACTGACTTGAAAATTTCTGATCTGGATGGCAATGGGACCAAAGAGTTAATAGTGACAGGTCTCTTATGGCCAACTCCTTATGCAGGCATAATAAAAATTCTAAATGCTAACGGCAGTCTCGTAAGAGATATATCTGTGCCTAACACAGGTTTTACAAATCTTGCAATAGCAGATTTAGACAGAGATGGTAAAAAAGAAATTATTGCATCTACAAGAAATAACATGGTTGAATTATATGTTTTTAATTTAAATGGTACTATCTATCCAGGATGGCCACAAACAATCCCTACTAACAACTGGGATTCAATTGCTAATACACCGTCTACAGCTGATGTGGATGGTGATGGTGACCTTGAAATATTTATTGTGGGTGTTGGTGGAGTAATAAGTGCATTCCATCACAATGGTCAAACTTTAACAGGATGGCCTAAATATTATTCAAGCGAACCTACTAAAGGAGTAGCTGCTTTTGGTGATTTAGATGGTGACAATAAACCTGAGATTATCCTGGGTGGAAATGAAGACAATAAAATTTATGCCTGGAGAGCAGATGGGACTTCTCCCGATGGATGGCCTATTCAAAGAACAGTTCCTCCAAAGCCTGATGAATGGGCTAAAGTTGGTTGTGGAGCAGCAGTAATTGGCGATGTAGATAGAAATGGTACTAATGAAGTAATATTTCCAGCAGGTACGCAGGTATTTGTAGTGGATAATATGGGAAATAATTTACCTGGCTGGCCTAAAGATACAAAGATTGATAATTATACTGTTGTTATAAATGGACCACCATCGCTGGCAGATATTGATAATGATGGAGACCTTGAAATATTTATCCCGGATCCTATGGGCGACGCTCCTTCAACACCGCATGCATGGCATCATGATGGAACCCTTGTAACTGGCTGGCCTATTAACCTCTGGAATTATATTATCGGTAACCGCGGTGAAGGTAATAGTATTTATCAAACTCAGACACCGGTAATTGGAGTAATTGGAAACAATTCAGAAAAAGGAGTAGTAATAGAAGATTCAGGTCAGCTTGGTCTATTTAACAAAAATGGAACTCTAATAAATAATTTCTGGAAAACAGGTTTATATAGAAGAGTCCCAAACAACAATAAGCCTATTATTGCTGATCTGGATAACAACGGAAAAAATGATGTAATATTTGCTGCTGAGGGAAAAATATATGCCTGGAAAACAGAAGGTAATGCATCAGTTAAAAGTGAGTGGCCTATGTTTATGCATGATGAACAGAACACGGGGAATTATGGAAGTCCATTAGCAAGCAGCTCATCTTCTTCATCAAGCGGAAGTTCTTCTTCGTCAAGTAGTTCCTCTTCCTCCAGCTCATCCAGCTCATCATCTTCCGGTGGATCTTCTTCAAGCTCATCAGGTGGAGGTTCTTCAAGCGGTGCTTTAACTTGTACTTCTTCCCAATTTGCTTCCAGTGTAGTTGACTATAGTTCGATAGGAGGTGAGCCACCACTAGAACCTCTGCCACCTGCTTTGGCACTGGGCCCCCCTGATTGTGAGTGTCCTACATGTAGTAGCTGGAATTACTGTGAATGTGGACCCCCTAGAGCTTGGGCTCCTAGCTACGAGATGACACCTGAGTATATTACTCTCCAGTTTCCTGCACTTTCAAAAGCTACATCACTGTCTATCAGAAAAGCTTATGGATTTGGCTCAGTAATTAGTGTTATTCTGTACTTTACAGACGGCTCATTGTTCCCAATCTCAAGTATAAGTGATAGCACTAATTGTTCTAACAGGACTCTTACTATTCCTATTCCACCGGATGCACAGGATAGATTAATTTCACGCGTTAAGATCAATCTATATGGTCCCTCTACGGGTATTGATGCTGTAGCATTGAACTGCTTTGCTGAATTTAGCTCATCATCAGGCAGTTCATCTTCGTCGTCTTCAAGTTCTTCCTCCAGCTCGTCATCGAGTTCCTCGTCAGGAGGATTATCTTCATCATCTTCAAGTTCTTCATCAAGTAGTTCCTCTTCAAGTGGTTGTGGAGCAAGTGAAACAATTACCTATCTTCTTGGAGAAGAAATATTTATACCTAGCGAAGGGGATTATCAGGGTCGCCCAATAGCAGGAAATTTACATTGTCCAGAAGAAGACTACATAGTAACTAAAATAGCTTACAAAGATTGCAATACCGGTGATTGGGATGGTGCAGATGGTTTAACTATTGCATGTTCCAAACTCAATCCAGATGGCACATTGTCAGATACTACAAGTTTACTTGCTAACCCGGACCTTGCTACTAACAGTCGTAGCTTTAGTGAGCTTCCTTGTTCTTATCCCAATAGTGTTTACACCACAATCTTTGTAAAAGATTCTCCACTAACTTCAATAAACAACGACCAGTTAGATGGCTTTTCTGCAGGCTGTGCAAAAATTGGTGATCCTCATGATATAAGTGGATTAGGTCCTTTACAAGCACCTTTGCCAAGCGCTGATATTGATACAAATCCACGTCAATTAATATATGGTAGTTGTCCAAATGGATATGTTTTAACAGGAGTATATTATGATGAATTTCGAAATACATTTTCCTCCACCTATGATGCTGCTGATTCTTTAGGTATTTTCTGTCGCCCATTAAATTTATCTTGTACTCTATCTTCTTCCAGCGGTTCATCATCTACCCAGAAATTTATCGTGGGGGTGTCAAGTGAACCAAATGGTTTAACTTATTTATTCTCAGACGGCATTAATAATGTAAACAATATTACTATTTCAGGAAGTGAGGTTCCTTCTCTTAACATGTGGCACCATATTGCTTTTACATTTGATGGAACTACTGCATGGAATTATTACCTGGATGGAATGCCTGTTAAGAGTGGTAATTTTTCTATTCCAATTAATATAGTTAGCAATGCCCTTGAAATCGGCAGCAGAACTGATACACCTACTCCTTACTTTCTACAGGGGAAACTGGCCAATGTCAGGATATATAACTATGCTTTAACAGCTGATGACATTAATCAACTGTATATTTCTGGAGTAGATGATTTCACATGTACTTCTTCCAGCAGCTCGTCATCATCGAGTTCTTCTTCTTCCTCATCAAGCAGCTCTTCCAGTTCATCATCTAGCTCATCATCAAGTTCATCTTCAAGCTCAAGTAGCAGCAGCTCAGGAGGAGCAGGCGGATGCACTGGTAGTATTTTTGCTTCAGGAGTTAGTTATATAGCAGGATCCTACCCAACTTCAATTGTAAAAGGAGATTTTAATAATGATTCTAAGCTGGATTTAGCTGCTGGTAATTATTCCGGTAACTCAATTTCAGTTTTTCTGGGAAATGGAGATGGAACATTTGCAAATCAGGTAGCTTATCTTACAGGTAACACTCCATTTGCACTTGTAAGTGGAGACTTTAATAAAGATTCTAAACCAGACTTAGCTACGACTAATTATTCAGGCAATAGTGTTTCAATTTTACTGAATGCTGAAAGCGGAATGTTTTCAAATCAGGTTACATATGCAGCAGGATTAAGTCCAAGAGGAATTGCTGCGGGAGATTTAGATAATGATTCTAATTTAGATCTGGTAACAGCAAACAACCAAGGCGATAACATCTCTCTTTTATTTAATAATGGAAATGGAACATTTGCAAATCAAGTGATTTATTCAGCAGGCAATAATCCTCAGGCAGTAACAATAGGGGACTTTAATAAGGATACGTTACAGGATCTGGCAGTTACAAATTATGCAGACAATAATGTTCACATCTTATATCAGCGGGAAGATGGAACATTTGGAAATCTGGATATATATTTAGTGGGGATTGCACCCGGGCAGATTCTAAATGAAGATCTTAATTCTGATTCAAATCTGGATCTTGTGGTTGTAAGTCAGGGTAATGGCTTATCTGTCTTGCTAAATAATGGAGATGGAACATTTGCAGATCAGGTAATATACCCGGCAGGTGCCCAGCCTTTATCAGTGACAACAGGAGAGTTTAATAACGATGGAAACACAGATTTAGCAATAACTAATCAGTCAGGGAGCAATATTTCAGTTTTTCTAGGGAATGGAGATGGAACTTTTGAAAGTCAGATGAACTATTTTACACACTCAATACCAAGAGCGGTAACAACAGGAAATTTTAATGGAATTGCAGGGGATGATCTTGCCATTGCTCATTATTCAGGCACAAATATTATTTCTGTTTTACTTAATTCATGTTCTTCTGGTAGCAGCAGCTCTTCTTCATCGTCAAGTTCCAGCAGCTCTTCTTCAGGAAGTTCATCATCTTCCAGTGGATGCCCATCAGGACAAATCTTCTGCGGTACTTCCTGTGTAAATGGTAATTGTTGTAGTGACTCTCAGTGTGTAGATGGTCAGACATGCCAGGGTAATTTCTGTACTTGTCCACCAGGACAAATCTTCTGTGATCCTTCTTGTGTAAATGGTAATTGTTGTAGTGACTCTCAGTGTGTAGATAGTCAGACATGCCAGGGTAATTTCTGTACTTGTCCATCAGGACAAATCTTCTGCGGTACTTCCTGTGTAAATGGTAATTGTTGTAATGACTCCCAGTGTACTGGTGGTCAGATATGCCAGAATAATTTCTGTACTTGTCCATCAGGACAAATCTTCTGTGATCCTTCCTGTGTAAATGGTAATTGTTGTAGTGACTCTCAGTGTGTAGATGGTCAGACATGCCAGGGTAATTTCTGTACTTGTCCATCAGGACAAATCTTCTGTGATCCTTCTTGTGTAAATGGTAATTGTTGTAGTGACTCTCAGTGTGTAGATGGTCAGACATGCCAGGGTAATTTCTGTACTTGTCCATCAGGACAAATCTTCTGTGGCACTTCATGTATAAGTGGTGATTGTTGTATAAATGCTCAGTGTCCAGGTAGCTGGAGATGTCAGGATAATTTCTGTGGTGGTACCGGTGGTTGTTTCTGTTCTCCAAATGAAACTATTACTGAGATTAATATTCCAACCTTAAACAATAATCCGTTTTATATTGCTTCAGGACCGGATGGAAGCACCTGGTTTACAGAGTATTCTAAAAATAAAATCGGCAGGGTTTTTCCTGGCAATGCAATTCTTGAACTTAACATTCCAACACCCAATAGTTATCCACGTGGTATTACAGCAGGACCAGATGGGTATGTTTGGTTTCTGGAAAGTGCTGCAAATAAAATTGGCAAGATTAGACCGTTTGATAATAAGATTACTGAGTTTAAAATTCCAACACTTAATAGTGCTCCATATAGTATTACTGCAGGATCTGATGGAAATCTCTGGTTTACAGAGTTTGGTGCTAATAAGATAGGCAGGATTTCACCATTTGATAATCAGATTACTGAGTTTAATATTTCACCTACTACCCCCACTGGTCCATATGATATTACCTTTGGATGGGATGGAAATGTCTGGTTTACAGAAAGTTCCCGGCATAGAATTGCTAGGATTACACCATCTGGTGTGATTACTGAGTTTAATATTCCAACATTTAATAGCAGTCCGCATGGTATTACTTCTAGCTATTGGGATGGCAATATTTGGTTTACAGAAGCTAATGCTAATAAGATAGGCAGACTTACACTGTGGAACAATGAGATTACTGAGTTTAATATTCCAACGCCTTTTGCTTACCCGGAAGATATAACTGCAGCATATGATGGAAACATCTGGTTTACTGAGTATGGTGTAAATAAAATCGGTCGGATTACACCTGGTGGTGTGATTACTGAGTTTGATGTTCCAGAGATTACCATACCAGGAGAAAGTAGCAGGCCATTTGGGATTACTACAGGAGAAAAAGACTGTTATATTTGGTTTACAGAAGCTGGTACATTTACAGAACCAGTGCTTGGTACACAAAGAATAGCTAAGATCCCTTATTGTTATGATAGACCTTCTTCTTCTTCAAGCTCCTCAAGCAGCTCATCATCCGGAAGCACATCGGGCTCAACATCTGGAAACACGTCGGGGAGCACTTCAGGAAGCAGTAGCTCAAGCTCCTCAAGTAGTTCTTCTTCGAGCTCTTCCTCATCGTCAAGTTCCAGTTCATCTTCCAGCAGTTCAAGTTCATCGTCATCATCTTCCAGTTCTTCATCAAGCAGTAGTAGTTCCTCTTCATCTTCTTCCAGTAGTTCTTCTTCTGGTTTTTTTGGAAGCATCTGCGGAAACGGTATTTTGGAAATAGGCGAAGAGTGTGATGATGGAAATACAAATGATGGTGACGGCTGTTCAGCTGCTTGTCAGAATGAATTTGGTGAAGCATTTTGTGGAAACGGTATTTTGGAAATAGGCGAAGAGTGTGATGATGGAAATACAAACGATGGCGACGGCTGCTCAGCTGCTTGTGTAAATGAAAGTGGTTCTTCATCAGGAACCTGTGATGGAAGTGCCAGGCTTAGCGTAAGGTTTGACCAGGTAGAAAATCGTGGAAATGGTAACCTAGAGCCTGTGGTTTTTCTTGGTGATGGCACACTGTTTAACAGTGAGCAAACTTTTGATCTTGTAATTGATGGACTATCTATTACTGATCCAGATTTTGATCCGAATGTACCAGGCCTTGCAATCCGACGTGGCGATGGTTATATAGATCTAATTCATTATGGCCGTTTGGATGGTAATTATCCTGATCAGCTTGAAGCTGTGCTTGGACAGCTTAAATTTGACGGAGCAATAATTGCAGAAATTACCAATATACCTACTCTGGAATTTGAAGAAGATGGATTAGAAAATCAAGGAAACTTAACTTATGATTCTTCATATGAAACCCCAGATGATGAAATATTTACTGACGGTAACTTCTTTCTTTCAGTAGGCACAGACAATGACTCTGCAAGAATTTATTATGATATACCTGCGTGTGAATCATTTAGCAGCACGTCTGGTTCAACATCTGGAAGCACGTCTGGTTCAACATCAGGAAGTACTTCAGGTTGTGAAGTATTTGCTTCAAAGGTAGAGGACTTCAGTTCAGAATATCCGGGATGGGAAGCTACAATGGCACTTGGCAACCCTGATTGTGAACTTGGTACCCTGTGTAGTGATATTACCTGTGCATGGGCAGCACTTCCTGCAAATAGCGAAAGTGAATATTTAGATCTAAAATTCCCTACAACACAGGCAAAAGCAGTCAGGATCTATGAAATACACACAACTGGCGGAGTTTATAACATTGAACTATTTAATGAATCCGATGGATCGATTAAGAACATTCCAGTCTCTGATTGTTTAGTAAATAGCTGTACGCCAAACGCTTATAATATTCTTGAAGTACCAGTTCCAGACACAAGTGCATCTATTTCCAGAGTAAGAATATATACTCGTAACAATGGATGGAATGAAATTGATGCTGTTTCATTAATTCCTAACGGTTGCTCTTCCACTGGCACTATTTCATGTCCAAATAATTCTTCTTCCAGCTCATCTTCAAGCAGCAGCAGTTCATCTTCCAGTTCAAGTTCTTCATCATCTGGTTCGTCAAGTTCCAGCTCGTCTTCCAGTGGCTGCTGGATTGTTAGAGGTTATGGAATTGATTGCAATGATTGCGGCCGTTTTACTAAGGAGCCTGACGAAATAGTTGTTACTGAAGAGCCAAATATAGAAGATGGTTATTTTCATTACTTTTGTGAGTGTCCAGCTGCAGAAATTCATTTTACTGGTGGTAGATATTTAGATACTGATTTTAAGATTGGTACTGATGGCCTTCCTTTGAAGTGGTATCCTAATGAGCCTTATTACCCTCAAATTCGTTCTTGCCCTCCGCTTGAATCTTCCAGCAGCTCCTCAAGTTCCAGCTCTAGTTCATCTAGTTCTGGCGATATTTGTTCAGCTTTCTTAAATGGAGTCCTGGTAGTTAGTCCTTGTGGATCTTCATCCTCATCAAGCGGAAGTTCTTCTTCGTCAAGTAGTTCCTCTTCCTCCAGCTCATCCAGCTCATCATCTTCTAGTTCTTCGGGCAGCTCATTCAACGAAGCGTTTTGTAAAGATGGCATAGCTGAATGTCCGGATTCTACTCTGGTTCCATCCTGTGAAGCAGGATCAACTAGATTCTGTGTAAATGATGACTCAGATCCAATTTGCTATAACTTTATTACCAGTGAGCTAACCATTGCCAGATGTGGAACAGAAGCTCTAGGTACTATTCCTGTATGCATAGGTGGTGAACCGACTTGTAATAACGGAGGAGTTTTTGAGTGTGAATCTGGTGCTACAGACTTCTGTTCGATAAGTGATGGTTTAGAACCAATTTGTGTCAGCCCAGGTAGATTTAGAAGTGGTCGCTGTTTTATTTCAGGTGGCTCATCAGCTTCTCTACGTTCTCACCTTTTAAACAGAACATCTTTGTCTTCTTTGTCCGACTCTGATATTATTCGCAACCCCCGCTATCGAAACAACACTCCTTACTGCAGCGATAACCACAGGCTCAAATGTGAAAAGGGTTCTTACATAGGCTGGGATAAGGGTATTCCCGGGTGTTATGAATTTAAATCCTTTAAATTTATTTATCAAGGTTCTCCTGCATGTGTACCCAGATCACCGCTACCCTCAGCCCCGGCACCTTTAGCTCCAGTACCTTCATTACCACCACCTGCTGCTCCTTCACAAATCCAGTCACCATCCATCTTTGTACCACCTCTATCTCCTTCTATAGATGCTATAAAACAGCCAGATACAGTTAAAGAACCTGTTATACAAACAGATTCCCCAGCTACACTACCACCAGTTTCACCACCTATTCAGGCTAAACCTGTAAGTCCGGTAAAACCACCACCAGATTTAACCAAGAGTACATCTAAAAAACCAGTTAAAAAGAAATCTAAAAAGCCTGCTAAAAACAAATCTAAAAAACCCGGGGCTAAGAATAAGAAAAAAAGATAATACTAATGGTTACCCCTTGCTGATAATATTTGATAGCTTTGTAAACAAATAACAAGGATTAAATTAAACTAATTTATTTATGTGACATGCGTCATTTGAATCCTGAAAAATTAAGGGTATAACAAATCTTAGGGAGTAGTAGAACATATGAGAAAATTCTTTGTAATTATTTTAATTTTATTTCTTTTAATACCATTTGCTTATCATGCAAATGCTCAAGTCTCATCAGTTATAAATATCCAATCTTTTGATGTAGAAGTTAATCCAAAAACAAATAAAATTTATGCAACAAATGCACCTGATTCATTGTCAGTAATTGATGGTTCAACAAATGCAATAATAAAAACAATTAATTTGATGGGGGAAGCTAGAGCTATAGCCATTAACCAGGATACAAATAAAATTTATGTCACAAACAGAATTACAAATGAAGTTCACGTTATTAATGGTGCTACAGATGCTCTCGAAGCAACAATTCCAATAAGCCAAAGTTATGTCGGGCTTGGAGAAATTGCTGTTAATATTGTAATGAATAAAATATATGCTTGTGGTGAAAATTCTGACAGTGTTTATGTAATAGATGGTGCAACAAATTCACTCCTATCTACTATACCAGTCGGGAAAACCCCCACTTCAATTGTTGCCAGTCCAATTTTAAATTTTATGTTTGTGGGACTTGGTGGTGCTCACTTTGTAGTCAGTATTGATTGTTCTAAAGATAAAGTAACCATTACAAATTCACGTTATGGTAGCAGTGTTGTTTTAGGTGTAGACCCAGTTACATACAAAATATATATAGCCGATGGGCAAACAAAAAAAATTGATCATCTTACTAGTGGTGCTGATAATAATGTTTTGGCTTCATCTTTACTTACCGGTGGTATCCCAACAGGAATAGCAGTGGATAACACCTTGAACTATGTATATGTAATCTCTTCTGTAACTGAGGCTCCAATAGTTACGGTACTACAAGGGGGTTCCTTAAGTAAGATAACTAACTTTCCTATTGGTGGGAAACAAGGTTTCTACAATATAGCTGCTAATCCTATTACCAATAAAGCCTATATTGCTGGTAATACTACAAGGGGGATTTTTGTAATTGACGGTAACAATTTAAGTCAACAAGGATCCTCTTCTAGTTCTTCTAGCAGTAGTGGCTCAACTAGTGAACCGTTTACAATTCCTGAATGCAAATTTTCTAATAACTCTTCAAACTTTCTTAGCCAGGTTACAGAAAACGATTTTGAAAATTCCGAGATTGATCCTGAAGAAGATTCAAATAGTGAATCTCTATTTTCAATAGATTCAGTACTGAGTGATTTGAGCAGTATAAAGGGAAATATAACTCTTGAATTCTCAAAAGTACTAAACAGATCTCTTAGTTCTGTAGCAAACAAGATTAAAAAATCAATTAAACTTATTACAAATGCCAGAGATGCAGCTAGAGATAATGATGCTGATGTATGTAGTGAGAATATTACAGATGGAATTGACCAATTAGACTTTGCAATCAGTCTATTAGAAAAAAAACAATGTAAAACAAAAAGTAAAAATTTACAAAGTTGCATTTCACCAACAATCGTTGAAAAATATATTTCAAATATAGAAGATTTATTTAATAGTCTTGAGGAAAATTTATTAATCGATGAAGATCAAGATGGCATAGCAGATGCTTGTCTTTCTTCTGAGTTTAAAAGCTCTAAAGAACCAACCAATAATAATTCAAATACAGAAAGTACACTTAGTACCCCGATTAAAGATCAGTTTATTTTAAAATTTAAGGCATCTGAAAAAGATCCATCACAAATAGCTTCTGAATTGGCATCAAAATATGGATTGCAGATTCTGCATGTATACAAACACGTTTTTAATGGTGCAGCTGCAATAGTTCCTCCAGGCAAAGAAAAGACTCTACTTGAAGAGCAAAATATTAAAGAAGTAATTCAAGATTACACAATTTTCCCTGCTAATAATTTAACTTATCAAACTGATAAAACAACACGATATTTAGTTAATGATCAAGTACTTACAACTGGGATAAATTGGATAGATGCTGAACTGAATCCTAATGAAGGAGATGGTTGTATGGTAACAGTAGCAGTCTTAGATACAGGAATTGATTTTAGCCATCCCGATCTGGATGCAAATATAAACACTAATTTAAGTGTTAACTGTACTACTCCTAGTGCAACACAGGCATGTGTTTCTGGTGGACAAGATGATTACACGATTGGTATTAGGGGACACGGAACAGCTGTAGCAGGAATAATTGCAGCAGAAGACAATAACATAGGTGTACTAGGCGTTGGTTCAAAAATAGAACTGGTTTCTGTAAAAGTTTTGCCTAATGGAAATGGTAGTTTTGGGGATGTAATTGCAGGGTTAGATTATGTTACACAGAACGCAGATATTATAGAAATAGCAAATTTAAGTTTAGCAGCTACATTTTCCTCCTATCACCCAATTATTAAGATCGTACAAGAGGCAATTCAGAAAACTATAAACTCTGGTGTAATTTGTGTAGTTGCGGCAGGTAACTCAGGTGTAGATGTTACTCAAAGTCTTGTTGTACCAGCAATGTTTCCTGAAGTTATTACTGTATCAGCATTATACGACACTAATGGCGAGCAAGACAAAGAAGATAATTGGGGTATTTGGAAATATGGTTCAAGTAATTACGGAAGCGAAATAGATATTATTGCTCCAGGATCATTTATAACAACTACAGCACTGGGAGGTGATTATCTCGTCAGTGATGGTACTAGTTTTGCAACACCATTTGTCTCGGGAACTATTGGACTTTATATAGCAAAAAATGGAAGACCTTCAAATGCTGATGCAAGATCTTTAACACCTCTCATAGATGCTATTTCAAAACCACGTTCAGGCTATTATACAAATGAACCTGTAGATGGTGAATATGAACCTGCATGTTATGCAAACGGACCTAGACTTTAAACTCAGGGCTTTGCAATAACAAATTGTGTTGTACAATATTCCTCATGAATAACACAGCTCGTACAACATTTCAGGATGAATTAATTAAACTTCAGTCTCTTGTTTTGGATCTTGGACAAAAAGTTAAAGCAAATGGTGAACTCCTGCTCCAATTTCTAACAAACAAAGAAATGGTTAATGAATTATTTTTACAAATCAAAGAAAAAGATAAAGAGATTGATAATGCCAGATGGCAGGTGCATGACTTTGGTGATCAGTTAATTGTATTACAACAGCCTGTAGCAAAGGATTTTAGACAGATAATAACCTCTATTCAGATTACCGATAATTTGGAAAGAATTGGAGATCATTTAAAAAAAACTGCCCGGTTACTTGAAAAAGTTTCTTTGGCTGAAAATGAAATCCCTGAGGAAATTATTGAAATGGCAAAATCCGGATTAAAAATGCTCTCTGAGTCAATTGATGCATATTCAGAAATATTTGACGGGAAAATTAATAAAATAGCTCTGCTTGATGAACACGTAGATTCTCTTTACAAACAAACTATTAAAAAAATTGTTCTCTTAATTAAAAAAGCTCCTGAAGAACAAATAGACAGTCTTTCAAAATTATTTTTTGTAGCTCAAAGTTTTGAAAGGGCTGCTGATCATGCTGCAAAAATTGGTCAGTTGGTAAATTATGCAATTACCGGTGAGAGAACCAAGCCGTAAATTAATTTGCCAGAGCCTTCTTTATTTCCTTAACCGGATGTTTTAAAACTTTTTTAGTATCAAAATTATGAATAATTCTATTTATTAAGAAATATGTTGAAAATTTTCTGTTTGGATTAAAAAACTGATCACATAAAAAGTGAGCTAAGAGCGAAAGCGTAACTCCTACTCTCCACGGAGTTAATGAAGGATCTAATGTCAGGAAAAAATAAAGGAGTAAAAGCTCGTAGGAGTGTAACGGCGCATATAATTTCCCGCTGATCCTTTCATGATGAGCAGCATTAACTTTTTTCCAGTCCCATTTTTTGCCATGAGCATAAAGGTAATCAATAATATGATCAAGGTCTATCAGCGTTCCTACTAAAAAACTTGCAAGGGCCGGTCCAAGTTCACCATAGCTGCTATATGTAAACACAGCTACTACAGCAGATACTGCTATGTGGCCTGAAGTTCGCATATCATCTTCTTACCCTTTGCACTTATATTAGAAACCAGATATGTTAAATTCTTATTAAAGGAAAATTAATATGCCAATTGGCCACGGTTATGACATACACAAGCTTGTTCCGGGAAGAAAATTAATTCTTGGAGGTGTAGAAATTCCTTATTCAAAAGGTTTGCTTGGACATACAGATGCAGATGTTCTTATTCATGCAGTCATTGATGCACTTTTAGGAGCTGCCGGGCTTGGAGATATAGGCCAGCACTTCCCTGACAGTGATCCAAAATGGAAAGATGCAAATAGCCTGGATTTATTAGAAATCACCTGTGAATCTATAAAAAACAAAGGCCATGAAATTATAAATATTGATTCTACAGTTGTTGCAGAAGAACCAAAGCTTGCTCCATACATTAGTAAAATGAAAAAAAACTTTTGCAGCATAGGGTTAAAAGAAAATCAAATAAATATAAAAGCAAAAACAAATGAAGGTCTTGATTCAACCGGACAAAAAAATGCAATCTGTGCCTGGGCTGTAGCTCTTATTGAATGAAAAGTGTCAGGGGATATCCCTTGTCATAACTTAATTTTAACTATTTACTGATATTAAATTAAATCAATATTTGTGACATGGAAAGGTTTTTTATGGTTAATCCAATTGAACAAAATAATTCTAATAACACAGTGCAATCAGGCAGCACAAATAATCCTGATGAAAGTCTTAAAAATGCATTATACATACAAGAGCCTACTTTGCCAGAAGTAAACCGTGAAATTGATACTGAAGATGAATCTGTACTTAAAGCTATGATTGATAAAGGACCAGCCTATGAGTATATAAATAATCTTGGAAATAACGGTAAGTTAGGTAAGATCACTGTTGATGCAAATGGACAAGTTACCTATGATGGCAATGTAACACATGCTGTAACCGGAAAACCTATAGCATTATATGTACTTGAAGGCGATCTGCCTCCTCCTCCTTCTCCAGCAGTAATTCCTGATGCAGTTTCCAGGGGACAGGGAGATCCGCATTTTACAGGATTTAACGGGCATCGTTTTGACTACCATGGAATTCCTGGCCATATATTTAATCTTTTATCAGATGCTAAGATTCAAATTAACTCACTATTTGGTTCATGGGGAGACGGCGGGGCCACCGTAATGAATCAAATAGGGGTTCTTATTGGCAAGGATAAACTGCTTGTAAGTAGTAGCGGACATCCAAATCTAAACGGAAACAGCTTAGGATCAGGACAGTCAGTAGAGCTAAAAAACGGAGCTGTTACAGTATCAGGAAATACTGTTTCAATCTCTACAAAAGAATATTTAATAAACATATTTGACAGAGGTGTGTGTCTGGATATAGATATTAAAACAACCTCTGAAGGAATAAACAGAGATGAAGTAATGCCAGGTGGAATAATCGGGCAAACAGCTTCTGGTAATGGGAGTTTGTCTGTAGGTGATTTTATTGTTCATGATGGAATATTTGGAACTAATGTCGCATCTAACAGGTATGGAGCAAAAACCAAAACAGATAAACTAAAAGATAAAATTAAAGAAAAATACAATTTCATATAATAATCTTAAAAAAAATCTCATAAATATTTACAATGATACCCCTGATTAGGCTAGGAAGATTTTGCTATCCCTAATTCATAATAATCTGCACTGAGCATAATATTTTCAGTAAATTAGAAAATATGAAAGGGTTTGTAAAATGAAAAAAATAAATATTATTGCTGCTGTATTAATTATGTTAATAGTAAGTTTCAATCTTATGAGTTTAAAAGGATTTGGTCAGTCTACAGGCCCACTAGATACTTACACAATTACATTAACAAATAAAAGTGGAAAAATAAGCCTTAACAGTCCAACCAGTGCACTGAATATTAAAGTAGCCCCGGGCGGACAGGGTGTTAGTGGACTCGATACAGGTGTTTCTTTTAAAGCAACCGGTGCAACCGGATTACTAACAAATATTGACTCTACAACCAATGTAATAACTATCGTATGGAGCGGAGGAATCTCAGACGGTAAAGCCACGATTACAGGTATGCTTAAACAAGGTAATACAATCGCTCCTGATTTTACAGTAATCAAAATAGAAAAAGATGGCGGAAAAGATATTACGGGAGATTTAAATATAGCTGTAAATCTTAGTTCTTCTGTACCAGTATCCTCTTCTTCCAGCAGTTCCAGCGGTTCAGTATCTTCTTCAAGCAGCTCAGGAGATACTGCTACCACTTCAAGCAGCTCTGGTGGATCCATAAGTTCTAATGATCCAAGTGTAACATTAAGCGGACCGGAAGAATTTGTAGTAAAGAGGCCAGGCTCGAACATCTTCAAATTAAAAGTAAAGGGAAGTAAATTTTCCAAGACTTCAAGGTGTGAAATTGAGGTTTCCGATGACTCATTACTTAGAATAAGACCTAAAAGATTTCTTCTAAGGGCAGCAAGGAGTTCCGGAACACTTTTAGCTAAAGTACCGAATATTGCAGTAAAAGATCTAATTGAAACAAATTCATTTGATATAGTTACTGTTGACTTATCATGTTCAAATGATGCAAGCGATTCAATAGATATAATTATTACATCACCTTCTGCTGAATAAAAATAATTACAATTATTCTATCTGCCTTGCACCTAAAAGTTCGCTGACTGCATTTGTAAAATCATCTGTAGAACGTGGTTCGTGGTTTGTGGTTTGTGATCTGTGACTTGTTATTTGTTGCCTGCTTTTTATTTGTTTTGGAACTACTTTAAATTTAATTAGTTTTGTATCCAGTCCTGAAGCTAGTTTTACAGCTTTTAAAATCATTTCTTTTTTCTTTGCATCCTGATCCAGTCTGGGCAAAAACATATCTTTTGACAAACCAACTTCCACAAGCTCTTCTGTTAACTGTAAGAGATAACTTTCAGACTGGGTAAGCAAGGTCTTTGTAGGATTGCTTTCTATAAGGGTAACTATTTGCTGCCATAGAACATCTAAATCTGAAGGTAAATTTTTATCAGTAGCACCATTAGTGTCTTCAGGCTCTTGGGATTGTTTTGTCAGGATTTCATCTTTCCTCGTAATGATATGTGGAGTTTGTTCTTCATGCTTTCCTTTTTCCAGCTTCTCTATTCTCTCCTTTAATTTGGCCATTGACACTAAGAAATCCTCATCAAGCATACTCATAATATCTGCCATAAACTGTAGTTCCTGACTAAGAGCAAAGCGCAGCTTAGACTGTGTATCATGCAGCCTGTCTATAATCTTAAGTAAATGTATCTGACTAACTTTGTCTAAGATCATCAAATCACTGGATAATTCAAGTTTAAGTTTATTTCTATATTCAGAATCAATTTTTGCTTTTGCCAGATCAATAATTAATTCAAGCAGATCTTTAAATAATTCACTTATATCTTTTCCGCTTTTTATCAGGTCTTCTGCCAAATCTACAGACATTTTCCTGTTAAAGCTTAGTACTGATTCCATCAATTTAAATAAACTTGTTCTGTTAACAGTTCCAAATAATTCAAAAACTTCATCCGGAGAAATTGATTTGTTTTCTGTCTGTAAAACACTTATCTGATCCAAAAGAGAAATGGCATCACGTAAACAACCGTTTGATCTTTTTGCAATAAACTTAATTATAGTTTCATCCACATTTATTTTTTCTTTAAGTGCGATTTCCCTGACTCTTTTTTCAAGTTCTTCCTGTACAATAGGTTTAAAATCAAGCTTCTGACATCTGCTAATAATAGTCGGTATAACTTTGTATTCTTCTGTAGTAGCCAGGATAAATATTACATTTTTCGGCGGTTCTTCAAGTGTTTTCAAAAGTGCATTAAATGCATGATCAGTCAGCATGTGAACTTCATCAATAATATAAATCTTAAAGCGTGATCCGTAAGTTCCCAGACTGACTCTGTTAATTAGATCTTCGGCATCTTCTACTTTTCTGTGACTTGCTGCATCTATTTCTATAACATCCAGAGAATTACCGTTTGTAATTCCCTGACAGCTTACACACTGCCCACACGGTTCTATAGTAGGGACACAGCATGCTGTGTCCCTACAACAATTTAACGATTTCGCCAGTATCCTGGCGGTAGAAGTTTTTCCAGTCCCGCGTGGCCCACAAAACAAATAAGCATGCACGATTTTATTGTAAGAAATTGCATTCGAAAGAGTCTTAGTAACTACTTCCTGACCTGCAAGCTCAGATAATTTTTGAGGGCGGTATTTTAAGTAAAGAGGTTGGTATTGTTTCATAATTACCTCTTTGTCATTGCGAGCGAAGCAATGACAAAATATGGAATATTCATTGTATCAGGAAAACTCATATATAATAATTAAGTATCCCACATTATGATATTTTACAATTCAATATTTATTCTTTTCTTTTCAGTTTTTTCTATATTTCCAGGATTCTCTCCGCACTCACAGAATCCGGATTATGTACCGCATCAGCTTATAGTTAAACTAAAAAACAATGATAAGCCATTGCAGGCTATCTTAAAAAGTCTAAATATTAATTATAAGGAAATTAAAAGGCTTCATACTATTGTTCCTGTTATTTATAAAGTAAAGAAAGATTTAAAATTAGAAAAAAATAAGAAAGGGAAATATTTATTTTTAGATAGGGAATATAAAAATATAGATGATATTCCGGAAGAAGAATTGTTTAAAATAGCTTACGATAAGATGAGTGAAATTGAAAAAAAAATTTACAGAACTTATATAGTAACTTTCCCGGAAAATACTGAAACAGAAAAAATTATCCTGCAGTTAAAAAGTAATCCGGATATCGAGTCAATTGATAAAAATTTGATTATGAGGATACAGGAGAATTAATAAGGAAACCTGGATGCCAGGTAGATGGGATATCTGTGTAATCTTTTTTCTTTATCAATGCCAAAATTCTGAGCACTGAAAATTATGCCATAAGTAGGTTTATATTTTTCCATGAAAACTCTTATGCTTCTTGATCTGATGTTCCAGCCTGATTTTACTTCTATAGGGATTACTTTGTCATTTACTTCCCTGACAAATTCTAGCTCAGACTGAGATTCACTCCATGCATATAGCTTGTCTGCTTTACCTAATGAAGCAGTGAATTCCTGTGCAATAAAATTTTCAGCAAAATATCCTTTGTAAGTTCCATAATTATAATTTAATATTACTCCCGGGTTTAAATTACTTAAAGCACCAAGTATTCCGACATCATAAATAAATAACTTAAAAGTATTTTCATTACTATAAGCTTTTAACGGTAACATCCCAGAATTTATAATTGGGATTCTTAAAATAAGACCACTGGCTTCAAGCCAGTCAATTGTACCTGCAAGTCTGGAGTAACTTTTTAATTTTGGAACTACACCCTTGATTTTATATTTAGGCGCAGTTGCATCGTGCTCTCTGGCTAGCTGAGAAGGAATATTTGACCAAACTCTTTCTACATGCATTGAGTTTTCCTTCCCGGAATGTTTAGCTATATCAGCCAAATGAGTTTTGATCAGTATTTCCTGCTTTTCTCGTACCTTATTCAGAGCATTAAGTAAATCTTCTTTGTATTCCATGAAAGTTAGAATCGATTCTGGCAAGCCGCCTGTAACAAAATAAATTTTCAATAAATCAAATGCTTTGCTATGAATTGCATCTGCAAGTTTTTCTTTTGGATTCCACTCTTTTAGATACTTAAGTAGTTTTAATTCTCCAATAGCTTCAAGAAACTCAAAAAACGACATTGGATACATATTTAACAATTCAACTTTACCTACTGGAAAGGATTCCTGGCCTAACGTTACACCAAGCAGTGAACCACAGGCACAAATTGCAAAACCCGGGATGTCTTCATTAAAATATTTAAGACTTGTAACTGCTCTTGGACAATTTTGGATTTCATCTAAAATGAGCAAATCACTTTTTAAGTTAATTGAACTATTAAGGTAAATTTCAAGCTCTTTAATTATTCTTTTTGGATCCAGATCTTTTTCAAATGAGTTACAAAGTTTACTTTCTTTCTCAAAGTTAATATAAAAGTGTTTTTGGAAAAGTTGTTCTCCAAATCTTTGAAGTATGTAAGTTTTTCCAACTTGCCTTGCCCCAAGAAGTATTAGTGGTTTTTTGCTTTTCTTTTGTTTCCAGCTGATTAGTTTTTCAAAAACAGTTCTTTTCATAGCAGATATTGATATTTATACCACAAAAGTCACATAAATGTGACTTTTTAAGCCCATTATTTCACCAATATGTGACTTTTTTAAGATAAAATTTCTATTCCGTTAAACTTATTCATTGCCTCGCCAACGTCCTTTGTAATTATCGCTTCAAGGGCAGATATTGAAAGCTCAGTAACTTTCCCTACAAGAGATTCTTCTTCTTTTGAAAACTTTCTTAAAACATAATCAGCTCTTATATCACCGCCAGGATCAGGGCCTATACCGATTCTTAGTCTGGTAAACTCCTGATTACCGCCAAGCATCCGGATTATTGATTCTATACCATGATGACCGCCTGCACCACTGTTAAAATTAATTCTTATTTTTCCAAGATTTAATGCTACATCATCATGCACCACGATTAAATCCGAAGACTCCAGTTTAAACCAGTTCAATAATTTTATCACTGCATCTCCGGAATGATTCATAAACGTAGTAGGCCATGCCAGAATAATTTCATGATTCTCTTTTTCAATTTCAATTTTTTCTTTACCGCACCAGGACAATAACTTTTTTTCTTCTTTCCCTAAAATCTTATATTTCTCCCCAAAAGCATCAAGCACTGCAAAGCCTACATTGTGGCGGG
>Ga0209343_10000232_pt1 | contig 77195 bp, 67 predicted proteins | sample RifCSPlowO2_02_FD_184026 | JGI IMG/M metagenome (GOLD analysis project Ga0209343, IMG submission 184026) | Groundwater microbial communities from Rifle, Colorado - Rifle CSP2_plank lowO2_0.2 (SPAdes) (version 2) | ecosystem: Environmental > Aquatic > Deep subsurface > Groundwater | place...
ACCTTTTTAACCATTCTATAAATGTAAGCATACTTGCCATTGCCCTTGCACAGAATATGAACCACAATAAGTCAGACCTGCATATCATCGGCATCGCCGCTTTGCTGCATGATATAGGGAAGACAGGGGTCGCAGAGGACATTATAAGAAAACCCGGCAGCCTGAGCAATACAGAATGGGAAACAGTAAAACAACATCCTGTGCTCGGTTCGAGGATAATAGAAAGGATGGATGATATTGCAAAGCTTGTCGGGCGCCTCATATACGAACATCACATGCGATATGACCGCTCAGGCTATCCCTACACTGAGTCAGCACCGCACCAGTTCAGCATGCTGATAACCATCGCAGATGCATATGACGCCCTGACAACACTCCGGGTATACCAAAGGCCATATACTCCTGTTGAGGCAATAAAGGTGATGAGCAGCCTGTCTGGAAAACACTTTGACCCAAATGTCCTGAAGGCATTTACGACAACAATTGGGGCATATCCGATAGGGACGGTAGTAAGGCTTTCTACAAATGAGATAGGCATAGTAAAAGTGATAAACCCGGCCAATAGTTTGTGTCCTGTAACAAAAATAATATTTGGAGAAGACGGGAAACAGCTTGCCAATCCCTATGAAATAGACCTATCTGCCAAAACCAGCAGTCAGGTCACTATTGTAGATGCTATTGACCCCCTCACAAAGGGAATTGATATCGGAGAAATCTTTGAAGAAGAATCCAAGGCTATAACAGCAATGCAAGAGGCATAACAGATACAGGTTAGGGGTTGAGGGGTTGTCAGACTACAGACACCAGTCTTAAGTCTTAAGTCTTGAGTCTTGAGTCTATAAAATATTCTACAGTATGCTTTAATCCCTCCTCAAGAAACACATGAGGCGACCAGCCAAGCGTTTTTTTTGCCTTTTCAAAGTCAATTACACTTCTTTTCTGTTCTCCGCTTTTCGGAGGCCCATATATTTCTTCAGCCTTAACACCGCAGATACCCACGATCTGCCTGAATAACTGCCTTACAGTAGTTTCCTTTCCAGCGCCTATATTGAAAATTCCGCCTCCATTATAAGATAGCGCCAGCACATTTGCCCTTGCCACATCGCCTACATATACAAAATCCCTTGTCTGCATACCATCGCCGTTTATAACAGACTGCTCGCCCCGGAGGAGCTTTTGGGCAAATATGGCCACCACCCCTGCCTCGCCATGAGGGTCCTGCCTCGGGCCATAAACATTGGCGTATCTCAAGACAGTGGAGTTCAGGCCGTATGTATTTCTGTAGAAAAAGAGGTAATGCTCGCCCGCCAGCTTTGCTATGCCGTAGGGGCTAAGGGGATTTGTGGGGTGTGTTTCTTTTGCAGGGAATTCCTCCTGCTCCCCGTATATCGCGCCGCCTGTTGAGGCAAATATGAATTTCTTTACTCCGTGCCTGATGCAATTCTGAAGAATATTCAGCATCCCCAATATATTCACACCAGCGTCAAACATCGGGTCTGCCACTGATTTCCTCACATCTATCTGAGCGGCATGGTGGTTTACAAGGTCAAACCTTCCTTCAGCAAAAACCTTGTCTACCTCCTCAGAACATATATCAAGCTTGTAAAACCTGGCCATGGAATTAATATTCTTCTTTTTACCTGTGGAGAGGTCGTCAATAATTGACACATCATGACCCTTCTGCAGGTAGGCATCAACCACATGGGAACCGATAAAACCCGCACCGCCTGTTACAAGTATACGCACTTTTATATCTCCTTATGAGAGTAAGGAGTAGGCAGTAAGGAGTAAGCAGAAAAAACTTGCTACACGCTGCCTACTGCTTACTGCTTACTTTTTTAAGTCTCATCCTGAAATACTCCACTGTCTCAGCCAAACCTTCACCTACACCAACCTTTGGCTGCCATTTAAGTTTCTTCTTTGCAAGAGTTATGTCCGGCCTCCTCTGCATGGGATCATCCTGCGGAAGGGGCTTAAACACAATCTTTGATTTTGTGCCTGTAAATTCTTTTATCTTTTTTGCGAATTCGAGGATTGTATATTCGTCAGGATTTCCAAGATTCACAGGGCCTATAAATCCATCCTGATTCATCATCCTTATCATCCCCTCCACCAAATCCGATACATAGCAGAACGAACGGGTCTGAGTGCCATCACCGTAAACTGTAATAGGTTTTGCTTTCAGCGCCTGCACTATAAAATTGCTTACCACCCTGCCATCATTCAGCGCCATCCTCGGACCATAGGTATTGAATATCCTGACTATTCTTATGTCTACCTTATTTTGCCTGTGGTAGTCCATCATAAGGGTCTCAGCAACCCTTTTTCCCTCATCGTAACAGTTACCGCAAAAGAGAGCTTTACCATTACGCCTGACAAATATAATATGATTAGGCACATTTACACAATAAACATAACCATCATACTCTTTTATTGTTCTGGCAGGATAAGAGGGCATTCTGTATTTCGTATTAAAACGATTTAAAATGTGTATTTGATAAAGCCAATTCTTTTTTCTTTTATCATGGCATGCAATATTACCTGCGTATCCTATCTTAAATAAAATTTCCTGAAAATCACTAATTAGTCTATAGGAATTACTATAGTAAATTTGTCCGTTTTTACTGCCGTCCCCAAGCATCATTGATTCGAATAAAATCTTTAATTGCCTTCTTGATACATTTAAAAATTCTCTCGGAATAAACTTCTCATGCGATTTTCCGATTTGTTTTAGATAATTTGCTAATTGTTTATTAGTTATGCAAAACTGGTGGTCATAACTTTCCACGAAATTAAAGGGTAATCTCTTCAAACATCTTTTAATTTTATTCCAATATTCTTCATTGCTTTTAGATTGAGCAATTAAAACACGATAATCATAGTTAATATATTCTTTGCCATTTATAAATCTCTTTCTTTTTCTTGGAGAAACACAACCTTCAGTAATAAAATAACCCAAAAATTCCAGCCAATCATCCATCTTTATCTTTTCAACAAAGGGCGCTTTGCTATTTTTTCTGTCTGTATCTTTAGGAAAATAAAACCATTCTACATCATTAGAATTATAATCAGTCACTTTAAGCATTCTGGCTCTTTCCCAATTTATAGATTGAAATGCTTCAAGCAGCTGAAATTCTGATTTGCCGGAATCGCTTCTCTTTTTAGCATACATCTTGTGATTAGGAGTAACAAGGATATCGCAATGAAAATTCTTAAACTCTATTAGTTGTCCTGCATATCTCTGCTTTATTATTTCAATAGGCTTATGATATTCTATTTTGTGTGTTTTGGTTAATGTTGCAATTTTATCTGCTATGGTTAAATCCTTAAATAATTTCCAACCATCATAAGTTAATACTTCTGTATCCTCTGAAAAACAAGAACGTATTCCAATACAATTCACATTGCCCCAATAATCCTCTCGCTGCGGGCTCACCTTTGGGTCTCCATAAACCTCAGATGTTGATGCCTGTAAAATCCGCGCCCTCACCCTTTTTGCAAGGCCGAGCATGTTTATTGTCCCCATTACACTTGTCTTGGTAGTCTTTACAGGATTATATTGATAATGCACAGGCGATGCAGGGCAGGCAAGATTATAAATCTGGTCAACCTCCAGAAGTATAGGCTCTATAATGTCATGCCTTACAAGCTCAAACCGATGATTATCCATCAGATGGATGATATTATCCCTTGAGCCTGTAAAAAGGTTATCAAGACACAAAACATCGTGCCCTTCGTTTAAAAGCCTTTCGCAGAGATGCGAACCTATAAAACCAGAGCCGCCTGTTATAAGAATACGCATGTCGTTTCACTCCATTGATAAAATCAGAAATTAGGAAATAGAAGAGAGAAAAAATCTTTCCTCATTTCTCTTTCCTCTTTCCTGTCATTTTTTACAATTTGCACTTTACAATTTGCAATCTTCTACACCCTCCCTATTCCATAATATGTAAAACCCATGCCTCTCATTTCATCAGGGTCGTATATATTCCTGCCGTCAAATATCACAGGGGTTTTCATGAGCTTTCTCATCTTTTCAAAATTGGGCCTTCTGAACTCATTCCATTCTGTAATGACCACAAGGGCATCAGTATCCTTTACCACCTCGTAGTTATCTTTAAGATACTCAACCTTATTGCCAAATATCTTCATGGCCTCAGTCATTGCCTCAGGGTCGTACACCTTTATCTTTGCGCCTGCATCAAGCAATCTGTTTATTATTGTTATTGAAGGCGCCTCTCTCATATCATCGGTTTTTGGCTTAAACGAAAGCCCCCATATGCCTATGACCTTTCCTTCGAGGGGTCTTGGGTCTTGGGTCTGGAGTCTTGAGTCTGTTTTACTTACCTTTGCCCCTTGCCCCTTGCCCCTTGCCCCAAAGTATTTTAGCATCTTATCAACTATCACGCCCTTTTGCCTGTAATTCACATCCTCCACGGACTTAAGTATCTTCATATCATAACCGTATTCGCCGGCAGTTGTTATAATTGCCTGCACATCCTTGGGGAAACATGAACCGCCGTAGCCGACACCTGGGAATAAAAACTCAAAACCTATCCTTGAATCTGTGCCTATCCCCTTTCTGACATCATCTATATCTGCGCCCACAAGTCCGCAGAGATTCGCCATCTCATTTATAAATGATATCTTTGTAGCGAGCATCGCATTTGCAGCGTACTTTGTCATCTCGGCGCTCTTTATATCCATAAATAAAATCGGCTTGCCTGTCCGCACAAAAGGATTATAGAGCTCACGCATGATTTCAGCAGCCTTTTCACTGTCTGTTCCGATAACAACCCTATCCGGTTTCATAAAATCATCGATGGCAGCCCCTTCCTTTAAAAACTCTGGGTTTGAGACCACATCAAACTCATATTTTTTACTGCACTTATCAAACTCCTCCTGTATCGCTGCCTTCACCTTATCGGCAGTTCCAACAGGAACAGTGCTCTTATTCACTATTATCCTGTAGCCATCCACGGCGCCTGCTATATTCCTCGCAGCTTCCAAAACATACTTTAAGTCTGCAGATCCATCCCCGCCGGGAGGCGTACCAACGGCAATGAAACAGATGAGTGACTCTTTCACTCCATAGGAAAGGTCTGTAGTAAACCTTAGCCGACCCTCTTTTGTATTCCTCTTTACAAGCTCCTCCAGCCCAGGCTCGTAAATAGGTATCTCCCCTCTATTGAGTTTTTCTATCTTCTTTGCATCTATATCAACACAAATCACATCATTACCGCTGTCAGCAAAACAAGTCCCGGCAACAAGACCAACATAACCAGTGCCAATAACACAGATATTCAAAATTAACCTCCTTACTTTTGTTTTACAATATATCTTTGCAAACGACCTGTAAAATCAGCCCATAATACACCTACGCAAAGGTAGCCTATTGGCAAAAGATGAATGGTAAGTCTGTCAATACTTGTAGCAATATGACCTTTCAATTCAAATGGTGTTAGCACATACACAAATATGTAACATGCGGATTGGAACCACATTAGTGTCTGTATGTATAAATAACCTGCAGACCTTAATTTTCTTAAAGAAACTATCGTAATCAACACATAAAGTCCCCATGTTATGTGGTATTTATTTGCTGTAAATAATTTTGGAAGAATAACCTGCAATATGAATGGCACCCTGCCAATATTTGAAATAAACGTCTTAAATGATAAATCAGATACCATAGTAGCAGACAACTCTGGCAATGTATATTTATACAACTGCCATGGCAGAGCAATAAATAGTGTAATAACTAATATGCCAAAAAAAGTTTTAATGCCAATAGTTTTATCCTTATAAAAGATATGAAAAGACAGGATAATAATAGCCGCTACAAGCATAGTAAGACCTTCATTCTTCGTCCACGCAGCAATTGAAAAAGATATTACCGCCAATAAGAGCGCCTTCTTATCTGCATTTACGATATACCTGTATCCAAATCCCACCCCGATTAAAAAGTATACAGAAAGTGGGAGGTCGGCATATCCCACCCCATCGATACCGGCTTGCTGCATCACTCTTGGAACTGTGGCAAGCATTGCTGTAAGCAGCAACGAAATCTCTCTTGATGTAATGCTCAATAAAAAATAGTAGAAGATAAAAAGAAGGCTTACATAGTATAAAGAAAAGAATATCTTGACTAATTGGTCATCTACATACCCGAGTGCAAGATAACCGAGAGTTACTAAAAGTGGAGCTAATAGTGGATATTGATAGGAGGCATTGCCATTGCTATAAAGTTCTTTAAGAAAGAAGTCATATTTAACGCCTCCATCCATATAAAATGCCTTCCCCTTTAAGAACCATATTACCCATGTATCAAATCCCTTTATTGGCAGTATAATAGAATTTATTAAGGCAAAAGAGATTTGAAAAAAGATAATAAAAAGAAGCATCTTTTCAAATAATGTATATCTCTCCACCATATTTTTTGTATTAAAGCCAGCAAATGATATTTGTTTAAATTTTATCAATATCAGAAAAAGGCCGACCAAAAACCACGGCAGGAAAATTAAGGGTAATTTGAAAGGTATTGAAAAAACAGAATAAAAAAAGAGTTGAAGTGTTACAAAACCAACACCCAAAGGATACGCACAGGCTAATTGCATAACTAATCTATCTTTATAAAAAATAGTTACGATAAACCCGGCAAACAGGATAAGAAAAAGAGCCGCAAAAAGGCCCATAATACCCATTATCTGATTAACTCCCTATTGACCTTATATATCACACCACCATCCTTCTCGTACAATTTATCAAAAACAGGCTCAGGACTCATTCTTTCAAAAAAATATGCTGCATCCGGGTCAGATGGCAAATATGCGGCAAGATAGTCTATGTTTAATAAATCCTGAGAGGTTAATTTATCATACCCGTATACAGGCTTCAATTTTCTTGGATATAGATAATAAATAGATTTTCTCAAAAACCCATCCTTTTTATAAATAAATAAGATGGAACTGCTTTCCGGCGTTAAACTGCGAAGGTTCTCCGCAAAAAGATAAACCTGTCCGTCCACTTTGATTTTCTTTTCTTCAGGCGTAAGATTAAAATAGCCAGGCATTGCCAGTATGGCACGAATCTCTTTTCTGAAGAGGCTCAAATCCAAAGCAATCCAGAGTGCAACTATCAATATTTTGAAAAACTGTCCTTTATTCATAGGTGAGTTTCTTTATAGCCCTTGTTATAAAAGGATTATGAAAACAAGTTATATCTGATAATATGCCAGAATGCAGCTATCCCATCCTTCCAGTTAATTTTTTTCCCTTCCTGGTAGGTCCTTCCTGAGTAAGATATAGAGGTTTCATATATTCTGCAGCCAAGTTTAACAACCTTTGCTGTTATTTCAGGTTCAAACCCGAAACTGTTGGATTGAAGCTTAATATTCTTTATTATCTCTGCTCTGAATGCCTTGTAACCTGTTTCCATATCGCTTAGATTGATATTGGTCAGCATATTGGAAAATAGCGTAAGTATTTTATTTCCTACCATATGCCAGAAAAAAAGCACCCTGTGCTCCCCTCCAAGAAAACGCGAGCCATATACTGCATCAGCCCTGCCATCCAGTATCGGAGCAAGAAGCCTCGAATAATCCTTTGGGTCATATTCAAGGTCTGCGTCCTGAACTATCACCACATCACCTGTCACATGCTGAAAACCACTTCTTAGAGCTGCGCCTTTACCAAGATTCCTACTATGGGAATCAATTACAAGATTACAATTTTTATCAGTCCAACCGTCCTTAATGTCTCTTAAAATTTCAGCCGTTCCATCTCTTGAACAGTCATCTACGATAATTAACTCATTTGGTATTCCGGTATTAACAACACGCCTTACGATTTCAACAATAGAGCCTCTTTCATTGTAAACTGGAATCACAACGGATACTCTCATTTATTAAAAATTCCTTTCTGTCGGCACGTGGGTTTTCCCATATATTAATGAGGTTCAAGACAACCTCCTCATGTTAAGTAACTTTAAATTTCAACGCTGCTTTATATCACTTTTCCTTCCCGCTGTAAACTCCCATTCCTATTTTCCCAACTTTCTACCTTTTTATCTTCCTAACTTCCTATCTTCTCATCTTTTTATCCCCATCTCAATACGCACTCTTATTTATAAACCCTTTCCAGAGCGTCAGCCATATAATCTTCATGTCAAACCAGAATGACCAGTTTTCTATGTAATAGAGGTCGTACTCTATTCTTTTCTCCATCTTATCAATTGTATCTGTCTCTCCTCGCCAACCATTTACCTGTGCCCATCCTGTAATTCCTGGCCTTACCTTGTGACGAAGCATATAGCTCTTTACAATCTTTCGGTATTGCTCGTTATGGGCTATCGCATGGGGGCGTGGTCCAACCACAGACATCGAACCCTGCAGCACATTAAAAAACTGGGGCAATTCATCAAGGCTCGTACGGCGTAGAAATGTCCCAAATTTAGTAAGTCGCTGGTCTCCTTTTTCGGCTTGAAGTATATAAGGCCCATCTTCACGTACTATCATAGTTCTAAATTTGTAAACCCAGATTACTTTGCCATCCAACCCATAGCGTCTTTGCTTGAAAATAACTGGCCCCTGAGAACTCAGTTTTATTATTATAGATATTATGACCATAATCGGAAATGTTATAAGTATGGCTATAAGAGAAACAACTATATCAATAATTCTTTTTATAACAACATTCCAACCATATAATGCAGTGCCTTGAAGACTTATAATCGGGAGACCTTCTAATTCTTCAATACCGCCTCTAAGGGTCATAAACTCATATATATCTGGAATTACCTTTATATCTACTACCTCATCCTCAATCTTTTTAAGTACATCCACTACCTTACCATGCTCTTTCCACCCTAATGCTATAATTACTGTTTCTATCCCGCTTCCTTTTATAATCTCTCTTATATCTTCATAAGTGCCAATTACTTTTATCCGTTCCATGTCCTTTTCTATTTCATAACCATTAGTAGACAATACACCCATCACCTTGATGCCTATTTCGGGATGCATCTCTATACGCTTCAATATCCCTTCCGCAAGCTCGCCTGCCCCAACAATTAATGCATGCCTTATGTTATACCCTTTTCTTCTTAGATATCTCAGTATTTCTCTAAAAAGCCACCGCTCAAGACTCAACGCTATAATATTTGTTCCTGCGAAAAATAAAAACACTAATCTTGAAAATTCATACTGCCTGAAAAAGAATGTGACAGATACAAGAATGAGCACAGAAATGATACAAGCCTTTGTTATATCAAACGCCTCAGATGCATAAGAGGAAATCCTTTTGGGACGATAGAGGCCAAAGGCCTTGAATGCAAAACCCCATATAAATATTATAGGGATTATAAGAAATGCATATACCTTCAATGGAGGGATTCCTTTATCACTAGGGATGAGGCCACTGTAAAAGCGGAGATAATAAGAAAAAAACCACGAGGCTGCTATGATAAAAATATCTGCGATAAACAACAGACTCTCAAAAAACTGACTGTGTTTCTTTAACAATTATCCTCTCCTTTAAGATTTGATATAAGCGACCGGTGGAATTTCGCAGCTGACAACCTCATGCACCTTCTGGGCAACTGTTTCAACCTTTATTGCATCCATACATCCGCCATCCTTACATTTATATTCAAAACCAAGATTCAAGCAAGGGGCGCAATCAAAACTGCTCTCAATATTATGAACGTTTGATGAACCTACAGTCCCCCACCTTACAACGCCTGCCGGACCATGAAGGGCTATCATAGGATGATTAAGCGCTGCCCCAAGATGCATAATGCCTGTGTTGACAGTAATTAAAAGACGGCTTTTCTTGATTAAATAAGCTGTCTCGCCCAAAGAAAGTCTGCCGCAAAAGGAGACAACCTTATCAGGACAAACCTTTACAATATCCTGCGCCTCAACATCATTGTTTTGAGTTCCTGTAATGCCTATCCAATATCCTTTTTCTATAAGTATTTTAGCCAAATCAATAAAATTTTCAATCTTCCACTGCTTCAAATGCCCTCTGTATCCAGAACTCCACGGATGAAACAATATAAGATTATCAGAGCCAAACCTCTCTTTCTCCAGCAAATCTTCAACAAAGGCCTTCTCTGAATCAGATATCGGAAATTCTATTTTATAGTCAGATACTGAAACACCAATCGCATCGGCTAAAGACATATAGTTCTCTATTTCATGGCGATTGGGACTCTGCGGTATAGCAGCATCAAATATAAGATGTCTGAACTGTCTATCTGTCCTGAAACCCATCTTAAACCCGGTCTTAACAAAATGAGCTACAACAGCACTGATGCGTATCCACAATTCAAAATCCATAAGAACATCATACTTCCTGCTATTTACATCCTTCATAAACTTTGAAAAGTAAAACGGCTCCTTAATTGATTTAGATATCTCAAATACCTTCAGACTATCTATAAATGAGTAACGATTTAGAACTTCATAATTATTCTTACTACACACTACAGTTAAAAAAATGTCCTTATGCACATCCTTTATAGCCTTCAGAACCGGTATTAACAGCAGGGTATCTCCGATAGAACCCATCTTAATAACAATTACATTTTTTATATCCTTAACCGGCTTATTTGGACGCTTAACGAGCGAAAGGATGAAAAGAAATGGTATCCCCAAATAACGATCCACGAACCTTAGCCAGAAATTACCCCGCTCCTTCATGAACACATACCTCTCACCAATCTCGCGAGACTACCTTTTATGCATCTTCTCCCTTGCAAAACATCTATCTATTACGCTACTTTATTTCATTTTTAACCCTTTTAATATCAGCCTCCACCATAATATCCACCAAATCTTTAAACTTAGTCTTTGGCTGCCAGCCTAATTTTTGTTTAGCTTTAGAATAATCTCCAATGAGGATATCAACCTCTGCTGGCCTGAAAAATTCGGTGGAAATCTCTAAAATAATTTTACCTGTCTTCCTATCCACTCCCTTTTCGTTCACGCCTTTGCCTTCCCATTCTACTTTTGTGCCAATCTTGTCAAATGCTGCCTCAACAAATTCTCTTATAGAGTGGGTTTCTCCCGTTGCTATAACATAATCATCTGGTTCAGGCTGCTGGAGCATAAGCCACATAGCCTCAACATATTCCGGAGCATACCCCCAGTCTCTCCTGACATCTAAATTCCCCAACACTATCTTGTCTTGAAGGCCGTGCTTTATCCTTGCAATCCCGTATGTTATCTTCCTTGTAACAAATTCTAAACCTCTTAATGGAGATTCATGGTTAAACAAGATACCTGAACATGCAAATATATTATAAGATTCACGGTAGTTTACCGTCATACAATGGGCAAATAGCTTAGCAGCAGCATATGGGCTTCTTGGGTAAAACGCTGTCTTTTCATTCTGAGGTATCGTCTGAGCCTTTCCAAACATTTCACTTGAAGACGCCTGGTAGAATTTAATCTTTGGATTTACTGCCCTAATTGCTTCAAGTATTCTTAGCGCTCCTAAACCAGTTACATCGGCCGTAAAGATAGGTTCCTCAAAAGATAGTCCTACAAAACTCTGGGCGCCCAAGTTATATAATTCATCAGGCTGAATCCTTTCAATGACCTTATAGATGTTGGTAAATTCAAGAAGTTCTACAGAAACATATTTTATCTTATCATCTACATCTAAGCATTTTAGTCTATTTAAATGTAGGTCTGATGTCCTTCTGAAGGCCCCATAAACTTCATATTTTTTATCAAGCAGTAACTTTGTAAGATATGCTCCATCCTGGCCGGTGATACCTGTAATCAATGCTCTTTTAGACATATTCATAACTCCTTTCAAGGATTATTCTGAATTACCTCTTCAAATACTTTCAAAGCATCTTTAGCCGCTTTTTCCCAGTTAAATAATTTTATTCTTTCAAACCCATTTTGAACCAAAGTATTTCTTAAATTCTCGTCTATAAGTACTTTAGCCATTCCTTCAGCAATGTTTTCAACATTGTAGGGGTCAACATAATATGCAGCATCTCCACAGACCTCTGGCAGAGAAGAAATATTGGAAACCACAACCGGACAGCCGCATGCCATTGCCTCAAGTGGTGTAAATCCAAATCCTTCATATAAAGATGGGTGCGCAAGCACCTTCGCGCCACAGTAATAATTCAACAATTCTTCATCAGATACCCTTATCACTTCCTTAACAGTATCACCCTTTAAACTCAATTGTTTTCTCAGCACATCAACCTCATCTATTTTAGAAAATTTCTCTCCAATTATTATAATCTGCAAGTCGTGATACTTTTTCTTAATTATAGAAAAAGCCTCCAATAGTCTATTTATATTTTTAGTAGGTTTTCTATTACCAACATAAAGAATATAGTCATTAATTCCCTTGCTCTTTTTAAATGCGATAATGTTGTCGTCAGATAATGGTTTAAAATTACCAGAAATACCCGGGTATATTACCTTTATTTTACCTGCAAATTCCGGATAATAATTCTTTAAATCTTTCTTGGTAGATTCTGAGTCTGTTATAATTCTCCCTGCCTTTTTTAAAGCATTTCTTAACACAATTCCTGCTGCACTTCGTTTTAGTTTACCAAACAATTTCGGGAAGAGAAATTGTGTCATGTCGTGTATAGTTACAACACTATTCTTTGGTAAAAACCATGGGGCATTATAATGAGGAATATGAAAGACATCAACATCCTTATTAAATTTCTTCATCAGCAAACTGCCTTTAATCTGTTCGCTTAAAGAATATATCGGTGCATCAAATGGTGTAATATCCTGCGTCTTGAAAAGACTTCCTCTAAGAAGCGAAACTTTACCCGCAGCTATCACCTTTATATCAGGCCTATCATCAAAAATGCCGTTGTAAAGACCTTCTATATATCGCCCTATCCCGGAGCGATTATAAAATCTGGCATCTAAAAATATCTTCATATCCTATTATCTTGTGTCTTGTTTTTATCCAAAACCAAATCAAATAGCTCATCAACAGTAATGAGGTTCATGCACTCCATGCTGTTGCAGGTGGCCTTTTCACACTCTTTACACGAGACATCTTTATAGACTACAGTGACATCATTACCATAAGGTTTCCACCTGCGACAGTCATTGGCTGCACTGAATATAACAATTGTGGGGACACTGACTGCTGCGGCAATATGAACTGCGACAGAGTCATTGCCGATAAAAACAGCGCATTTTTTTATCACCACGGCAGTCTGTTTAAAGGTGGTTCTGCCAACCACATTTATTGGCTTAAAACCCAAAAGACTTTCTAATCTCTGCACTATGTCAAGATCATCTATTCCACCTATAATAACTATCTGAACTTCAAGATGCTTTACAAGCCTCTCCATCAATTCCGCATACCGTTCTACAGCCCACATCTTTGACGGACAACCACTGCCGATATGAAATCCTATTGTTGGGCAAGATTCATCCCACCCCTCTGCCGCCATAATCTCATGAACATATCTCTCATCATTTTCTGAAGTGCTTATAACAATATTTGGAGTATTAGCATCTATAGCAATGGTTCTCGCACCATCCATAAGAATCTCTGCCTGATGCTTCTTTGTAGTTGTCTCTACCTCATCTGTCAGCAGAAAACCACCACCCTCCCATCCATAGCCAACCCTTCTGGGGACACCGCTTAAAAAAGCAATCATGATTGCAAATAAATCTCCCCTGAGATCAAAGAATATGTCATAGTTACCTCTTCGCAGTGTCCAGATTAGATTAAGGGTGTCAAGGATATTTAAACTGCGGTTTATGCCTCTATCCTGCCAATATGCCTTATAACAGATTATTTCATCAATATATCCTTCCCCTTCAACAATTCCTTTAGCCCACGGCCCTACTACAAGTGTTATGTACGCCAAAGGCAATTTATTCCGTATAGATCTTATTGCAGGGATTGACAGCAGAACGTCTCCAGCATGGTCTAATTTAAAGATTAAGATTCGATTTATTTGTCTCAAATTCTGTTTTCTTAAAAAAAATAGTACCTTTTTGAAAAGATAGCCAACCGTATCAATTAAACCAATAATGAACCTTATTCCCCTGCTCTTGTATGTATATGTTTTCATTTAATTTCTCTTCATCTATTCCCGGATTTAATAACATAGCGTTTCTACTTTACAACCTTTAGAATAACCTCTATATTCATAGCCGGAAATATAAAAGCAAAATACTTTTCATAAAAAAGAAGGAAACGATTAGCCAGAAAAGAGATGCCATCTATTTTATGCAGCTTCCAGAAATTTATCCTCACATTCGCCTTATCAAATCTAACAGCGCTGTAAAAATCATACTGGGGTAACTCGCCGGTAAAATAATCAAATGATTGGGTATTAAAAAAATGCTTATGTGTGAAATCTCCGTATGCGTGTGTACTGCTGAAATGCGGGACATTGATAAAAACCTCTGCTCCAGGCTTTGAAATACGATGGATCTCCTCCATCACAGCTTTTACGTCATCAAGGTGCTCTATAACATCAATAGCGTATATCTTATCGAAGACATTATCGCGAAAAGGGAAAAAATGACCGTTCAGATTACAGATAGCATCTGTAGCCTCTGTACGATAAATATCTACACCTACCGTGCCTCTTATTTTAGCTTTTCCGCATCCAAGGTTAATGGCCCGCACATATCCCGTATCACTTATTAAGCCTTCATACATCCCTATATAGTCTTTTGCTATAGCCTTCCATGAGTAATTCTTGACAGCCCTTTTCTTTCCTCGCATAGCATATTCTTTCCTCAAATTCTCATCTTCCATCAACTTCTCTATGCAGTCAGCCAATACTGTTACATCTCCTTCAGGGAAAACTAAACCTACATCACCAATAACATTTGGTATTTCGCCGGAAGAAGAGCCTATCACAGGGACCTCACACGCCATTGCCTCAACTATTACACGGCCAAACTGTTCCTTCCAACCTGGAGTTGTGTTTGAAGGAAGCACAAGAGCATCTATAACGCTATAAAAACCCGGCAGGTCTTCCTGTTTTAATGCCGGTATAAACTTAACATACTCTTTAATGCTGTTTTCTTCACTTTTTACCGCAAGAACATCCTTATAGTCCCCGTTTCCAACAATATAAAGAAAACAGTATTTTCCCTTTTTCTTTAATCTGCTCACAGCCTCTATGAGTGTATCAACCCCTTTTTCCTTTATTACCCTTCCAACATATCCTATTTTAAATGCGCCGTTTCTTTGAATATCTTTGATAGGTTCCGGTATTATATCTCCGGATACCTTGCGGAACAGGTCTGTATCAATGCCTATCGGTATATGAACAATATGTTTCTTAAAGCCCCTATCCTTCCATAGATTAATACCTTCTTCAGGCACTACTACAATGGCATCGCTATTTTTTAAGTTAAAACTCTGCGCCCTTGAATAAGGAAACCTCTGGAGAAAATCAATGTTTTCAAAAGAGAAGAGGGCTATCTTGCTTTTAGGCGCCGCATGCTTTGCCAGCAGCATAAACTCCACAGCAGCGAAACTGAATGGCTCTTCCATGATATGGATGATATCGGGCTCAAAGTCAGATATCTCCTTATAGAGTTTCCTAACATCAGGATAGAAGAATGCCCTTATACGGTTTGTAAAAATAGTGTTTAAGGGCAAAATATCATACCTGTCTGATTTATCATGCTGAAAAGCCACCAAACGCCCACCTTCTGCCCATTCAGACGGCACAATAAGCTTTATCTCAGCGCCTTGCAGGGCAAGTTCTGAGAATAGCTTTCTGTAAGATGGCTCAACAGCAGCATGCCATGTTATTAATATTCTCATAAACCTATCATATCCTCTTTAAATGTTCTTCCTTACCAGCAGCCTAATATCCTCTTTCACTAAAACCTTTAACAAAACAAGCATTCCACAGTAAATGATGAGCCCGGCAACCGCAGCTATATACCAGTTAAAATTCTTTAGCAATAATATAACACCCGCAAGCCAAAACAGGCAAACTCCCACTTTGGCAATCGGCATATTGACCTTAGGAAACCCCATTTTCCTCCTCAAGCATACCATATGAATAGCCACTATCAAGAAACTGGTAAATACCGTAGCTATTGAAGCTCCCACAGCGCCGTATTTAAGGATTAATATGAAATTCAGAAATATATTGACTGCGACACTTATCAGCATCGTGTTTGCAGTAAATCGCTGTTCCCCAATAGCCTCTAGCGTTCTAGCTGTTAGGTGCATCAAATATAAGGGAGGCACTGACCAGACAAGGATATTAAAAAGTATAACGCTCTCTCTATACTGTTCCCCAAAAACAAGCGCTATGATATCTTCCGACAAGAGACTTGCTGATAGAGAAAAAGCAGCGCTTAAAACAATAAGCGCCTTAAAAATACCATCAAACATTTTAAAGATATTGTCTTTATCGGCCGGCCACTTTCTGGAAAAATATGGATATGCAACAAGGGTCAATGTATTCGCAAACAACATCCCGGAAAAAGACAACTTATATGCAGCATTATAATAACCAACAGATTCCATGCCCACCATCTTGGAAAGCATCACATTATCAATATTGAAAAATATCTCCCCCATTATAGCACCTATTGCAAACGGTATAGCCTCTTTAAACAGTTTTTTGATGCTTTGATAATCTATATTCCATAAAGGAGCAAAAAAAAACTTTTTACATAAATAAGCGCCTAATATTACCACAATTATAACAGCAATAAGATGGGCAGTTATAATCCCCGGAATCTTTATATTTAAAATTGCAAATAAAATTATGCCGCCTAACAGCAGGAATCGGTTCAATATGAGGAGTAATCCCTCAAATTCTGTTCTTCCAAGGGCAATGAATATTGACCTGAATGTATTGGAAAATGACAAAAAAAACATTGATGTACCGTAGATTATAATACTCCACAGGACAGCTTGCGGGTAGCCTAAGGCTATTGCTAAAAGAATAATTGCAATAAATATAATGAATCCCAAAAATATCTTGCCGACAAGAACATGCCCAAGCAGTTGAGGCCTGTCTGTATTTTCCCTTGACATCTCCCTCATAAGCAGGAGGTTTAGCCCGCCGTCAAAGAGATGGCCAAAGAGCCCAACAAAAGACAGTGCAAGCGCATATATCCCGTAACCCTCTACACCTAAATACCTGGCAAGGATTACTACAATAACAAAGGTAATGAGTTTCTCAATTATATGACCAACGGTGAGAAAAGAAAAATTTCTTAAGATATTCATGTCAGTCTGATGACTCCTTCTCTACTCTTTTAAATAGTACTACCCCATCCCGCTCAAACTCCACATAGAATTCGGGACTATTCCTAATACCTCCCAGCAAATTCAAATATGTCTGTTCATCCACCTGGGCAGCCATCATCAAAGGCCTATTTGTATCAAATAAAATATAATCCACATCTTCCAAGCTGTCAGGGAACAGATATTTATTATTATACCTATGAGCCAGCCTTGAATGGTTTACATTGCCTTGTGATAAAATAACAATATCTTTGCCTCCTGGAATCTTATAAATAGCCTCTTTTATTACTTCTTCATGTTCACCTGATGTATAATTGGACTTGTGCCATATCTCAGCCCAGCCGCTCTTCCAGAAATTTATAGATAACGGACTTGGGCCATGTGCGATGTGAAAGGTAAGGGTCATTACCACCACTAATACTGCAACGGCATTGACATATTCCATACTGAAATACCCTTTAAGTTTTTTGAGAGAAAAAATTGATGCTACGAATGCAGGGGCTATAATCCCTGCCGTGTATTGGCTGTCAAGAGCAGAATGGAGGTACGTTGTAGATAGAAGAGGAATTACTATTAAAGGCGCTGCCGGTAAAAACCGCTTCCAATCTAACAACGGCAAAAACAGCAAGGGAGCCAATAAGAAATAAATAAAAAGCGACTTCCGCACTTTCGCCATCAGCAATATATTCATTAAAGACTTCATATTGAACGCATTCGTATTTTCGCCGTAACTTTCTGCAAATGTAGGCAACTGATTGGCAGAAGGAAGAATTATATAAACAACCGTAAAAAAGAGAAGGAGAAAAAATACAAATGCTGTCATGCCTATCCTGTGCTGCTTTTTTGCCAGGGCAATATATAATCCAAAAAAACTGGCCCCCAGGATAAGCGGCTCTTTAGCCATAGCCCCTACACTAACAAATAGTATTGCAAAAAAATATTTGTCCTTTTCTGCAAAATAAAATGCCCACATGGTCAAAGACACATACAAATGATCCGGATGGAAATCCAAAGAGGCGTTAAAGCCGACCGAAGGATATAAAAGATAGACTATGGCAACTAAAAAGGTAAGGCCAGCATTGTTTAAATGTTGCTTTGCCATTAAATAGAGCGGTATTACACCGGATGTCATGACCGCAGCCTGCAAAACCTGAATGATTACAGGAGAATCAATGATCTTATAAATAAGAGAATAAAATATTAGTATGGGCTGAAAATGACCAAAAGTTATTTTATACGGAATATCAACTAATGGAGCAACGGATATCTGCCATATTTTTTTATCATACAATCCCATGTCAAAGACAGATGTGTGAAGAGAAGTGTATCTGAGAACTGCAAGGGCAGAAAAACAAATAAAAAATGTGATGCTTATGGCAAGTATTATTTTACCAAGATGTTTTTCTATGAAAGATAAACACTCATGAGGCATATTCCAATCATTTCGCACAACACCGAGGAATATAATGCTACCCAAGGAAAAACCAATAAGCGGTATAGCAAAGTACTTGAAAAAGGCAACCTCTGGATGGGCAGCACTCGTAGTAAAATAGGAATGGATAGAAGCACCAACTGGCAGAAGTGCTATTAGCAGTAGCGGTGATACCGTGACAAAATCAATCCTCCTTTTTTCCATCTATATTACCCTGCTTCATGAACTGATACAGCTCTATGCCTACTCCAATGAGCAATAAGAAATAAGCTACATCTTCTAATCGCTCAACAATTCTCCCTTGCTTCAATATCAAAAGGATGCCGCAGATAATAAGTAACACCACAAAACCTATGGCAAGATGGGAAGTAGGTTTCTCGTTTAAATATCTTTTCACCATCGGCATACTTGCATAAAATTGTCCTGATATCCTTAACAAAAAAACATCGATTATTTGGTTTGCAGCATTCAAACTCTTCCATTGAATCACCTTTCTCCACAGAAAAGACAAAAAGACAAAATATATAATGGCAAGATTTTGTACAATTAGAACCGGCATTCCGTGCACAAAAAATATAAGATTCATGACTACGGCCTGCCCGGTTGTAATCATAGCAAGATTACTCTTTGATGAATCACCCCCTTTTTTACTTTTCCATATCCCATACAGAAGGGAAAGGACGACTATTGTCATAATAGCCCAAAGGAAAGTAGCTTTTACATCTTCTTTAAACTCAACAGGAAGAACATTGTGATACATCTTAAAGTATTCCTTAAAACTATTATAGGACAAAACCAAAGAAAACCATATAAATACTGCATGGATGATGGTCTCCCAAATTAATCGCCTGTTATCAGAAACAATATCTTTTATTTTCTGCACTTGCATTTTGTTTTCATACCTGCCTTCATATATTATTGGTTAAAAAGCATTATCCATAAAGGCTTTAAGCCAGAAACCTCCAAGTTTAAAAAAACATGATTATCCTTCAAGGTCACCTTGGAAGTGTACTTTATTTTTTCTTTTGCAAACTTTCTCCTCAATACCTCTCCCAAAAACCTCGCGTCATCTACTACATCCGGAATTCTATTTTTCTGGGAGCACTTAAAGACTAACATTCCTTTCATCTTATCCTCATTAATAACATCAAAAGATAAGCCCATGGAATCGAGATAAGACGCTGAAAGAAAAACGGTCATTCCCCACTCCTTCTCCCACCCCTTCAATATTTGAGCAAATCCCTTATCTTTATTATTAGCAAAAATCATAATGTCAGCCTTCGGGGGAAGGAGGGACATAGTCGCTATTGCTGGCAAGAATTGCATAATTCTTGCTTAAAGCAAAAGCAGATATTCGCATTTTCCCTTCTCCTGCCCTATAATATCCTGCATAGCCTTTATAACTAAACCTTTCCATAGGCTTATCTTTCTTTATTAGGTTTGCCAAGACATCTTCCGAAATGATATTCTTTGACATTAACGGAGCTACAATCACTATGATGTCTTGATTTATAATACCGCCTTCAATATCTCGAGGCATATTCGGAAACAGGTCCGAAAAGGCCTGTTTTCTCTGCGGTGAAATCCTCTGGGATGCCTTAATTTGAGCAAGCCAATTAGTCATCATCCAGGAGACTCCGGGATCTTTTGAGTTATTTACAATATGAAAAGCGATAAGCGCATCTCTGTGAAGTGTGGATTCCTTCTCAGCCACACACACAGAAGGTATGAGCCAAAAGATAATGCCCAGTGCGATTAAAAGATATTTTTTCATGAGAGAAACCTCCTTTTAGAATCTTTTCCCATAATGCCCTAAAGCCTTCACCCTTAAAAAAGAAGCGCACAGCGCTGTCCTGTATAGTTACATCACCCTGCATATCTATATCATATGTCCTAAGAATCCTGCGAAAAAAACCTGCAAAAAACCTCATATCTTCAATCACCACTTCACTCTCACTTGAATGATGCTGAGATAAAACTATCTCTCCCTCAACCCTATTTTCATCCACAATATCCATGCCAATCGCAATAGCAGCCACTGTATCCACAGACGGAAAGATACTGTAGTCATTCTTATCCTCGGCATTTCTCACAATCCTTGTAAGCCAACCATTGGTATTGTTAATGAGAATTAACCCATCATATCCAGACATAGCATCATAAAGAGGCCGGATTGGAGGCTGTTTTAAAAAAAACGCATTCTGTTCATGGAGAGTGTTAAGAGCCTTTTTAAGGAATTCCATATTATTACTACCAACTATCTTTCCACTGACTACAGTAAACCCCTTTATTGGATTTTTTTTGGCTTCGGCGGTCATAAGTCTATAGCCATTGTAAGTGGAATAATCAGCAGCAAACTTCTCTACCCCAGGATAGAAAGACGCAATTCTTACAAGATTAAGAAGCCTTACCCGCCAACCCATATCAGCAATTACAGTATAATCTGGTTTCCTTGGATTATCGGCATTATATATTATCCCGCCCGAAACACGGCTCGGCAGAAGGAACGATATTATCCATGCCTCCACTGATTTTTTTACGTATCTCTCTTCAACTTTTGTCAAAACAGCCTTTATCCCCTGATCTTTTAAATTCAGTCTTAGAAAAATAGAGACATTAGACTCTTTAGGGATAAGCAGTGCTGAATCAAAGTCATCTATGGGTCGGATTAGCCATATAAAGAATATAAGAATTGCTACAAAAAATAACGATAAGAGAGATAACAATGTCTTAACTAAAATCTCCCCCACTTCTCCCCATTTATTGTGTAGCATCAAAGTTTCTCTTCCTCAATAGCTTTTTCTTGTTACTATAATGGTATCCCCAATATATGATACATCCAAATAAAGTAGTACCTGATACTAATAACCCTATCTCAAACAGCCTCTGCGGCTTATATTCCAACACAACCTCAAAGTCCTGTGCGTCTTTAACTCGGAACTCGGAACTCGAAACTCGGAACTGTCCCACCGGCACTATCCACCCATTTGCATATCCATTCACCATGAAATGGTTTTCAATTTCAATTCTATTTCCCCTGTCCTTCCACTCACTCCACAATGCCGACCACGGCTCATTATCGGTTAATTGTTTATCAGGAATAGTCTTTTCTCCTGACTCCTGACTCCTGACTCCTGACTTTCTTACATACGCCTTCCACCCCTCATGAAAACTCTCACTAAAAACAAGCGTAAATGCCTCCTTTGCCCTCTCCACATTCACTACATATCTGGTAGGATTTATTTTTTCAAATTCTATTTGAGGAGGCTCTTTCCCTCTAACTATTGCATTATGGCTGTTGTCCTGCCTTATCTCTATCAATTCAACATGGAACTTCTCCTTCCTCAATATATCCAAATTATGGAGGCCTTCTTTCATATAAATATTATTCAACTCAATAAGACTTCCATTGCTACTTCTTATTCCCTCAATCGTAGCCAATTCCTTATATGCCCTGTCATCAATTTTCAGAATACCGGTATCAACCTTTAAAGCCGCCTGCCCATATATATTTTCCTTATAGTGCATCAATTTTTTAGTCTCAACCAGTTGATAAGAAACCTCTGCGTCATCAGGAAAATTTATACCTATAGATAAAAGATGATATTTCCCCCTACCAGGAAACTTCTTTTTGGTCTCTTCGTAGGCATTTACTTGCACGAAAGTCTTACCATCTTCGATTAATTCAACCGGAGAGGCGAAAACCTCAATGCTCTTATCCTCTCTTGCATCTCCATCTAAATCGAGCTTCATAATTATCCTAAATTCCCCAGAGAATCCCTCTTTCTTCCATTCCGTACTGCGGCCACCACTACCCCATCGCTCACGTATCGGCTTGGGGAATCGCCGCAATAATAATACAGGGTTTTCTTTCAAATCCACAAAATCATCCATGCGCAATTTATATATAGAGGCAACATCCGACGGAATCTGCTCCATAAAATTAGCCTGCTTTAAATTGCCATCTTTATCAAAATAGTAATATATATCAGCCATATAAGTATAGGGTCTATCGTCAAATTCAGCAATAATCGGCTTCATCTCAAGGAAGGCAATATTTTTGAAGAGAAAGGTATAAGCCCTTTCCCCTCTTTCATTAGAAATATCAATCCCTCTTCGCTTCTTAAACTTGAGGACAACCTCTTCAACCGATAATTGTTCAGCTCCTTTGTGGCCAAAAGCGCCCCTTGCTTGTTCATAAAGATTTACCACATAATTCTCATTGTTTGCATTCAGAGTTATTTTTTTTGTTTTAAAAAACCAACTACTCGAATCAATCATTTCTATATCTATCTCCACATCCTGAACATTTTCTTTCTCCACATCATATGCAACTAATAAATACGGTCTCTCCTTTATACTTATACGAGGAAATTTCTTAGATAAAACAATTGCTTCATTTACATCTCTTTCTTGCCCAAAATTTGCGTCAATACGCAGTCCCCTCCCTGAAATATCCTGCTCATATGATGTGTTTATTGTCGTAATGTCCCAACCTGAAACTGCTTCAAGAGACGCACTTCCTCCGTTGCTGACAATATTGCTGACCACATCGCTCTCCACAAAATCTCTTATTGGCTTAAGCAGCGCCTTTATAGAATAATTTCCATCAAAAGGGACATAAAACTGCTGTCTATCCATCGTAAATGGGTCTATACCTTTCCGCTTGCTATCATCCAATCTCAGTTTATCTCTCAAGAGCTTTTGTACACTATCTTTATCAACATAAAAAAGGTGTCTTATATCATTTGACTTCAATGTCTGAGCATATCCTTCTATTCTGGACTGCGGTATAGCTACAATCTTCTTTCTTAACTGCCTTCGCAATCTTCTTAGGCATTTCTTATCAGCACATGCATGATTGCCTGCCATTTCTATAAAATGTCTGCCACTTGACAATTTCATCGTACCAAGATATTGCCAGACTTTATAACTGCCTTGCCGTACTCCGGCTGTCAGCGCTATTTCATCAACCTGCATTTTATAGCCTTTTAGCTCAGGCTCCATGGTAAAGAAGCTATATACCTCATCACTCTCTATACTAAAACTGACCTTTATTTCTCTATTGAATGCATTTACAATAAAATTTACAATATCATCCTTGAATGTTGTGCGGTTGGACTTTCCATCTTCAACGGCAAGCTCAAGGATAAAATCGTCAAAACCTTTATTAACCAAAAGAAGAGGGTGCCTGCGCTCGCATCCGCTGGAATCCGTTCTATCCTTAAGAATGGTACGGACTATGTTGCTATTTTGCGGCTCAGTAAATATCAAGGCCGGATAGCCCTTAAAATAATCTAAATAGGTCAGAGGAAGGAGAGACCGTGTGCGATCTGCTGCTATAATTACAGGGTAATTATCCTTTGCTGTATCACAATTTGTACTCTTCGACAAACTTCTGCCATGTTCGCTGCCAGAAAGGGCTCTGGTGAAATTACTCCTCCTGTCGTCAGTCTGAGATGATACAGGAAAGGTTACTGATAGGATACACATAGCAATAAGCAATAGTGCAGTTGTAAATCTATATAGGGTCAAGGAAAATCTCTTTTCTTTCAGCATGTATTATGCACATTCGGATGCATGTATAATATAGCCTGACGCTTCCGGAATCACACACTATTAACTAACATAAAGAACCGACAGCATCTTGAAGTCTGTCAGCATTTTGACACAGACTTACATATTCCTGTGGAATACCAATATCTACAAAAAACCCCTTGACCAGCATACCGTATAATCCCTTATTGACCACGGCAGGGATAATATTATTCTCTAATGATATCCTGCCGTCTGATATATCCATGAAGATATCGCGATTAAAGAGATATATTCCTCCATTGATAAATCCGCTGTTCCCAAAGCCCTTTTCAATAAAACCGGTTATCTCGTTCCTCTCATTAATTTCAACTCTGCCGAAACGGCTCGTATCATTAACAAATGCCAAGCCTATCGTGGCTCGTGCGCATTTCCTATTATGAAATGAGATAAAATCGTCAAAATTTATATCAAGAAATGAATCGCCGTTAATTACAATAAATTGTTTATCCTTAATAACTGTAAGTGCATTTTTTATAGCTCCACCAGTTCCTAATGGTGTATCCTCCTCGGAATATTTTATGCTCACACCCCACTGTTTACCACTGCCAAAATATGACTTTATGGCGTCTCTCTTATAGCCGACCGAAAGAATTATCTTCTTAATCTGCCATTTAGCAAGCTGCAATATCAAATATTCTAAAAAAGGCTTGTTACCCACTAAAGCCATAGGTTTAGGTATATCCTTTATTACCCCCTTAAGCCGCGTTCCTTCTCCACCTGCTAAGATTACAGCCTTCATATATTTCTGATCAAATAAAATCTTACAAGATTTATATTTCTATACATTGACACTTAAAAATTCTTCTATTGTATCTATAATATAATTGCACTCTTTCTTACCCAAGCCCTGATGAACACCTATATGTATACCTCTTTCCCCAATGTACTCGGCATTTGGAAAATCACCGACTTTATGCCCTAAAAAACGAAATCCTGCACACTGCGTAGGCATAGACGAAAAAAGGTTTCTGGTATCAATACCCTTTTTTTCCATAAAACTAATGAACTCTGTACGGGTAGAACTTACACACTCCTGTACAACAATCGGTAGGGCATGAGGTCCTATCTCCTCGTAAGACTCTTTTTCTATCGTTGTCAAATAAGGAGCAAACTTTTTAAATTCCTCTATGAGATAATACAGATTTTCTCTTCTCTTACTAAGGATTTCATAATATATATCGAGATTCCCTATCCCAACTGCTGCCTCCATCTCATTCATCTTGGAAGAAAATCCAATTCTCTCAAATATAAATCGAATATCCTCATTCTCACCGTAGCCAAACCTCTTATCACAGTAAGCCGATGCCTTATTCAACACGCAGCTTTCACACTTGCACGCTCTGCCATGACTTCTCAACGACCTTAATATCTCGGCAAAATCCGAATTATCTGTAGTAACAATACCCCCCTCAACAGTGCTGATAATGTGGGCCACATAAAGACTGTATGCAGCCATATCACCAAGAGTGCCAATATTCCTTCCTTTGTAAACTGCTCCATGCGCCTCAGCAGCATCCTCAATTACATAAAGGTTATATTTTTCTGCTATGGAATTAATTCTATCCATATCAGCAGGCTTTCCCATAAGATGAACCGGCACAATAGCCTTCGTTTTTTTTGTAATCTTTTCTTCAATCTCGGCAACATCTATATTCAAGGTTTTTCTGTCAACATCTACAAAGACAGGTGTAAAACCTGCCTGCAAAATTGCATTGCCAGTGGCTACAAATGAAAGAGCCGGAACAATAACATCATCGCCTCTTTCTGCGCCATAGTCATACAATACTGCCAATGCCAATGCAACCGCATCAGTGCCAGTGCTTACAGCAACAGCCTCTTTTGTGCCTACCAGCTCAGCAAATTTCTTTTCAAATTCACGCACATACTTACCGCTTGACAATCTATTGGCTTCTAAAACTTCCCCTATTATCTTTTTAGATCTTTCTGTCACCGAGATTGTACCAAATGGTATTTTCATTGTTATATCCCGCTTTCACTGTAGTAAATAATCTGGCTTCCTAATTTATCAAAACGGAAAGGCACATATAGCAAGGAACCCAACGCCTTTCTCAATCTATCCCTATCTTCAGGTTTAACAAAGAAGAGAATAAAGCCCCCTCCCCCAGCCCCCAAGAGCTTACCGCCGATTGCACCGTTTTTCATTGCAGTATCATATATCTCATCAATATGGCTGGTAGATACTTTTTCCGAGAGACCCCTTTTAAGCATCCAGCTCTCATGAAGGAGTTTACCAAACTCTATTAGATTACCGTCTCCATTCAAGATATCAATTGCCTGATACACAAGACTGTGCAGTTTTTTAAGTTCTTCTTGCTTGTTGGGGATCTGTTTAATCTTTTCGCCTTCTATATCAGAAGCAAATCTCGTAAACCCACTAAAGAATAACACCAGGTGATTCTGAAACTCATCCAAATTTGGTTCTCCTATAGTAATGGGGGTGACTTCGATATCATGGTTTCCGTTAAATGTAATCTTGTTCAGTCCACCAAATGCCACCGCCACCTGATCCTGCGAGCCCACATTTTCTTTAATCATCTCCTGTTCAATATGAATGGATTCGAGGGCAAGTCTTTTTTTTGTTACCATCTTTCCTTTTAATGCATACAGGGCGTGCAATAAACCAACAGTAAACGATGAACTGGAGCCAAGCCCTGTCCGGGCAGGCAAATCCCCGTCATGATGGATTTCTAATCCATCTGTTATGTTCATAAAGCGAAACACCTCTCTGGCCGCAGGATGAACTATCTCGTGAATATTATTCACATGCTCATACTTCGAATATACAATCCTGTGCTTATATTCAAAAAATGGAGGGAGCCGCCTGCAACTTATGTAGCAATACTTATCTATTGTTGTTGATAAAACTGCCCCGCCCTTATCCTTATACCATACAGGGAAATCTGTCCCACCACCAAAAAATGAAATACGAAAGGGGGTTCTGCTAATAATCATATATATTTCCTCTTAAGAGTTTTTTTCAACATAGTAAGCACTTGCTCAACTGTTTCCTGTCCAAATTTTTTTCTTACTTTTTCAAGGTAATTTGGATTTGAAAAATATTTATTAAAAGCCATGTCTCTGAATCTCAGCACATCGCTTCCAGATAAATATTTGGTTGGAAGAGGTAAAGTTTCATACGCATATTGCGAATATCCATGCCATACCTCTGGCAATTGCCATCCTTGCTTTAATGCATAATTATATAGGTCTGATCCTGGGAAAGCCATTGCTGCCCAAAAATTAGCATATTCCCCGTTTATCTCATTTGCGAGTTCAAGGGTTTCCTTCATGGATTCATAATTATCATCTGGAAGGCCAAAAATAAAATTAGATATTATATGCTGTCCAACCTCATATGTCATATCAACTGCTTCCCAAATGTGTTTCTGTCCCTTTCTAACCTCTTTACGAACAATCTCACTTCCGGACTCAAAACCATAAGCTATCCAGTTGATACCTGCACCTTTCATTTTTTTTAACAATCCCATATCAACGGTGTCTGTTCTTGCATAAGCCCACAAATTTAAATTATATCCCCTTTTAATAAGGAGGTCACATATCTTATGAACTCTATTCTTGTCAACAGTAAAAGTATCATCAACGATTTCCATATGGCGAACGTTATATTTTTTAACAAGGATATCTATTTCCTCAATAAAATGCTCTGGGCTTCTTGTCCTAAAGCCGCTCTTTCCGTAAACCGTATTAACAGAACAGTATGAACAGTTGAACGGGCATCCAAGGCTTGTAAATACTACAGCATATGGAGTTCTACTCTCATAACCAAAACAATGCCAGTTATGCGCCCTATATTTATCCATAGGAAGCATGTCCCACGCTGTAAAGGGAAGTTCGTCAATGTTTTTTATTAAGGGAGGAGGAGGATTTATTATGACTTCTCCATCTTTCATATAACAAATACCGCTTATCTTGAAATTTGCGGATTGAGAATTGTTCTTTAACGCATCAAGGAGATTAAGTACAGGGAAATATCCCTCTGTATTACATACGAAGTCAACCTTTGATTCTTTCAATGTACGTTCAGGCAGGGCAGCAGAATGATGCCCGCCGATAACAGTTTTGACATACGGGGCATCCTTTTTGATGAAGGCAATGATTTCTGTGGCAGCCGTCATCTGCGGTGTAAATGCCGACACCCCTACTAATAGAGGATTTTTTTGTTTAACGATACTGCCGACTTCGGCAGGGCTGATATTTAATGCTTGGGCATCAAGTATCTCAACTGAGAAACCTTTATTTCTGATGAAAGCGGCAATCATGCCGATACCAATCGGAGGCGCTACACAATGAAGTTCGCCTACTTGCCCGTAAATTTCCATTCGGTTTCCCGGATTTATCAATAAAAGGTCCAATTTCTCATTCATATAAACTTCCCATAAGTTTTGTTTATTATTTCTCTACAGTCAAAGCCTTCCACGGGTTACGTGACAATTCTTCTCTCCAATAATCCAGTATATCTTCTAGAGTTTTTTCCAGAGGTATCTCTGGTTTCCACCCTGTTTCCTTGTAAAATTTCTCTGTGCTCGGTATCTGCAATGTTACATCAGATGGCCTTAAAAGTTCTGGAACAACCTTTATTTCCAATTTAACCTTTGAAAAAGACAACAATTTCTCCAATCCCTCTCCTATAGTCACTGTCTGATTCCCGCCTATATTATAGACCTCGCCTGGCTTGCATTTATGCACCATAATCCAATATGCCTTAACAGCGTCCCTGACATCGCAGATGGTGCGCACTGATTTTAAATTGCCTACTCTCACAACCGGCTCTTTAAGCCCTAGTTCAGCAGCTGCAATCTGTTTTGCAAAGGCTGAAAAAGCAAAGACATCCCCTCGCCTTGGTCCTGTATGAGTAAACATCCTTGTACGAATGGTTTTAATTCCATAAGAGGTCCAGTACTGATATCCAACCATATCCTCTGCAACCTACCATCCTTTCTGTCAATATTTTAAAACGGTCCTTTGAATTCAACTTCCTCTATCCGCAGTTTCGTAGATGGATGCCATGTCACTTTGTTTGGATAGAACATCTCAAAGACCTTTTTGGCAATCTTCTTTGCATCAGGATAGAATTTTTGCTCAAGATCCGGGGTAGTTGGGCATGGAACAAAAGCAAAACCCATGCGACAAACTTCAATTTCCCGATGCAGATTGAGATCTACAAGTCTGGCAATTATCTCTGCCCCAGCGCCGCATGTCATCCAAGCATTATCGACGATAATAAGTCGCTTTGTTTTTAACACAGATGATTTAATAGTCTCCATATCTAATGGGCAAAGAGACACGGTATCTATAACTTCAGCATTTATTCCGACTTCTTGCAAATAGCGGCTTGCCCTAAAACATTCAATTGCCATCTGAGAGATGCCAATCAGGGTAACATCATTACCTTTCTTTAAAAATCGCGCCTTGCCAAAGGGAACTGTATATCCAGCCTCCGGCACATGTCCCTTTTGGTAGTACAAGAGCCTGTGCTCCATAAAAAGAACTGGATTATTATCACGGATACTCTGAATCAGGCACCCCTTTGCATCATACGGAGTTGAAGGAGCGACTATCTTGAGACCAGGTATGTTCATGAACAGAGGGTAGATGCTTTGCGAATGCTGAGGACCCTGCCCCCAGCTTTTGCCGATGATAGCACGAATCACAATAGGCGCAGCAACTGTTCCGCCAAACATATAGTGCATCTTTGCAGCCATGTTGACAATCTGGTTCATTGCCAGAAGCACAAAATCCATCCTGATATGCGTATGGATAGGTCGTAAGCCTGCAAGTGCGGCTCCAATTGCCACCCCTGTCATCCCATCCTCTGCCAATGGTGTATCAAAAACTCTTTGGGAACCAAATTTATCCAAAAGCCCTTTAGTCGTTCCCAAAATTGCCTTAGGATCATCCACCCCCTGCCCAAAGAGAATAACAGAATGGTCATGTGTCATCTCTAATTCAATAGCTTCCCTTATTGCTTCGGAATAACTTAAAATCCTTTCCACCAATTACTCCTTGAAAAGATGCGTGTAGAGTTCTGTCTCTTCTGGAAAGGGAGTTTGCTCTGCGAAGTGAAAGGCATCTCTAATCTCCTGTTCTATCTTCGATTCTATCCTTGCAGCTGCATCAGCCCTCAACAAAGACTTAAGTTTTTTCAGTTGGTCATTTTTCTTCCAGCAATCAACTTCTTCCCTGCTCCTATATCCCAGGTGAATATCATCATTTGGTCCAACATGCTCTTTCCATCTACAGGTAATACACTCAAGGAAGATAGGCCCATAAGTGCCCTTTCTCATCCTTTCAATATGCTGCCTTGCAAACTCATAGGTTTTGAATATGTCACTATCGTCAATTCTTTCAGCATGCATACCATAGCTTTTTGCACGCTCACATATATTGTCCGAATGATGTCTTTTCAGATGATGTGAATGTATTGCATAGGAATTATTTTCACAAACAAATAGCACTGGCAGCTTCTTTAACGCCGCAAAGTTCATGCTTTCATGAAAAGCCCCTTCATCAACGGCGCCGTCCCCAAAAAAACTTGCCACAATGGCATTAGATTTTTTATATTTCAAGGCATAGGCGTAACCAACAGAAAGAGGAATAGTAGTCCCAACAATAGCTGAAGTTCCCATAACCCCGTTTCCAACGTCAATAAGATGCATAGAACCACCCTTACCCCTTGCGCAGCCGCTACCTTTTCCATATAGTTCGGCAATCATCTTCTTGAGGTCTCCGCCTTTTGCAAGATACATTGCATGCCCTCTATATGTTCCAAAAACTATGTCAGTTGGCCTTAACGCTTCACAAACGCCAACAGAAACAGCTTCCTGTCCTATAGACAAATGGACCGGGCTTTTAATCTTATCGGTAGGATATATGCGGGTAATTTCTTCTTCTACCCTGCGGATTCTATACAAAGTTCTATAGAGTTTTTCTATCACCTTATAATCAAGATTCTTCATTTCCAAACAATTTTCACCCAGATGGTTAGATACTCATAAGTATTTTATAAACATTCTTACAAAATATTTTCCTGTCATTCAATATGTCTATAAGTGTGGTTTAAAGTTTTATAGACATATCTTAATTACCTTTTATTGACCATATATAACGACAAAATTGTTACCTTATCTATAGTTAAAAATATCACTGATTAAAAAGCTTAACCCATAAAGGCTTTAAACCAGAAGCTTCCAAATCTAAAAATACAAAGTCATTTTTTAAGGTCACATTGGAAGTATACTTTATTTTTTCTTTTGCAAATTTTCTTCTGAACACTTCTCCAAGAAATTTGGCATCATCAAGCACATCTGGAATCTTCTCCTTCTGTAAACATTTAAAGATAAATACCCCTTTTATTTTATCTCCATCAATAACATCAAAAGACAAACCCATAGAATCAAGATATGGCGCGGAAAGAAAAACAGTCATTTTCCACTGTTTCTCCCATTCTTTTAATACCTTAGAAAAACCTCTATCTTTATTATTAGCAAAAAGTGTAATGTCACTCTTCGATGGAAGTAGAGCCATAATTTCCTCATATCTTGAATCATCAGACAATCTCTGTTTTTTTCCCTTCAAAATATCTACAGTTTGTTTTATGTAACCACTATTGCTAGTAAGAATTACATAATTCTCACTTACAGCAAAACCGGATAGCCGTAGTTTAGTCTCATCTGCTCTATAGTATCCCTTATATTCTTTATAGTTAAATTTTTCTAAAGGTTTGATTTTTTTTATAATCTTAAATAATGCATCCTTCAAAGTATTACTGTTTGACGGTACAGGTGCTATAATAACCAAAATATCCTTATTTATAATACCGCCTTCAATGTCCTTAGGCATAATCTTAAACAAATCCGAAAAGGCGTGCTTCTGTTCAGGCAAAAACTTTTTAGATGCCTTAATCTGGCTGAGCCAATTTGTCAATAACCAGGAAACTCCCGGGTCCTTTGGGCTATTTATGATATGAAATGCAACAAGCGTATCTCTATGAAGAAGAGATTCCTCTTCACCCCGCGCTAAGGAAGGTGTTATGAAAAGCGTAATAACTGCCGCCGTAATTAAAAAACATTGTTCTGTAACTTTTTTCATAAGAGACTCCTGTCTTTTATAATTTGCCCCATAGGGCACTAAACCCATTTCCCTTGAAAATAAAATGCACATTGTTATTTTGTATAGTTACATCACTTTGGATATCTACATCATAGGTTTTAAGAACTCTACGAAAAAAAGCCGCAAAAAACATCATATCTTCTTTCACCATTTCACTACTACTCTGGAGATATTGAGATAAAATAATCTCTCCATTAATCCTATCTTCATCCACAATGTCTATACCTATTGCAATAGCATTTACAGCATCTATGGATGGGAAAACACTGTAACTACTCTTATCTTCCTCATATCTTATAATATTAGTAACCCATCCATTTGCATTATTAATAAGGGCCAAACTATCATATTGAGACATAGTGTGGTAAAGGTAATTGATAGAAGGCTGTTCAACAAAAGAACCTTTTTGCGTATTATCAAGAGTCTTTTTAAGAAGTTCTATATTGTTGCTGGCAACTATCTTACCCTGAACTACAGCCAAACCTGCTATTGGGGTTGTTTTAGCTCCAAAAACTATAAGCTTATAGCCATTATAAGTGGAATATCCAGCAATAAACTTTCCCACTCCATGATAGTAAGATGCAATTCTTACAAGGCTACTAAGTCTCACTCGCCAACCAATATCGGCAATTATAATATAGTTGGGCTTATTGGGGTTATCAGTATTATATATTATCCCACCCGAAATCCGACTTGGCAAAAAGCATGATATTATCCATGCCTCCATCGGATTCTTTACATACTTCTCCTCAATCTTTGTTAAAAGGTATTTAATCCCCTGGTCTTTTAGGTCCAATTTTGAAGAAATATAAGCGTTGGACTCATGAGAAACAATCCTTGTCGCATCAAAATCTTCTATAGGCCAAATTAGCCATGTAAAAAATATTAAAATTCCTCCAACAAATATGGAGGCAAAAGTTAGAAAAGACCAAAGGGCGATTTCCAAGAGGCTCTTTTTCTTCTTTATAGAATCATTGAACACTTTTTACTCTATTATAGCCAGTCTTACTTTCTAAAATCTGATATCTAATACCTTGTACCGTATCCAGTGGATACCACACCGCGATATGTAAAAATTTTTTATCAAATTGAAAGTCTGTTTTCTCGTCACCTGACAAGCTCATCAAGATGTTCCAGATACCAGTTATAAGTCCTCTGCAATCCATCTTTTAATGATATTTTTGCCTGCCAGCCAAGCTTCTTCAATTTGGATATGTCAAGCAACTTTCTTGGAGAGCCGTCCGGCTTAGACGCATCAAAAATAATATCCCCATCATAACCAACCGCCCCTTTTACAAGAAATGCAAGCTCCTTTATAGACACCTCCTCGCCAACACCTACATTAATACCCTCTGATTCATCATAATTTTGCATGAGAAAAAAGCAGGCATCTGCAAGGTCATCTACATATAGGAATTCTCTTATTGGCCTTCCCGTACCCCAGATTACCACCTCTCGTTCTCTCTTTATCTTTGCCTCATGAAATTTCTTTATCAAAGCAGGAATAACGTGCGAATCTTCTGAACCAAAATTATCACTGGGGCCGTATGTATTAGTCGGTATAGCACATATAAAATTTGTTCCATATTGCCGATTATAAGCATGGCACATCTTGATTCCTGCTATCTTCGCAACAGCATAAGGCTCATTCGTTGGCTCCAGATAACCTGAAAGCAAGTATTCTTCTTTCATTGGTTGAGGACATTCACGAGGGTAACTGCATGCGCTTCCTAAAAAAAGCAACTTTTTAACCCCGCATAAATAAGCAGAATGAATCACATTCGTTTGGATTGCAAGATTTTCATATATAAACTGAGCAGGATATGAACTGTTCGCCAAAATTCCGCCTACTTTAGCTGCTGCTAAAAATACATACTCGGGGTTTTCCCTAACAAAAAACTCTTCAACATTTGCCTGCCGTGTTAAATCGAGTTCATGATGAGTCCTTAAAATAATATTTGTATACCCATCTTTCTTCAGTCTACTGAGAATTGCCGAACCTACTAATCCTGTATGCCCAGCAATATGAATTTTAGAGTCTTTTGTCATCCTGCCTATAAGCCTTTTGTTATCTCGTTAAAAAAACTTTCCCATTACGGATACTATCTCTCCAGTAATCCAATAAATCCTGCATAGTTTTTTCGAAAGGGATTCGAGGCTCCCACCCAGTATGTTTTCTGAATTTGCCTGTATTAGGAACCTGTAGGTCAGCATCCAAAGGACGGAGTCTTGTCTCTTCCATCTCAACTTTAATCAAACCCTTATGAGTAGAAATGGAAATTAAATATCTAAGCATATCCCCAACAGTGCAGGAATAGGTACCACCAATATTGTAATATTCACCGGGTGTCGGATTAATTGTTACAAGCATATAGTATGCTCTGACGGCATCACGCACATCAGACCAAGTGCGTAAAGAGTCCAAATTGCCTGTTTTCACAATTGGTGGAATCATCCCCTGTTCAATCATGGCAATCTGTTTGGCAAATGTAGATTCAGCGAATACATCACCACGCCGTGGGCCTGTATGAGTAAACATTCTTGTAACAAGGACTTTTTGTCCATATGCTTCAGCGTGAAATCTGCCAATAAGATCAGTTCCCGTCTTTGAAATTGCATAAGGCGACGCAGGGTGAAAAGAACACTCTTCATTTATTGGTAATTTTTCCCTCGGAACACGGCCAAAGACCTCGGAAGAAGAACACACATGTATAAGAGGGTCTATCCCTGGACATTTACGAATCGCTTCAAGCAGTCTTGCTGTCCCAAGGATATTTGTATCAAGCGTTTGAACAGGATGGGTAAAACTGGTAGTCGGATAACTCTGGGCAGCTAAGTGGAAAACAAAGTCAGGGCGGCTTTCCTCAATTGTATTTTGAAGTGAAATATAATCACACAAATCACCATAGATAAAATAAACCCTATCCTTTTTATTTGCTCTATCAATAAGCTGTTCTACATTATCCAAAGGACTGCGCCAACGGCACATGCCATAAATATCCCAGTCCGTATTTTCCAGCAGATAGTCTGCCAGATGCGAACCCACCATCCCTGTTACGCCTGTAATTAAAGCCCTCATAATTTATACGCTCCTAATATTTTGTCCAAATAGAGGGTTCAGTCCAGTTTTTCTCTGTTCTATAAATTATATTTTTATAGCCGTGCATCTCAAACTTACGCACAATCGCTGCACCTACAAGGCCACAATAGCCGGCTATATATGTTTTTGAGTTTTGTATCATCATGGATGAAATGTTATTTAAACCAGTATCATAAAACAGAACTGCAGAGCATAATAAGAGCTTTTGAGATAGTAAAAAGTTTAAAGTAGAACAGATTTTGTGGTAAGTGTATGTGTGCTCTTATTAAAAGTTACTTATAGTCAATCCTTCTGAGTAAGACTTTACGGTATTGAATCCTTAAGAACTGGGGGATCAATCTAAGTTGAAGCTTGCACAATATGGGAACACCAGAATTTAACCATTTAAAAAGGATAATCAATCCTCTTTTTAAAGCTCCATAATTTAAACATGTGTTATATGTGTAAGTAAATATCTCTTTTTTGCGCTCCTCGTTAATAAAATTATGTTCAAGGCAATATTTATAAAGAGGTGTATTCTTAATAGGATAATAAATACCTGTTTGTACGCCATTGGCTCCAATTCTAATATTTAACCAAAGACTTTTCAACATGTCTAATAAAGTCTCGCCAGGGAGACCAACCATCATATATATAGATAGATTCACATGATTGCGTTTAATTGTGCGGGCCGCTTTCAATATTGTCTTATTTGTCATTTCTCTTCGCAGCATCTTTTTCCTATACACTTCAGACCCACTTTCCACACCCATTGAGATATTTTTGCAACCACTTTTAGATAATAACACCACACGTTTCTCATCAGTGGCCAGAGAGGGATGGAGCAGACAATAATAGGGCAAGGTGGGGAAATGTTTGACATATAACTCTGTAAATTCCTTTAGCCATTCATAATCCATGGCAAATATGTCGTCGTAAAAGTATATGTATTGGAAATTGTAAATTTTTTTCCACATATTAATTTCCTGGATAATTCTTTCCGGCGATCTATATCGAAGATAGTGATCCCGATTAGGATAAAGATTTTTCATGATTTCATTGGCACAATAAGTGCATTGAAAAGGACAACCTTTGCCGGCCAATATGGGAAGATAGTTGATTTCCAACTGTCGCGAATGAACAATAGAGCGATCCAAGAAAGGTAACTCATCTAAATTTTCAATGAGCGGTCTTGCCGCATTGCGCTTCATCCTTCCTGACTCATCTCTCAAACAAAGCCCCGAGATTAAATTAGTATCCCCCCCTTCCCTTAATGCTTCGATAAGATCCTTTAGTACATATTCTCCTTCTCCAATACAAACAAAATCTATAGAGGAACAGGTGGTGTAATCTTCCGGCGCTGCGGAAGCATGATGGCCACCGACAATGATCTTGATTTCAGGAAAATTTTTTTTAATAAAATCGGCTGCATTTAAATTAAAATAATAATTCATATCATAGGAACTCAAACCGACAAGATATGGCTGGAAAGCTTCAATTTCTTGACGGATATAATGATTAAATTTATTACTATCGTCCCCCGGGTAAATATCAATTTCTAAATATCTTACCTCGCATCCTATTTTTTTTAAAAAAGCACTAATTGCCGCAATTTGCATTTGGACTGTTTTATATGGAGCAAACATCATGAGCAGCACTTTAAACGGGATTTTCTGGCTATTCACCTTTCTTCTACCCTCTTTTCTCTTTTGCAGCTCTCTACGATTCAATAAACTCTCTAATATTCATCGTTGGCTGAGAATTAATATAGTGAATGATATTTCCTCTATAACTATTCTGTTCTTTATAAATATCAATTACTGCATCAACAACTTTATCATTAGAGGGTTCTATAACCAACCCTAATCCCTTTTCCTGAATCTGCGACACAAAAGGCCCACCACCTTTTGTAGTAAGCACTGGCAGTAAAAATTGAAGATAATGTATAAACTTGCCGGGAATGGTGTATGATGAATAGCTGTCTACCCTGGTCAATAAATTTATGCCACAGAAACAGTCTGACAGCGTTTCCGCCAACTGATCTGTTTTCACAAAACCAAGAAAGCGCACATGTTGTGCTACATTATACTTGATTGCCAACTTTTCAAGGTATTCGTATCTCGCCTGGTTTTCTGGCCCGATGATTTTGATAGCAATATCATATTTTTTTCTCACCTCAGACAATGCACTGATAAGGATATCTAATCCGGAATCACTCCTAATATCCCCAAGGAAGCAAAGAAATTTCTTCTCTGCACAATTTGTAGAAATTGCCTTTATTTGCAGTTTATATCTATACAATCCTTCCTTTTTGGTTATTTTCCTGTTCCAAAAATTATATCGAGCCTGAGTAATTGCTTCCGTATGATTAAGCACCATATCATTTAATTTACATGCCAAATAGTCGTTAAGTGGAAAAATTAAATTTCTATATATATCTCCCAAAAAATCTTTCTTATGTTTGTAATTAGCAAGCCAGTCTCCGGGTAGATATATTGATTTATTACATAGGTGAAGTTTTCGTAGAATTCCAACAATCAATGCAGCTTCTGTATTTTCTATCCAGCAAATCCTGGGCCGATATTTCCAACAAATCGCAAAGAGTAGTTTTGTCAACTGCCATAGGTAAATCGGGTACCACAACAATTTGAAATAGAGATTTCTTTTGGAAGGATAATAGATCGTGTCTTTCTTGAATTCAATATGCGACGGTTTATAGTGAATTGCTATCTTGTCAAAATCAAAAACCACTATAATAGAGTTCTTGCTATAATTAAGGACATCCCTGATAAAGGCATCTGTATCATAAGAATACATTTTATAGGCTAATATATCAATTCTATTCATAAACAACCCTCTTTCTCACAACTTAATATCCTGCCGCATAAATACGGGGCAAGAAGTTGCTGTTATTATCATAAACAGTAACATTGCCCCATCTCTGAAAAGGCATACCTTTGCCATTAAAGATATCTTTTAAGACGAGGGCTTCTTCCTTTTCCACAAACCCAAACCATGGTTCCAAATCTTCATTAATCATTATCTTCCCGATATTGTATATACTAAGGAGCTTTTCATAATAAGGCATTGAAATATTTTCGAACAATAAAAAATTAAGTCCGTGTATCCCGCTATAAGCAGGGATAAACGGCTTATTAGTGTTCATCAGGAGAGGGTCCAGACCTGTATAGACTCTATTGTCAGAATCATAAATTAATACTTGATAATTACCATTCCCAGGGAAGCTAAGAATTCTGTATTCCGAATCATCATTATTTATAGCATCTCTAACTATTTTATATTCTGCTTTTTCTTTAAATTTACGCGATACCTTACCATAAACTCCAACATCAGGTTCTGGAATAATCCCACCAACAACTACAGGTATTGAACAAAACAGTAAATATGCTGCAAGTAACCACGCAACTGGCTTGTAATATTTGTGCCCATTTAATCCCTTAATAACAAATAACAATAATATTGAAAGAGTAAAAATATATAAGATACCAAATTTTTCTATCGGAGTTTTAAAAATAGAGAAAAATGGAATATATTTAAAGAAAAAATTATAGACAAAACCGAATGGTGGGGCATTGCCCTTTATCAAAAACACAGTGAGCAATAACGTGCCAAGTATCAATATATTTAATCTATTATGAATCTTCTCAGCTCTCACAATCATTACAAAGAAGACTACTATAAATATTGGAATAAGAGTAATTATTATCGCTAGTGCGGAATTATACCAGAATGCATAAAAATCATAATCTGTCTGCTTTGGAATTATCACCCGCAAAGAAAATATCTTTTCAATAATAATATATCCCCAGTCGCCTACAATTGTTTCCAGCCATGATTCGGCAAATGATTGGGTATATACTTTCTTTGCATCCGAGATTGCCTTGAATAGACCTAAAATCCACCACAAATTAAAAAGAATAAATGATGCAAGTACCAGACTGTACTTCTTAAGAATTTGTCTCAAGATAAATACTTTGTTGTAATAATAAGAAACAAATAGTACAGACAATAAAATAGAGAGCTGGATTACTGCCAGCAATGGCAGATTAGTATATGCAAACGAAAAACTTGCCGAAACGAGCCCAAAAAAGAAAAACAACTTAAAATTGTTATGATAGTTTTTTAGGATAAGCCAGAAAAATAGCGGCATGACAGTGACAGCAAAAACATTCCACTGATTCAGGCAAATCAAATAATACAATGTAAAGGGGTTCACAACATAGAAGAATGAAACAATAAAAGAGAGCGGAGGAGATAATTTTAGTTCCTTTGCCGTCAAAAATATGGCAAGAAAAGGAAAAAAATAAATAGAAAATATAAGAATAAAATTTGTTACAGCAGCGCTTTTTGTCAAACTTTCAATTAAATAGAGCAAAATGATATTCATCCCTGTTCCGCTGGGAGCTAAATTTGGCATACCTGTATTGTAGGTTGGAAACCATGAATAGCCAAACTTACTTATATGCTCAGAAAAATCTAAAACATAATCACCTTCGCCACCCAATATAAGAGAACCATTGGTATAGTATGGTATCAATGCAGCAACCAATAGCAATGAATAGAAAAAGATGAAAAAATAATATTTGCTCTGGATATATTGTAACGTTAATTTAAAATACTGCATCTTTTATGTCCGTACACACACTGTAGGTGAAGTTCCCTTTCCCGCTCATACTGGTTTATTTTAAGAAGTAGTTCTACAAGACGACATCTTCTTATTGTAAAGCATCTGGATGTGCTTTCCGCCAGACTTAAAGATAAAGGGCCCCATGGCGGCACCCAGCCTGTATACATATTGAAAATCTTCTATTGACTTTACCTTCCTTAGAACCCTAATCGGATTTAAGAAGCTCCTAAACCTCGCCTTGAAGAATCTATTGTACGCTTCTGTCAGTATATTCTCCAACTCCTCGCTTGTAAAATACTTGGTTTTTAATCCTTTTTGTCCCAACAATTCCCCCAATTTGGCAAAATCTTCATCTTTCAGAGACATAGATGGGTCCAAGACATGGTCTAAATTCAACAGACCTTCTTTTTTAAAGATTTCATATACCCTTGATGTTGGATGAGGGCATAAAAGATAAAAGACAGCCATATCAGTATCAGAATCTATCGCAAATTGTATTGTATCATTTACGGCATCTCTTGTTTCATATGGGAATCCTATTATAAAAGTGCAAATTGTCCACATCCCTATCTTATTTGCATACCGGATAAGCCTTTTTGCCTGTTTGATATCAAATGGTTTACCAATAAATTTTCTCATCTCTTGGTTACCCGACTCTATGCCAAAGGTAATCCTGTAACACCCCGCCTGTTTCATCTTACCTAATATGGATTCATCCAGAGTCCAATGGGCGATTCCATTTGGTGTCGTCCACTTTACATCAAGCTTCCTCCTGATAATTTCATCACAGATTGCCACTAATCGGCTCCTGTGAACCCCAGCGCTGTCATCCATCCAGTAAACCTCACGCACACCATAATCTTTCTGCAACATCTCTATCTCATCTACAACATTTTTAGGACTACGGCCACGCCATGAATTACCCCAGACAGAATGAATAGTGCAGTAAATACATTTCTGTGGACAACCTCTGCTCGTAATCATTGGAACGGATGGACTCCGCATAACGAATTTACCTTTTCTAGATTCATCCAGGTATATATTCATATCCAGCAGATGGCGCGCTGGAAATGGTATTGTATCAAGGTCTTTTATGGGTGGTCTTGGAAGATTTTTAACTATCCTTCTATCAGTAGTTCTGTATGCTATGCCCTTGACATCTTCAAAGGAGATGCCTTCTTTTATCCTCTTTAATACCTCTGTACAAGTGGCCTCCCCCTCCCCTATCACAACAACATCCACATTATCATCTCTCAAAACCATTTCATAAAATTGCGAAGTATGCGCCCCGCCAAAAATGATTTTTAAATCACTCTTATGTTTCTTTATCAGTCTTGCTATCCTATGGGCATCACCAGAATATGCTGTCCACATACAGCTTATCCCTACTACATCTGGAGATTCCTTTTCGACCTCTTTTATAATTTCCTCATCTGAAAGGCCATATAATGCACTTTTTTGGCCTTTTATGATTCTTTCGCCAGATAAACCACGCGCATCCAGAATCTTTACTTGAAATCCTTCTTTCTCCAGATAACCGGCAACATAGGCAAGCCCCAAAGGTTGGACAATAGGAGGAATGGTCGGATCTGCTCCGAATACAGTTATTGGTGGATATATAAGCATTATCTTCATATTTTGTCGTGGCTATCCAAAAAAACGCACTTGCCTAAGATATTCTCGGACAAGCCCTTTTATTCCAAAAATATAATCTTTCTTTTTACGACTCTTAAGCAACAATTTAAGGTAATAAAGAGAAAAATAATCAGGCAAAAATGTAAACATTGAATTATATTTTTTATGACTCTTTATATAAAACTTTGCAAAATCTATGTTGTGCTGCGCAAAGCGAAATTTTGAGTTTGAGACTAACTTAAGAGGAGGCTCTCCAAGAACATCATATTCAACAGGGCTTAAGTTTACATTCTGTTGATTATATATTTCTGTTCCGAGGTATGGGATAAAAATATTGAATGAAGTAACACAAGGTTTAATCTCATCAAGCAGTTCAAGTGTCTCATTTACCTCCCCTTCAGTTTCTTGAGGTACATTTATGAGAATATTTGCAAATGTGCGCATACCTATTTTATGACAAATTTTAAAGACTTCTTTTATTTGCTGTACTGTTATCCCCTTTTTAAGCCTTTTTAAGACCTTGTCGGATCCTGATTCAACCCCAAGGTCCACTTGCACACATCCAGCCTTCTTCATTTTAACAAGCAGATCTTCCGAAAGGGTGTTTATTCTTGCAGAACAGCTCCATATTAGATTAAGCCTTCTTTTAATTAACTCTTCACATATGTCTGATACCAACTCTCGGCGTAATGTAAAGTTATCGTCTATGAAGTAGAATGCATCTATAGAGTATCTGGTTTTTAACAACTCTATTTCATCAACAACATTCTTTGCGCTTCTGCACCTGAGCGATTTGCCGGGCGCAACTGTTTTACGAAGTTCCGCACTCACACAAAAGGTGCACTGCGCGGGACAACCTCGCCCAACAAGGACATAAAATGATGAAAGGAACAGCCCCCTTACTGCGTATGGGTTAGGCGCTGTATAATAGTTCATATCCACTTTTTCATACGCCGGGAATGGCAGGGCATCCAAGTCATGAATTAATGGCCTTGCCTTAGTCTGACAATAGTCGTTTGTTTCCTCATCATGGTATCCAATACCATATATATCCTTGAAATCCTCATTTCCGCTTACTATCGCTTTCGCCAGTTCCACTAAGGTCATTTCTCCCTCACCTATAACCACGAAATCAACAGGACTGCCTTCAAAGAAAAACTCCTCTGGCCGCAACGTTGCGTGTACGCCACCGACTATGACCTTGATATGCCTATCAAATACTTTTATCTTACTCGCAAGACTTATTACATCATTATATTCAGGCGTATAACATGAGATGCCGACAATGCGCGGCTTTCCACCCTCAATCTGTTTAAGTATCTGGTTTACAATATTGTCTTTAATCTCGCCAGAAACGCCTGCCTCGGATTTTGGATCAGCAATCTCAACACTTATCCCATTTTTAAAAAGGTAAGCAGCAAGCAGCATGAGCGCAAGCGGCGGACGATTGTGGTTATAAGCCCTTTGGGGAGGCGAAATTAAGCATATATCAACTGGCATATTTTAAACTCCCTTTTTACAAACTACAATCATAGTCTCAGAAATCTTTAAGAACGAAAAAAAGGGTTTACATAGTAACGACAAACCTAATACTGGAATCATAAGCAACTCTCTCAAACCTTTCCTTACTGAGTTCATCAGACTATGATAGATATCTAATGGGTATTCTGTAATTGGATATACTATATTCACAATGCCAAACCCGTTATTATGTAATATCTTTTGTATAGTCTGAGGGGAATAATGGTAAACATGCCGCGGTGCATCGAGGTGAAACCAGTTTTTCTTACCAAGCCTGAAACCAACTCCGCTTATATTAGGAACACCTACAATGAACACCCCATCATCTTTTAAAACCCTTTTTACCTCACATAGTATTCTATTCGGCTCATATATATGCTCAAACACATGCCACATCGTAATCACATCAAAATCGGCTTCTGGAAATCTGCACTCAGAAAGTTCCATATTGAGAATGACGGCCCTTGACCTACGCTTGCTTAAGTCACTGCCGCCCTGATTAGGCTCGATACCGTAAGCATTCCACATCTTATCTGATGCAAATAATGAAATAAACCTCCCATCTCCGCACCCCACATCAAGTATCTTTCCAGCCTTCTTAAAAGAACGCACAAGTTTTTTTTTATTCTTTAAAAAATAACTCGTCAGCACCCTTTCCACGGAAACCTTGATTCCCGCATCCGAAACATAATAATCAGAGGCATAGTACTTTTTTATTTCAGCATGGCTCGGCCGGGGATTTACATAAACAAGACCGCAGCTTTTGCATTTTACCAGAGTAAATCTTTCGCCCGAAAGAAAGTGAGAGCCGTGCGTGTTCTGGGCTTCTACAAAAGGGGTTGAATTATCCCCTCCACATACAGCGCATTCTGTATTTTCCAGCAGAGTCACTGACATATCGCTTTAACCTTCTCTAATATTTCTCTGCTCCTCACCTCCCAGCCCCATTCACGCGCCCAGCCTAAGGCATCCTTGCTTAAACGGTCATACATATATCCTCCGTCAAGAAGTCTTAAAATATTTTCAGCAAACTCCTGTTTATCATAGCACGGGGTCTTGACCATTCCTTTCGGATAATATGTCTTTAGTGCCTCAAGATCAAAACTAACACCTGGTAATCCCCACGCCATTGCTTCGCAGGCTGACATACCACCACTATCATAGGTTGCAGGATGAACAACAATCTTACTAAGTTTAAAAACCTCATACTTTTCGTTCCCATCCTTAAAGCCTAATAATTCTATATTGCTACTCAATCCTAATTTATCAACTTTAGTTTTCACATCAGCCTCTAAAGGTCCACTGCCTATCATAGATAGTCTTGCATTAGGTTTTTCTTTACAAACCAATTCCCAGATATCTATAAGCTCAAGGACCCCTTTTTGAGGATGAAATCTTCCTACAAAACAAGCATCATATTTCTTTTCTTCGACAGGTGTAATCTTTCCAGATTTAAGATACCCTTCAGAGGGTTTTATATCCACACCACCACGAACTACAACAATTTTATCTTTACATCTTTGCTTCGTTATAAACCTTTTAACATCGGGTTCACTTGTAACAAAAACCATATCAGCATATCTTTTGATAATCCAGTAACACGGCTTTTGGGTAAGCCAGTAAATAAGCCCAGTAAACCATCTCTTGCCTTTATAAGGGGAGTTTTTTAACAAAGGAGCGGGCGCAAAAAGATAAAACCCTGCTATCCATTTAACATTTTGATTCCTAAGTTTCATTATAAAAGCCGGAATTGAATCTGGCCAAAAATCAGAAGCAGAATAAATAATGCAAGGTGATTTAAAATTATATTTCCAAGCTCCTATACAACCAATAACAATCCGAGCAAAATAAAGTGTGAGAAAGCCAAATTTTTTAAATCTTGCTGCTGGCCATAATATAAAATTTACTCCTGTTAAATCCTTCCTCTCACACATCTGGAGTCCTTCTTCCCAGACAAAAATGTTTATCTTGTGCCCCATTTGTGCCCATCGTCTTGCACACTCAATAAATATATTATCTCCTCCGCTTAAAAGCGGACCCAACGCAGCATTCGCAATAATATTAATCGTCAAAGTCTCATTCATTCTTTAATTATATCTAACGCATTGAATGCCCATCTACAACAATAACGTCATTCAAAACAACCTATTATAATTAAATAATTTCTACCTTAAAAAAGATATAAGCAGCTTTAGCTATCTTTCTGATATCGTCCAAGGATCTAATAACAGCCAGCTGTCTTGCTACCATGCCTAAGTTGCAATAAGCCCTCCTAAAAGCTTCTTTTTGTTTCTTTAACAAAATTTCCTTGGTCATGCCAAAGGGAATAAATACAGGATCTGAAGTAGAAATTTTAAGTTTTTGAAAGTTAGTACGATCAAAGGTACCGTATTTTTCCGCAGTTTCCCAAAGCTTGGCGCCCGGATACGGGGTCATAAGGCTAAAGACTGGATAGTGGGCTTTAAGCGATATGGCAAATCTGATTGAATGTTCTATCGTCTCCAGAGTCTCCCCGGGATTACCAAGAATAAAAAATGACTTTAATATCAATCCTGCTTTTAAAACTGAATCGCAGGTAGCCATAATCTCCTCTATGGTGATTTGTTTCCCAATTAAATGCAGTATCTCAGGATCGCCAGATTCCACCCCAACGGCACAGATCCAGCAACCAGCCCCTTTCATAGCCTTAAAAATATTTCTGTCCTTTATGTTTGCGCGTACGTTAGCATACCAAGTTACATCCAGATTTCTTTTCTTGATTAAATCACATATCGCGACAACTCTTTTTTCATCCAACGTAAAAGTATCATCGCAAAAATGTAATTCTTTTACTCCAAACTGGTTAGCTAAATAAGCTATGTAATCTACGACATAGTCTGGACTGTGAAAACGCACAAGTTTACCAAAAGGAGTTTCACAAAATGTACATTTGTGTGGACATCCCCTTGAAGTGATTAATGTCATATATGGCAACCTCTTATAATGTAGGAGATAAAGTTTATATTTTGATAATTGCGGTAACAGATGGACCGCTGGGAACGGTAAATTGTCTAAATCATCAATCCTTTTCCTTGGTCTATTTATCACTATCAGGCTATCAGATCTTCTAAAAACCAATCCATTTATTTTTTCCAGTCCTTCGGAATTACTATGTTGAAGTGGAGTATCGATATACTGAACCAACTCTAATAAGGTTTCTTCTCCTTCACCTATTACACAATAGTCAGCCACGGTTTCCTCTATAGTATCTTTAGGTAAGAACGTGGGATGGGGACCGCCTAAAACTACTTTTTGGGATTTTTTAGCCTTTTTTATTTCAGACGTCAGTTTAGATACAGCATAGTAATTAGAAGTATTGGTGTATATTCCCACCAAATCCGGCGAATCTTTTATGATATTATTGACAATATCACTTACACTAAATTTCATAGCATTAGCATCGATTATTTTTACCTCTTTATATCCATGCTTTATTAAATAGGCGGCTAAAGCGCATAGACCTATAGGAGGTTGAAAAGAAGCCAAGTCACTGTATTTCCCATATATTTCTTCTACGGTAATTGGCGGATTTATTAAAGTTATTTTCATTTTTTGCTTAAATTTTTATAGCTATTAATCTGAAATTGTTTCAACCTTTCCAGTAATATGCTTAAATATCTGTTTGAAATACCATCTCATAATCCACTTTGCATAGTAGTCATTACGAACAAAAGAAACAAACACATCAATAATGATAATCGCTACTACCTGAAATGGTATATACCTGAATATACGGTATATTCTTAAATCTATTAAAAAATTCATTATCTTTTCTGGTACAATCGGAAGCATCCGAAACATTATATGATAGGTCTTCAGTATCCTCATCCTCTGTAGCTCCATAGGAGAACCCGTAGCCAGATAGTTATTTTGAAGCCCCTGAATAATCATTTTTTCGCTATCTTTATTTATATAGCCTTCCGCCAAAGCCGTTTTGGTAATATCGACGTTAGGTAAATATTGAAGCCAAAAGATCGATGCACGAATGAGTTTGCGATATTTGACAAGCGTTTTGAGAGCCAATATTAAATCCTCTTCGGATTCACCCGGCAAACCAACCATTATATCCACAGAAAAGTTGATGCCGGACTCTTCTATGCTATCAAGAGCCTTTATAATCTGCTCATTAGTCTCATTGCGAAGTAGTATTTTTTTTCTTACCACAGGGTTCAGTGACTCAATCCCTATCTGAATATGATGACAACCAGCCTTTTTTAACCTTACTGCCTGATCTTTTTGAAACAGCAGAGGATGCCCCATTATCCTGAAAGGCAAACCAACCTCTTTATGGTATCGTTCAAGAAATTCATTAAACCATTTATTATTACCTGTTAAAACATTATTTTTTATATCCACATAGCGAATTCCATATCGCTTTTTCATATCTTTTAATTCATTTAATACAGCGTCAACAGGCTTTTCCCTGAGAAAAGGCCCTCCTAAGTTTTCTTCTTTTTCCCATTTTTTCAAAAAATTCTGCATACAAAAGCTACACTGTGCAATACAGCCTTTAGAGGTAACGGTTAGATAGTAATCTTTCATCGGGATAAATTTCTCATAGATGACTTTGTCAACAGCAGGAAAATCTTTAGGGTCCATCAATGGCCGAGGCTTATTTCGGATTATCCGTCCATTTTTTCTAAACCATACATTGGAAATGTTCTCTGGCAACTCTTTTCTTTGAATGGCTTGAAGTAATTCCAGAAAAGGCCACTCTCCCTCTCCTACAATCATATAATCTACTTCGTCTCTTCCAATAACTTCTTCTGGACAAGCAGTAGGGTGCATCCCGCCCCATACAGTTATACAAGGATGAACTTTTCTCACCTCTCGTGCAATATCTAAGCTCCACTGATAATTGTCAGAAAATACAGACATTGCAAGAATATCAGGTTTTTCTCTAATTATCTCTTTTATTACCATCTTTTTCTCACTAAATATACGATTCAGAAAAGGGACAGAAAAATACTGCTGGTCGTCGAATAATGAACGGTCAAAGGCTACCTTAACCGTATGCCCAGCTTTTTTGAGTGCGGTTGATAGATGACTAACTGATATATTTTCTGCACCTACAACAGGAAAAATTATCTTCATGATTTACCTTCTATTTTTTTCTTTAATACGAATCTGAAAAGATTTCCTTCTTGAAAAAAGAGATTAAACATACTAGCTAATAGAGATTGTATAATTTTATGTTTTGATAACCATGGTCTACAGAAAAATGTCGTATAGGTCTCAAGCACCAATACATCATATCCCGGAAAGTAGGTTTTGCAGAATTCAGCCGGCATAAACCCGCTCTCTAAATCAATATCCCTGTCGTATTGCTCCAAGGGAGAATTGTATTCTACCATCTGGAGTATCTCTTCACAGCAAACAACGGGGATATTGGGGTATTTATTATGCTGGAGACGATTAAATTCATACACAACCTCATCATCAATGTTTATACCGCCACCTATTCTCTTATATAAAATTGCCGCACTATAAAAAAGCTTATTTTTGAATGCTTTCTTGTTGGGCTCATGGCTCCCAATCACAACCCCACCTTCAGCAAGAAATCTATCAATAGTACGTGCTAACTTCTCGGGATGAACAACATGATGAAAAAGCGAGCTGACAGTAATTATGTCAAATGTTCCATTTACCTCATCTAAATTAGTTGTAAAAGAAAAACTCGGATATGCTGCAAGAGTCTTTTTCGCTGCCTCAAGTATATTACTCGAAATATCCATACAAACAAATTCTCTTAGATTTACACCTCTCTCAATAAATCTTTCACCGACAAAACCATCACCACAACCAATATCAAGGACTCTTAAGCTGCGTTTTGCATCCATAGCAAACTCCAAAATACGCTGATCCCACCACCGAATATCGCCATCAGAGATTTCAACATGGTCATAGCTGTAGCGTTTAGCCTCAGCATCATATTTCAATTGATTAAATCTTCCAACAAATTCCTCTTTCTCTGATTCGAGGTCAAAACCCTCGATGGCTTCAGTAAAAACCTGTCCCCTACAACTCAAGGGATAACGAACTCCGAGAAGATAACTAACAGTGCAACAAATGTCCATAATTTTGCCCGGTCGCTGGATTTTAAAACCTTTTTTGATACCCCTTCCGTAAATAAAAAATGGGACATATTTTTCCGAATCGGCTATCAAATAACTATGGTCGATTGCCGCTACGCCATGGTCGGAACAGACAACCACCGCTGTGTCATCCGAAACACCGGTTGTTTCCATCCAATCGATAAAATCTCCGATACGTTTGTCAATCCTCTGTAGCGCCTCTTTGTATTGTTTTGATTTACTGCCATAGGCATGAGCAAGGAAATCAGCTTCACTAAAATCCGCAACGAAAAGACGTATTTCTGGATGATTAAGCATATCATCCTTAAGCCAACCGAGCATTATGTCGTCAGAAAGATATATAGAATGACGCGGCAATGAGACTATGCGCGTCTGCCAATATTTCTTGCAGAAATGCTTAACATGCATTGAACCATAGGCAATCGCAGGTACAACATCAGGCAAGCCTTCGGTCTTGATTGCTTGGTTAAAATTGTTGTTACGAACACCGTGAAACTCTGGTGTAGTTCCGGTAAATATACTTGCAAATGCAGGATTAGTTAGTGCCCGATATACCGTCTCTAATCCATGTATATGACTTGTCCCTTCCCTACTCAACCTATCCCGTACGGGTAAATTTAATGAATCAAAAATATCCTTTCTTACCCCATCGATATTCAAAATAACTACACGTTTGAATATTGGTTCGACCCTAACATCAGGTTTGTGAAACTTGCTAAAAAGATTCTTCGGCCGCATCGAGCGGGCGATGAATGCAGCGAACAAAAGAATTACACCCCCTATACCCAACCAAGTATAATCTTCAATTGTTCGGCATGATGTAGCAGCTGCCATACAAAAGGATAAATAGAATGAAAAGAACACGCTCATGGGAAAAGAGGTCGTCGTAGGAGCGATCGTAAACAATGAGTTATACATCGTGATAAAACCGACTCGTATATCGCGCGCAACTATCGAACCAGGTATACCCATAAAAAGAAACTGTATGATAAAAAACAATATGACATTGACTAACAACAACATTATTATCGGATATAATATTAGATTTAATACAAACCCGATAATAATAAGCACAGGGATAGCAAATATTACGAAAGTAGGATAAAAATCGGCTATCCTTACGGAACTTATCGCAAACAATAAAGACAATGCCAAAGCTACGATATTAATACCCATGGGAAAAACTATAATAAAAGAAGCTATCCCTGCAACCCAAAAGTATGTATCTATAGTGTTAAAAAAATATAAAATTCTTGTACATATACTTTCGAATTTCTCGTTATAAAATCTCGACATAATATTCAAAATAAAATTAATCATTATCTCTCATTTTAGGTGTTCTTAATCTTGATGTTATAAGATTCCATATCGGAAAATTTAATCTCGGTTCATAATAACAAATATAATAGTTTCTCTTGCAATGTGAACATTTCTTTAATTCTTGAAGCTTATTACGATACGCATTTGATTCTAATATCGCCTCAACAGAGCTTGTGGATACGTCAAACCCTTCTTTCCAATCCAGCCCCTCAAGACAGGGAAATATCTGGTTGGCAAAGAACTCAATATGATGGTAACCAAAAATGCAATCATCTTTTGCAAACATAAGGTTTTCAGGGCAAAATAAAAAAGCTTTATAGTTCTCAAGAAAGGGTTTACTGTTAATCACATGAGGCGAACTTTGAATTAAGGCTATGGCATCAAGCAGTTTTTGTTTTTCATCGCTTTGTAAGGAACGTCTCGATTTTACCGCACATTCGCGTACTCCAAAAGAGGGGTGGTCATTTACGGGCTGAACTTTAATCTTTACGCGCATATGTTTTGCTGTCTTTATCGCAAAAATGGCATTTTCAGGATATGCGGGGTCCAAAATGGTATTTAATACAATTCTTGTCTTGGGAGCATAAGTTTTTACATATTCGATAGCCTCAATAACTTTCTTGAAAGCGCCATTCATAGCCCGATTTTTGTCATGAACTTTCTCGTCTCCATCAAGGCTAAAACTGATTTCCGAAACACGCGCATACGCCAGTCTCTTGGCCATAGTTTCATCCATCAGGTATCCATTAGAAACAACATGAGTATATATAATGCCAGATTCTTTAGCATAAGCTAATAAATCAAAAACATAAGGTATAATAAGGGGTTCTCCTCCGCTGAAAGAAAAATATACCAGACCCATTTTGCATAGCTCATTGATTAACTTCCGCGCTTCAGCCTCTGGCATCTGAAAACCTGGATTAATCCGCCATATATTACAAAGTTCACATTGGAAATTACATTTACTTGTAAGATAAAATCCGCAAGCCAAAGGTGACACCTTTTGGCGAACAAAATATTTCACATGCCAAAGGAATATGCGATGTGCGAATCGGAAAAAATTTCGCTGGAATATTATATCTCTGATCATTTGTCGTTAAAGTATCTCAGTTTCACTTTCTCATATACTTCTTCTACCGAGATAAGCTTAAGACATTGGTTGTCCCTGCAATTACTCATCTTGTGGTTGTATACATTAAGGCAGGGACTACAAAACATATTCGTGTAGAAGGTTAAACTTCTTTCCGACATCGGACCATAAAGATTAGGGGTTTCGGGACCAAAAAAACCAACCACCGGAGTTCCTACAGCTTCGGCAATATGCAGTGGTCCACTATCACTTGTGATTAAGCAATTCATCTTAGTTAAGGCATATGAAAATTCTATTATATCCAGTTTACCCGCTGTGATATGAACTCCTTTTTTGTCCGGAAGCGATTCATAAAAATCTTCAACCATTGGCAAATCTTCCCTTCCGCCTATAAGATATATCTGCGGGTTATTACAATCCCGTTGCATAAAACCAATCAGCTTACGAAAATAATCTTCTGGCCAGCGCCGGTTTATAAAAAGATCACTGGAATTAATATTTACCGCAATATGTAGGTAATTCTCCTCCAATATAGGAAATTTTTTCATCACCAATAATTTCTTGTCTGCAGGAGTTTTTGGCGGCGACAAAGTGATATCCGGCAGCTCTTTGATGTGCAGCGCATCCAGGAATTTAATAAATATTATCCTCACGTGGTTGGAATGATCAAAGACAACAGTGCGGGAATAGCATCTATTTCTCATGGCAAGGAAGGTTTTAAAGCCCATGGAGTATCGGCTACCTAACATTTTAGTAACCAGTGCAGAAAAAAGTGCAAAGAATTCCAAGTCTATCACCAGTGAATATTTCTTTCGGTGTCTAAAAATAAATCTAAGTGTCTGCCAGAAAAAACTTAAAAACCTCTTTCGTAAATCGATTACGTACACCTTTCGGAATAATTCGAGACTCAAAGCTATCTCTTTATTGGCAGGAAAAGTCAATAGATCAATGGTTGAATCTGGATACCTTTTTTTTAGGGCCTTAAAAAGCGGGGTAGCCTCTAAAAGGGAGCCAAATCCCCAAAGCTTCAACACTAAAATATTCCCAAAGTTAATATTGGGAGGGATTTCTTTAGGGTAAGGTGGCAAAAAGATAAAGATATTAATTAACAACCTTCCAATAAATTTATCCGTTAATGCCGCACGCTTGAAATTCATTCCTTGCTCCTGTTACACCTTTTCTTCCAGTTTATTCTTGAGAAATAGCTGGCAGCTTCAAAATGAAAAACGAAAATACAATAATCCAACCTGAAAAAGTTACTATAAAACCTAAAATGGTTGAAAATGGCCTATACTCCATCCACAGAAAGTGCTTGCCTTTATTTAAGTTTACTCCAATAAATCCAAGATTTGCTTTATGTATGGGAAGCTGGTGAGAACTGGAGAATGCTTTCCAGCCTTTTAAAACAGCCGTATTATAAATAAACCAACAATTATCCTCCTGGCAATCCACATCAAATACTGCTTTTGAACCAATAATCTTTATTGTATTTACAGTATTATTCTCGCTATAGACATATGGGCTATCCGAATAATCCTTAGGATTTGACGACTCGATTAAAGCTGCTCGCCAGATATTAGCAGGAATCTCTGATATATGAGAATTAAAATTATTAATCAGGTCTTCTGAAAGTGGCCATATATTGAAGTAGTTGTATTTTTTATCATTCATCAGATTCTCGCTGGGCTTAATCACCTTTACCCATTCGGCAACATAGGCTCTGCCGTAGGATTGCAAGTTTTGCAAACCAGCTACCTCATAATGCTCATGAAATCTGGGGGCTAACCTGTAAGAGTCGGGTAAAGTTAATGGTGCAAAACCTTTATCTTTAAGTTGGTCTAAATCCAAAAAAGGCATAGGTCCGCGGTAATCCTTTTCGCACTCTTTAAGATAATATTTAAGAAATAAAATATAGTCTACCCCATAAATATTCAAAAGTTTTTTAATATTTGCTTTGTTCTCAAATACTACCGCTGCCAAGTTTCTAACCTCCTCCATCTTCGGTCTTCCGGGAGTATCGGAGAAATCCTGATGAATGAGGTGTTTTAATTCTATTGGCCAAAGATAAAAGCCGCTCTCTGGTTTTTTAGTGGCTATCAAGTCAGGATAAAGGCTATTAAGATGAAAGTTAATATCTATCGCTGGATAAGCAGGGCTACTATAAAAAAGTCCCGCAGAAATTTCAGAATTCTTACCCAGTGGCAAAAAACTGGTTTCGTTGGTTGCCGACGTGTAAGCTATAAGCTTGTAAGCGTCGGGAAGATAAAATTGAACCATATTATTGATATCTACTACTAGGGGTCCCCAATAAGGGGGGCTTGCGCCAATTTGCACATACATGGGGCCATAATTTATATAAAAATTATCGATTTCAGGTGCAATGGCTTCATAAAGTTGAAGCTGGCTAGTATTATTTTTTTGAATAATATCACTAATTTTAAAATAATATTTTAGGGTTCCATTGTAAGTGTCCTCAGAAATGATTTTATTAGAGTATAAAATATCATCTTCCACTATCTTAGGTTTAATGTCGCGTATAAAGTTATTAAGCCTTTTATCCAAATACTTAAAACTTGCTTTATCATGCTGGTTGTTTCTTAAAAGTGTAACGGCACTACGAAAGGAGATATAAATATTATCTGCCGACTTTATGAAATTATTATTTTTTTGTACTACTATCTTTGTAATAAGAGGATTTATGGTAAAGAATGATAGAAGTGCAATAAAAATAAGCATCGCTTCAATTAAAGATCGTCTTCTTGGAATTTTACAACTTCGAATGGAAAAATAAAATAAAGTGTATAATAGAAATAAGATAAAAACATCTACATAGATTAATTTTGAAACCTTTGGAACCACTGGAAAGAAATACATCAATATTAGATTCAATATATACACCACGAAAATTATATTAAGAACCAGCTTATTTTTTAGATTTAGAATATAATGAAGGCCAAACATAGCGGCCATCAAAGCAAAAAGGAAGTAAAACATATTCAACCGAATAAACGCGTGGATTCTAAGTAAACCTGTAAGTTTCATCAATTCCGATAACCATGAATGGTTTCCGATTGACATGTTTATGACCAAAAATATAACCATCACTAAAAAGAAGAAGGAATTTTCTATTGACACATTCTGAGAATAGTCTCCTCCTTTCTTAAGAATTCTCTTTAAAACCTCGGTACAAAAAATAATTATAAAGGCATAGATCAAAAGCATTACAAATTGACCTGTAAAAAAGAATATTGGTGGGCTGGCAATTGGACTGGTTAAGTTAGTTTTTATCACGCTATCACCGATCCGGAAAAAAAAAGTAGACCAATGAATCGACGAATAATCCCACGGTAAACCACCTATGTATGAAGCAGAATCATATAAAGCATACTCTCTATCTATCAGTGATTTAATCAAAGGAAGAAATTTATAAAACAAACCTGCCATATGGCTGATTGGAAAAATTAAAATATTTATAAAAAAGATGTAAGTTGGTTTCAATTTAAAACGATTTTTAGCAAACAAACAAAACGCCAAGTAAACATTATATAAATTACAAAAACTGAAATACAAAAAATTTATTTCCGGATGAGAGCTTAGCGTATATTCAGAAAGGCTTGCCACTAAACCAGCTATGCCTATACCTACCATAACCAAGGCAGGTTTATTTAAAGAATAGGCGCGAGCAAGAAAAAATAGAACCCAAGGGAAAAAGATAAAAGGGACTTGATGGATAGGGTATTCTGTATTATAGAAAGACAAAAATGGAGCATTACCAAAGATAAAACCTAACCCCCCTATGAGTGAAGGCAGAAAGGATAATTTTAATCCGTTGCGAAGAAAAAGGTAGCACCCATAAGAGCCAAAAATGTATAGACCAAAAAACATAAACTTAATGGAAGCATATTTACCTAACAGATCGACTAAGGGAATATCGAACAGCAATACAATAAACGAAGATAATTCGCTAACCATGTAGATACCTTGCGAATTCCCACCAAGCTTCCCCTGCTGGGTAAAGTTACCTATAAAATCATATGCCTTGGCGTTCTCCCATTGATGTTCGAAATTTAAAAAGAAATCAATTCTGCCATAGGTATCAAAAAAACTGGTATGATAAAGCGGGGACAGGCTAGTAAATATTATTAGATAGGTAGCCGTAAAGATCATAAGGACGACTAAAGGCTCCCTTATCTTATGGAATGCTTTATTCTGAAGAATTTTTAGCAGTATAAGAAGTAAGGAAAATCCCCCAAACAAGGATACTTGATACAATAGTTTAATATCAAAGATAGATAACCAAAATGCAATAAATGGCAAGGAAAAAAACAAGAGATTGTTTTTTATCGCACCTTTTTTTCGCTCAATGAGTAAACTAAGTGATACTAATACTAACCAGAGAACACAAAAAATTAATAAGAATTGCATGATAGAGAAGGCATACCAGCCCAGGGGATAATAATGTATTAATCTATATGAAAGTATGGATAGCTGTTTAATTTTAAACCACAGTCCAAATACAGAAGAGGAAATAAGAATTATAACGAAAGAGGTAAGCAATGGTTTCTTGGCCAGCTGTGAATAAAAAAACTGCCACCATGAAGAAATAATATTAGTAGTATCTACGTAGTATTGCATTGTAGTATTGCATTAAGCGAAATTATTAAAATTAAAGAGAACTACCGCCTAAAAGCGGTAGCTTTAAATTCGGATGTAAGCTGACTAAAGCTCATCTTCTATCTTGAAGTCACCATCCAGAGGTTCTATACCTTGCTCTTCTATATACTTTATGATGACTTCGTCAGTCACATTACCGGAACTGGCCGCAAAGTAGCCTCGTGCCCAAATGTGACGCCCCCAAAATGCCCGACTCAGGCCATTATACTCCATCATCAGCTTGCGGGATGTCTTCACCTTAAGCGACTGCATCAATTGACTTACTGAGATATTCGAAGGCACAGAGACAAAATATACACGTGATCCTTGGAAACATGCTCTTTGATTATGTTCACGTCACTGGCTTTACAAACCTCTCGTACCAATTTACGCAAATAAAGTCTTCGCCTGAAGGCGAGGTTTTTCCTCCCATTCCCCGAAGGGGACAATAATTCCCCTTACACATCTGAAGACCTTCCTCATCAGACAAAAATGTTTATCTTGTGCCCCATTTGTGCCCATCGTCTTGCACACTCAATAAATATATTATCTCCTCCGCTTAAAAGCGGACCCAAAGCAGCATTCGCAACAATATTAATCGTCAAAGTCTCATTCATCCTTTAATTATATTTTCTAACGCATTATGTGACATTAAACTTTTATTTCTGGTTTCACCCACCAGCTTAGGCTGGCTCGATAAAGAGAATCACAATTTTTACAAAGTTCGATTTTATCTGCCTCGCCTCTTAAATGAAGTTCTTTTATTTTGTTAAGCTTATCAGAGCTCATAATTTCCTCAATCGTCTGCTTATTTAAATCTCCCAGTTCAATAGAACCGTCGTAATCTTTACAACAAAGGTTAACTTTCCCGTTACTCATGACCGAAGGTGCACCCCAGAGTATGGGACAAGGATACAGTCTGGTTTTATGAACTTTTAAAAAAGAATTTCTTGCGAAGAAAAATTTTTCTTCTCTGCGAGAGTCAGCTAATGCCATGGTAAAATGATCCGCACCCTTTAAAATCGGCATTAACAATTTAGACGCATGTAGATTATCCTTTGTCAGCACCGTGGAATGGATGATAATTAGCGGCTTACTTGCGTTTTTTTGCCGGCGCAACTTTATTAACTCCCTAATATTCGCACAGGTGTCTTCAAAGTTAGCACCAACCCTTATACGTTCATAAGATTCCTTGGTATTGCCATCAATACTAAGAAAAATCCAATCGAGTCTGCTTTCTATAATCTCTTTACTTTTATCATTTGTTAGCAAAGTCCCATTTGAAGTAAGGCCTACTTTAAGTCCTTTACCTTTTGCATATGCAATTCTTTCAAAAATTAAATCGTCTAACAGCGGCTCACTATAGAGAGTTAAGTTTATTTCTGTGAAGCCATTTTGTGAAGCATCATCTACGATCTTTTGGAAAAGACCCATTGGCATTTTCATTTTGGGACGGCTCATTTTTAAATACGGACACATTATACACTTCAAGTTACAAATATTATAAGTCTCAATTGCAATCTGTTGGGGCCGCGAAGAAAGCTTTCTAAGAATCATGGGATAATAAAGACGATAGTATAGCTTTGCCAATATAGGTAAATTGATAAAACGCATTATGCCGTCTATCACCCATTGATTTTTAAGCGATGATTTAATATATAAATACGAAGCGTATTTCGAGAGTTTTAGAAGCATAATTATTTACTCTGATTTTTAGCATTCAATGATTCCTCTATCTTGACTATAACCTTTCGCATTTCTAAACAGCCTTTACTTTCTGCGCAATCATTATTTGCCCTTTTGGCATTAAACCTAAATAACTTCCATTCCACTTATGTTTAATCACTTTAAATCCAGTTTTATCTAAAATATCTTTTAGCGTTGATTTTGTAAAAAATCTTATATGCGGATTGGTAGGATAAAAATATTTCCCCCAAAAAAAAGTTGCAATAATCACCTTTTTTAACAGATTAAAATCCGTTGTTGTGATTAAAATATAGCCTCCTGGCTTTAAGACTCTATTGACTTCTGTTAACATCTGTTTAATATCAAGTATATGCTCGACCAACTCAACCATTGCAATAAAATCAAAGCTTTCTTTCGGAAAAGGCAGTGTCGCTGCTGCTGTAGCGATAAATTCAACTCCGGGATATTTTTTCTTTGCTTGGGAAATAGCAATTTGAGAAATATCGGTCCCGGTAATTTTTTTAATCTTATCTAATTTATTTAGATGGAATGTAAAGGTTCCTTCTCCGCAACCTAAATCCAATACGTTCCCCTGACAATATGGCTCTGCCACGCCTATAACCCTCCTAAGCTCCTCCTCTTTCCATATAGGCGGCGAAGTAGCAACCCCTTCTTCTTCGTGATTTCCCTTCCAATATCTTTCGTAATAATCCATAATTTCTTATATCTCTTGTTTCTGAGCTATTACCTCTATAGCGTAATAACCCGGTATAGGCACTCTGCTCATTTTTCGCAAAAACTCAATCGGTTTGGTGGCAGGCAACGTATTCCAAAATTCATTGCAAAAAAATCCAAAGATTAGCTTTAAAAATGGGTCTACTAACGGAAATTTTATTCTCGGCGTCTTAGCTTTTAAAATAGTAAACCCATATCTATCTAATAATTTTAAAAAGCTATCTAACGAACTGTATTCGCGTAAATGCGTTGGTTCTAAAACAGATCTACCTTGCCTGTCCTTATAAAAATACCAAGCATTATTAGTTCTTAGAATAGTCGTTACAAAAAAATAACCTCCGCTTTTCAAAATTCTAACAACCTCTTTTAAAAACTTATCATCATCAACATGTTCAATGGTCATAGTGCTAACAACAAAATCGAAAGCTCCATTACCTAAAGATGTCTCTGTTACATCTTCCTTGAGAATAGTTGCTTGCGGCACTATTTTTTTTAAATATGTTGCAGCAACATCAGAAAAATCTACGCCTGTCAAGCTTGCTGCAGTAACCTTTGAAATATTATATAAAACAGTGCCTCCGCCTGAGCCCAAATCTACCACCATCCTGCTATCGAGTAAAATTTTCTTTGCAAAATCCCATATTTCTTTATCATATATCGCAAACTGTATATCTTTTGGCGAAAAAAAGCCTTTATTCCTATATTGAGTTTCAAAATGTACTTTTTCGCTGCTGGCATACATAATTAATAATCTCGTGTATTAAGTACGTTATTATTTTCTTAAGATTTCTTTTTTAAGTATTCTCTATACCACTCAATAGTTTGTTTTAAACCACGTTCGGTGGTATATTGGGGTTGCCAATTTAATATCCTTTTGGCTTTATCTATTGCTAAATATTGTCTATCAATCTCATTTCTCGCTTGCCCTAATATCTTAGGTTTCGCAGTTGGTTTTCCACATAACTGTGCAATTTTTTTAAATAAATCAATAACACTTATTGGCTTCCCGGTACCAAAATTAAACGCACTTCCTGTGACATCCTTTTTTTCAATATTCTCAGCCAGGGTTATATATCCACTTATAGCATCTTCTATATACATATAATCTCTCTCAGGAGTGCCGTCACTTCGTATTATAAATTCTTCCCCCCGCAAAATACAGCGGATTGCATCAGGTATAACTCTGCTAAAATTAAGGTCTCCGCCACCATAGGTATTGGCATTTCTTGTTATAGCAATAGGCAACCCGTAAGAAACAAAATAACTTTTTGAAATCATATCAGCACATGCTTTTGAAACATCGTATGGATATACCCCGTGCAGTGGACTTTCTTCAGTGTAAGGCAATTTTTTTTGCACACCATATGCTTTATCGCTTGAAGCAACAACAACTCTTTCAATTGTTTTTGTATTTCTACAAGCCTCTAAGAGGTTCCATGTTCCTTTAATATTTGACTCAAATGTTGAAAGTGGACTCCTGTTTGCAATTTGAACCAATGCTTGAGCTGCCAGGTGAAAGCAAGAATCCACAGAGTATTCATTTAAAACTCTCTCCAATAGGCTATAATCTACCAAATCTCCTTGGACTTGAGTAACTTTTTCTTCCAGATTAAACAACTTATAAACAGATTGTTTCTTTATATCCCTTACCAAGAGAATAACATTTGCCTCTTTTTCTACTAATTTTTTTGCTAACCAACTCCCGATAAAACCATCTGCTCCAGTTATAAACACGTTCTTGTTTTTCCAATTTATCATCTTACTACCTCCCATATCTTCCAAAAAGCTTTCCCATTATCCCAGAGTGTATTTAACTCGATATTATCTTTTAATGTATTCATTGTGCTCCATTGCCCATTGTGTTTATACGCACATATTTGCTTTAATTTAACTACCTTTTCAAAAACTTCTTTTTCCAATTCTCCTAATATTAGATAATCAAATATTTTTCTGTCCATTACCATAAATCCGCCATTCATCCATTTGTCCAAAAGAGGTTTCTCCTTAAACTCTGTTATCACATTTTCTTCATCTATTTCTACCAACCCAAACTGTGATACCATTTTTACTATGGTTACCGTTACAGTAAGACCCATATATTCATGAAATTTTAAAAGTTTACTCAAATTCACGTCCGCCACATCATCCCCATATGCAAGAAAAAATTTATCTCCTTTGATTAAGCTCTTTATCTGTTGTATCCTTTTAGATTTAGTGCTTTCTAGTCCCGTATCAACAAATTGGATATCCCACCTTTCATGATTATTATTTTGAAAATACGCCCTTATCTTATCCCCCTTATCCCCCAAGCAAAGGATAAAATTATTAAATCCATGAGATGCGTATATTTTCATAACATGCCACAAAATAGGTTTATCACCTATAGAAATAAGTGGTTTTGGTATCTCTTCTGTTAAAGTACCCATTCGTGTTCCTTTACCGCCGCATAGTATAACAACAGGTATGTTTAACATACTTATTTTCTCCTTACATATCAGTTTGGTATTTAGCCATAAGGAAGCCAAATTCAAAAAAGTTTCATTCAAGAATGATAACAATTTTCAATGGTAGCAGCATTTTTATGGCTAAAATATTCTTCAGCGTAAGATCTGCAATTAGCGGCTATCTCAGCCAGCACATCTGGATGATTATAAAAATACTCAAGCTCTTTTTTGAAAAATTCAACTGTAGCAGGACCTGTTTTACCAACCGGCGAAGTAACGATATCGGCCAAGGCACCTGCATTTGAAGCAAGAACAGGTGTTCCGCAAGAAAAAGCCTCTATAACAACTTTCCCAAAAGCCTCTGGATAAATAGAAGGGACAAGCAATATATCCGCAGCCTGATAATATGGGATTAACTTTAGCCCCATTATACCTTCCACAACAGTAATATTATTTCTTTTCTTTGCTTCATTTTTAATCTTCCCAAGCAAAGGACCAGCATCGCCAATCAGTATAAACTGGATTTGTTCCAGTTGAGAGGATAGCTCTATAATAATATCAACCCCTTTTGCCGCAATATATCTGCCAACAAATAGAGCTAAAAATTTGTTAGAAAAACCTATACTTTCTTTTGAAATCTGTTTTGGTAGCGGCTTGTACAAATCCTGCGCTATCCAAAGATAATAAGTAGCTATTTTTTCTTCAGGTATCCCAATTTTTAACAACTCTTTTCTGGATTGATTACCCAGAGATAATATTTTGTCAAAAGGTCTCAACACCCACGCCACAATTTTTGAAAATAATTTATCAGGATTGAAATTATAAACTGCGTACGTACTCATTACAATTCTTTTTTTAAAAAAATGAGCAATTATTCTAGCAATGAAAGCAGCATTTAAACCGTGGGCATGAATTACATCTATTCTGGAATGGTGAAGTAATGTAAACAAAAAGGAGCTTAAAAAAAGATAGGGTGTGATGTACAAAAACTCCAACAATGGATATTTTTCTAATTTATGAAACAAATTATTTCCAAACCATCTGTATCTACGAATTTGAAAATTATTTATTACCTCTTTGCTTAATCCTTTTACATTATTAGTCAAAGGTTGATATGTTAAAACTACAACATTATAATCTTTCTTAATCAAAATCTCGCTTAAATCATTTAAATGAGATTCTACCCCACCGATATTGGGTCTAAAAAATGGAGTAATCCATAAAATATTTTTTTTCTTACTAACCATAATTTGTTTCACATTCTTAACTGCCATAGCTCACCCTAAAGCTCCGTCCCAAGGGGCTATATCGGTAGCCAAATAATCTTGTTACAATCTTAATTCATTTTAAATCCCATATTCTTATAAACTCTCCTATTGATCACTGCCTCCACCCTGCCCTTCCTAATTCCCTAACTGCGAATATCCCGCCAACCCTTCACCCATCCATATTCCCAAAGTGTAATCCAGCAGGCTATCGGGTAAAAGAACCAATCTATGTCTGGTCTTCTCATGCAACCTCTAAAGCTTTTAGGCTTTTGATTGGTAAAGTCACTTTTGTACAAAACCCATAAATTATACTCTTGCAATGTTTATCTTTTCGTCTCTCAGACACCTCTCAAATTCTTGTAGCAAGTTAATAACTACCTCCTCCATTTAAGGATAACCAATAAAAATGGATATTCCTTAATCTTACGTTCTTTAACAATCCAGTTCTACTAATACATTATTAGGGCTTCAAGGTATGCTCTTGCCTATAGTTTTATGTCTTATCAATTTTTTAGCATCAGGCACCTTCACAAGCCTTTAAAAATTGCAGCAATAACTTTGTCTTTTCCACATTTATTTTTTATAAATCTCTGTCCAGTACCGGGTAAGATATTCAAGTTTGCCTTTCACCCATCCCATATTATCCACATACCACTTTACAGTTTCTTCAATACCGTTCTCAAACGATATATTTGCCTTCCAGCCAAGGCTGTTTTTGATTTTATCCGAATTTAAAGAATATCTGAGATCATGCCCCGGTCTGTCCTTGACAAATTCTATCAGCTTTTCCGGCTTCCCCAGCAGCTTTAAAATATTATTAACCACTTCAATATTTTTCTTTTCCACTCCGCTGCCCACATTATAAACTTCACCTATCTTGCCTTGCTCCATAATTAAAAATATGGCGCTTGCACAATCAGAAACATGCAGCCATTCGCGGATATTTTCCCCTTTCCCATACACCGGAATCTTTTCATTGTTCTGCGCCTTGAGGATGACAACAGGAATCAGCTTCTCCGGATACTGCCATGGGCCGTAGTTATTAGACGACCTTACTGTTATTACCGGAAGCCCGTATGTCATGTGATATGCCCTCCCAATCATGTCAGCTGAGGCCTTACTGGCTGAATAAGGAGAGTTAGGGTTGAGCGGGGTCGTTTCATAAAACTGTCCGTCTTTTCCGAGCTCGCCGTATACTTCATCTGTAGAAATATTTATGAATTTTTCTACTCCACACTTTCTTGATATCTCCAAAAGGACATGAGTGCCATTTATATTTGTCTCCATGAAAGGGGCGGCATCTATAATACTCCTGTCCACATGACTCTCCGCCGCCCAGTGGACTATGATATCAGGCCTCTCTATTTTAAATATATGCTCTATAAAATCCCTGTTTGCTATATCTGTCCGGTAGAATGTGATGCTTTTCTCTAATCTGCTTATCCTGCTCAAATCTCCGGCATAAGTCAATTTATCAACAACTGCTATTTTATAGCCCCTTTCCACACCCTGCCTGACAAATTCACTCCCTATAAAACCTGCTCCACCGGTAACCAATAATTTCTTCATGTTATACGGCGCTCCTCATTACAAATCTGTCAACAGCATTCTTCCAGTCCGGGATTTCAACACTTAAGGCATTCGAAAGTTTGCGATTAGACATGGCTGAAAAATAAGGCCTTTTTGCGGTTTCGCCAAAAAATCCCGAGTTTACCGGAAGCGCCAAGTTAGGCAGTTTAAGTTTGTCGATGTAATACCGTGCCACTTCATAGCGGGAGGCATAGCCGCTGTTGGTAAGGTGATATACTCCCCTCAAATTGTTTTTCACTGCATCTAATGTAAACCTTACAATATCCTCAGTATAGGTAGGCACAGAGATTTCACTGCATACTATTTTCAGTACATTCTTCTTTCTTGCCCAATCCGATAACTTATAAAAAAAATTCTGTTTACCGGCCCCAAATACCCAGCTAACCCTAAACAATAAAAAATCATCCGTTTCTTCAGCCAATAGTTTTTCACCCAACAACTTGCTTCTCCCGTAATTATTAATGGGGTTTGGCATATCATCCTCTGTATAAAAGCCTTCCTTCAAACCATCAAATACATAATCGGTGCTAAAATGTATGAGCAGGGCTCGATTTTTACAGCACAGAGCAGCAAGATTTTTTACACCTGTTGCGTTAACCTTTGAAGCCCGTTCAAAGTCCTGCTCAGCCTTATCCACCTGATTGTATGCCGCGCAGTTTAAAACAATATCCGGCTTATAGTGGAGAATTGCCTCTGCAACAGCGTTAAAATCAGTAATATCCAGCTTCTCCCGGCTCAGTGGAATTACATTACAGCTATTATTGCGCTCAATATTGCGCTGAAATTCGGTAGCCAATTGGCCGTTTGCGCCTGTTATTAAAAATTTCATTACAGTTAATTCTTATGAATGTCTCTCAACGCAGAAAGTTTCCTGTCTTTCTCAGAAAGAACAGGGCTGTTGGCAGGCCAGCTTATATTGATATCCGGGTCGTTCCAGATAATGCCGCCCTCATTTTCGGGTGAATATTCTGCGGTGCACTTATACAAAACCTCAGCCGACTCGCTCAGGGCAACAAAACCATGCGCAAAAGCCGGAGGCACATAAAGGCACATATTATTATCCTCTGATAATTCAACCCCCACCCATTTTGCGTACGTAGGCGAACCTCTCCTTATATCAACAGCAACATCAAATATCTTGCCTTTTAAACAACATATCAGTTTCCCCTGTGCAGATGGATGCTTCTGATAATGCAGCCCTCTTAAAACAAAGCGCGCTGACATGGAATGATTATCCTGGACAAAATGTTCGGTTATTCCGGCCATAACAAATTCTGAATGTTTATATATTTCCCTGAAAAAACCTCTTCCATCAGCAAAGGCAGCAGGCCTAATTAATATTACTTCCGGAATCGTCAATTTTGTAAATTCAAACGGCATAATAAAGACTCAATTTACCCCTTTAATAAATTCAGAATATATTGACCGTATTCGCTGCCTTTCAGAGGCTCGGTTAATTTTAAAAGTTGTTCTTTATTTATATATCCCAGCGAGTATGCAATTTCCTCTATGCATGATATTTTTAAACCCTGTCGTTTTTCAATCGTAGCAATAAATTCTCCTGCCTCAAGAAGACTCTCATGGGTGCCTGTGTCAAGCCAGGCATAACCTCTGCCTAAAAGTTCCACTCTCATCTTATCTCTTTTAAGGTACTCTTTATTTACATCTGTGATTTCAAGTTCTCCTCTCCTTGATGGCTTGATTCCTTTAGCAATTTTCAAAACTTCATTGTCGTAGAAATATAATCCGGTAACTGCATAATTTGATTTGGGGGTCTTGGGTTTTTCTTCTATAGACAACACCTTGTCGTCGCTATCAAACTCCACAACACCGTATCGTTCAGGGTCGTTGACATAATAGCCAAATACAGTGCATTTCCCGGAATCTGTTAGCTCGGTCACAGCCTTTTTAAGCAGGTCTACAAGGCCATGGCCATAAAAGATATTATCGCCGAGTATAAGACAGACATTATCATCCGCAATGAAACCCTCTCCCAGTATGAATGCCTCTGCAATCCCATTGGGGCGAGGCTGCTCTTTATAAAATATTTTCATGCCAAGATGAGAACCGTCACGAAACATTTCTTTAAATCTTGGCAGGTCATGCGGAGTTGATATTATTAAAATCTCCCTTATCCCCGCAAACATCAATACGGAAAGTGGATAATAAATCATGGGCTTATCATATACTGGCAAAAGCTGTTTACAGATTGCTTTTGTAACCGGATAAAGTCTGGTGCCGCTTCCGCCGGCTAAAATTATACCTTTCATCTGTCTTATATCTCCTGTTATTTACTTAACCCAAAAAATGCAATTGCATTTTTTGACAATCAAGGCTCACTGGCTCCATCCCTCTCTCTTCAATTCTCTGATTCCCCAAAATCCACCGACCCTGCCAAACCCATACTCCAGAAGCGTTATCCAACAAGCCACAGGATGGAAAAACCATGCGCTGTCCGGCTTCTTTACATAACCTTTCAGACTCTGAATTAATAAAGGCATAAATATCAGGCAGGATAAAATAAATTTTAGCAACTTTATCTTGCTTATGCTTTGCCATGGATATTTTCTCACACCGAGTTTATTGTAATAAAGATAATCTCTTACTCTTCTTCTCTGTTTTCTTGCAAAGGTCTTTACATCACCAGAAAAAATGTGGATTATGCCGGTTTTTACCTTCGCAAAATAGATACCGTCTGTCAGGTTTGACCGGCTAAGAAGTTCATAAATTATATCTATATCAAAAAGATAGTCGCCGATATCACATTTCTCTAAGACCGAGCGCCGGATAAGAAACCCGTTGGCGCCAATAGTGGGAAGGCGCATTTTATCCAATTCAATTTTCAAATATCCACCTTTGTCCTCCTCTTTATGCGGCATTTCAGTCCAGCGCCCGGTCAAAGTACAATATCTATCATAGTTTCCCAAAAACAGGCATAAAGGATCGTTCATACCAAGAAGGGCACAGTAGCGAGTTATGTAACTATCGGTTGTCCTATATGTATATTCAATCGGCTCTGATGCTACAATTTCAGGATCATTAAAAGGCTCCACCATATTTTTCAGCCAATCTTTATCAGGTAGTATATTGTCAGAATCAATGAAGGCAATTATATCATTTTTAGCATGTTTACGACCAGCGGCTTTGCCTGCCTCACCGGTCTTTAACGGATTAGAAACTATCTTTAAATTTATCTGACCTGTTGCATGTATTGAGCTAACAATCTCTAAAGTCCTGTCGGTTGAACCACCATCTGCAATAATGGTTTCTACCTTGTCTTTAGGATAATCTTGTATGGCAATACTTTCTAAACAATCCCGCAAAGTCTTTGCTGAATTGAGAGTGGGAATAATTATACTTACCGCTGGCGATTTGTTGCTCATTCTCCCTCATGTTGCTCTTAAGCCTCTCTTTAAAGCCCTCATATTCTTTTCTAAAGGTTTCTCTAAGTTTTGCGGTTTTCTCTGCTAATTTAAGAATCCTCTCGCCGTCGAGTTCATCCAGAAAAATTGGATGACTTCATGCCTATTCCGCTTGCTTCCTCAAGTCACTCAGTATCTTCCCGATGATTCTTTCCATCTCTGGAATATGTTTAGAACAGACGGCAAACACCGTCTCAGCATCAATATCAAAATAGTGATGAGTTATTATGTCTCTCATCCCCTTTGCCTTCTTCCAATCAATATCAGGATAATTTATGAGAAGCTTCCCATCGGTCACTTTGTCAACCTGTTTTAATGCCTCGCCTATGTTAATCAGCTGCATGCAGATACTATCCAGCTTCTCAAGACCATTATCATCCTTAATGAAATCGTCTACAGATCCTATGGTTTGAAATCTTTTGGCTATTTGATTTATTGACCAGCCGATATTTTCTAAAATATCTATGACAAGTTCTTTGTCATACATAAATGGCATCCCGCTCTATCCTGCGTCTCAAGGCTTCGTTCATTTTGTCTCTCAGCCTCACAACATCCACCTTGTTTCCCAGGGCTTCTTCAACTGCCTGCTTAATGCCTATCAGACAAAAGAGGTCAGGCCTTTCAAGTTCAACCACAATATCAATGTCGCTCCCCTCATAAACCTCACCCCTGGCATAGCTTCCAAACAGACCTATCTTTTGAACACCAAACTTCTTCTCAAATTCAATCTTATGCGCAGCAATGTAGTTTAAAATATCTTTTCTATGCATTCCTCGCCTCCATAATTAAATATTGGATTCCCGCTAAAATCTTGCGGGAATGACAAAATAAAACAATAATTTCCATTCAGGGACAGACATAGCCCTCTCCCGTGGGGGAGAGGAGATTATTTAAGATAAAAATCTTACTTTTGATATTGGCTTACTGCCTTTCTATGACTGAAGTCTGTAAGGTGACCAAAGAGTTTTTTGCCTGCGCGCCACAAAAATCTTATATCATCCGCACCCCGTATAGCAAGAATCTTCCGTGCTATAAACTGCGGGCTGGCAAATGATTTATAGAGCATCTGAGTCAACTCCTTTATATCCAGTGCAGACATGGAAGATGACATTACAGGCTCTCTCATATCGTATCTGTCCCAATCTTCTGTAAGAAGCCAGCCGTTTCCCTTGCATTCTTCAAATAAAGGAGTGCCTGGATACGGTATCACAATGGTTGCCTGAAGAGTATCAATATACCCACATTTAAACAAGTATTTCGCAAGTTCAATGGTATTCCTGGCATCTTCTTTTGTCTCCCATGGATAACCCATCATCACGGTAACATGTGGATCAAGCCCTGCTTTTTTAGCCATTTTAACTCCATCTGCTATTTGTTCTACCTTGAGATTTTTATCTATCCTGTCGAGGGTCTTCTGGTTTGCTGATTCAAGGCCGAAGAGAATAAATCTGAAGCCTGCTTTTGCCATCATTTTATACTCATGTTCACCAAGTATTCCAAAACGCATATTGCAATCTATCTTAACTTTTTTATTATAGCCCCTCTTTATCATGCCTTCACAGAAATTTATGAGCCATTCACCCACTGGAAATGTGCCGCTATCATCCATTATTTCCCGCACTCCATATTTTTCAATAAGCATACCTACTTCATCAAGTACCTTTTCAGGAGACCGGCTACGGTATTTGGCGCCGGGAAATATTGTAGTCCAAGAACAAAAAGAACATTTTCCCCACCAACAGTCACGGGCAGCCATGGTATAGGTTCCGGGGAGGTATTTATAATTCCCGTTCTTTTCACTGTATAGCTTCCAGCGTGTTAATTTTCTGTCTATAAGAGGAAGGGAGTTAAGGTCATGGTTCAATTCACACTGGCCGGTGTTTTTAATCCTTCCTTCCTCACGATACCAGATGCCGGGCATGAAATTAGTTGCGAGTTGCGAGTTACGAGTTGCGAGTTGAAAGTTGCGAGTTGCGGGTTGCGAGTTGCGGGTTGCGAGTGAACGACAAAGATTCAGGAGGAGAAAGTCATAGTCGCCGCCGGTAAGGACAAAATCAACCTGACTGTTAGCCATAGATTCTTCGGGGAGGGCTGTTACATGGTCGCCCATGAGAACAGTTACGGGTTGCGAGTTGCGGGGTGCGGGGTGCGAGTTACGGGTTGCGAGTTGCGAGTTGCGAGTTGCGGGGGGCGGGTTCTGAGTTGTGAGTTTTTTCAAATCATTGATTATTTTCCAGTGGCGTTTGACTACCGGGGTCTTGGTTTCTATGGCAATAACATCGGGTTTTTCTCTTTTGATTCTTTCCAGCCACTGGGCATAAGTCAAACCTTCTGCAATGCCATCATCCCATATTACTTCAAAACCATTGTCTTTGAGTAAGGTTGCGGCATATGCCGGCACCATGGGATAGATATAGGTCGGCTCACTAAACCACTGAAACTGGCGGTTCTGGCCCAATAAAGGGATGCCCTTTTCAGATTCAAGGGGGGGGTAGGAGATGGAAACCTTCAGGGGTTGCGGGTTGCGGGTTGCGGGTTGCGAGTTTTGGGTTGCAGGTTTTATTTCCATTTTGTCTCCACGTATTGAATAAATCTGTTTATTTTGCTGCCCAACTCGTTATATGCATCAACATAAGATTGTATTTCTTTTTCATCACGACAATGGCTGTCTTTTATAAAATTCAGATGAAGGATGGTTTCATCGCATGAAGCGTGGGCATACGTCAGAAACTTAATAAAGTCTGCCCTATATTTCTTTCTACCATAACCTTCTACAACGCAAGATGTAACCCCTTTGGATGACCTTCTTAATTGACTTCCTTCTTCATACATTTCATAATTTGGAAGTTTCAGTGACATTTTGTGCACCTTTATTGCAAGGTCATATGATAAATTATAAATTTCCAAATCCTTATAACTTTTCATTTCTTCTGTCTTCCAACCCGCAACCCGTAACACGCAACTATTTTCTCCTCAATCTGCTCTTCAACTCTTTTGTAAATAAATAACCTTGTAAAAAACGAATACCATACCAAATGTGCGTTAAAAATATATAAAAAAGACTGACCGAAGAAACTGCAAGATTCTTTTCTTTGCCTTGAATCTGAAATAAGGCAATTATTAACGCAATTGTGTATACTCCCATGCCGGCATAAAAAAATCTACTAAAAAAATAGTTATTGGTAAAGAACGATGACATTCCAACAGACAGGAATATTACAAAAAAAGATGGAATAAAATATTTCAATCTTCTTGAAGTCTCGGGAAATCGTTTTGCAAAAAACCCCCGGTGCAGACCGTAACTGCCGGTCTGTCTCAGATGGTTTATAATGCCCCCTCTCCTATGGTGCCATACAAAAACATTTGGGTCATAGATTATCTTTCCACCTGCTTTAATGATATCTAAGCAAAGCTTTGTGTCCTCACCCGGCCAATATGCAGAATTGAAACCGCCAACCTTTTCAAACATATCCTTACGAACCAGCAAATTTACTGACGGCCAGTCATCAACTTCCCTTATTGTTCCTGTTGGCCAGTATCGTTCAGGAAATCCTCCTCCGATGCTGCTCAAAAAAACTGCCCCAGAAACCCTCTGCAGAAAAGAATCGCTCAACGGAGTAACTGCCGGGCCTCCCACTGCAGCAATATCTGGAGCATCAAAATGTCTTACAGCATTTTGCAGCCAATCTTTTCTGGGATAGGCATCGTCATCAATAAATGCAAGGACATCGCCCTTCGCATAATTAGCTCCGGTATCTCTTTTTACTGCAGGACTAACCTTGTTGCTTGCGATAATCCTTGCCCCAAGCCTTTTTTCCAGTTCTTCTTTTTCATCTCCAATCTCGTCCGGGAGGATTAACACCTCAAAATTTTTGCAATTAAGCCCTTTGAGCTTTTCGCAGGTCTCAAAAATATAATTGTTAATTTTCTGAACCGGAATGATTATAGAAAAAAACATCTGATTTAAAGGTTGACCCTTCTTCTGACGATATACATTGGGCGGTTAACCACTTCTCCATGGATATTTCCAATATAAAGGGCTATCAATCCCAGGCAGCTAAGGACAATACCTATTAGAAACATGATAATCGTTGCCAGCATTGCAGTCCCGGAAAAATACATCTTGTATGGGTCTTTGAGAAAAAACTTATCAACAAACATTACCAGCCCAAGCAATGTTGAGAAAGATGTAATAACAATCCCTAAATAGCCAGCAATCTTTAACGGTAACAAACTGTGGGAGATATAGCTGCTAACAGCAAGTCTGAATAATTTCAAGTAATTATAACTTGGTTTGCCATATAACCGCTCATTAGCATTAAAATACACATAATCCCTTTTAAAACCGAGCCAGTCTATCAGGGCCCGTGTCATTCTGTTTTTCTCTTTAAGCCTTTTGAACTCTTCTATTACTATTCTGTCCAGCAGCCTATAATCTGTGGAGCTGGGGGTGATTTCTGTTTCAGAGATTGCGTTAATTGTCAGATAAAAAATATATGATCCTGCTTTTTTAATCAATCCTTCGCTTTTATTTTTATTTCTTACTCCTACAACCACCTCGGCCCCATTTTCCCATCTTTTTATAAATTCATGTATCTTTTCAACCGGATGCTGCAAATCTGCATCCATTAAAATACATGCTGCACCCTGACAAATATCAAGACCTGCTGTCATTGCAACCTCTTTGCCGAAATTACGGCTGAATTCTACAGCCTTCACCGTATGGTCGGCAGCGGTGATTTTATCCAACTCGGCGCTGCTGTTATCTGTGCTGCCGTCGTTCACAAAGATTATCTCAAAGGAGTAGTTTGCATTATTAAGAATTTTTTTCAATTCCCTGTATACCAAAGGAATATTATTCTCTTCATTATAGAATGGAATAACAATAGAAATATGCCTTTTCTCCATACCGTCCCTATTTCCCGCTACTTATCCCAACAACCTCTTCTGTTGGCAAATCCTGTTTCACTGCCTGTTTTATCCTCAGTTCCGGATAGAGGATTATAGAACCGACAAAAAGGAGGAGGCTTCCGATGCCTATCAATGTATAAAGCACAGTGATGAGTGAATCGTGAAATGAGAGTATGAAAACTATCTCTAAGAATGCGCCTATAAATAATATATACTGGAAAAATGTTTTTCCCTTTGCAATAAAATAGTTCATCATTATCAAAAGCAACGCCATGGGCAGCATGGAAACGCCAAAATATCGCACTATCTCGCCAGCTTCAAGATACTTGACTCCAAAAAATGTACCTATAATAAATTCTGGGAAAAAAAACAATAACAGAGCGCCGGAGCCTGATAACAGAAACGTTACAATAGTGGTTTTGATAATAAGATGGCTGCTGTCCTGCCGCAATGTGTTTGACTCTGCTACCATAGGAAACATTGCAAGGACAATAGCGCCGGGAAGATACATAACCGCCTTGCCAATAATTGACGCTGACGCATAAATACCGGCCTCATGGCCTGAAAACAGATGTTTGACAAGCACCATATCCGCCTGCGTCATTACTGCAAATGCAAGGTTTGCCAGCAAGACAGGCAATATATTGAGGAATGTAATATTGTCCGGGATATCCAGAATTCCTTTTTCATAATGCATATCCTTCCTGAGCGGGAGATAAGTTATAAACCATATGGTTATGCTCGCAAGGACAAGGCCTGCCATTACTCCATTTACACTTAGTCCTGCAATGACAAGCGCCACACAGAAAAAGAATTTCATGGGGCCGCCCAAACCCATGCCTATATTCATCCATTTAAAATCCTGAATCCCCTGCAATACCGCGATATTTATGAGAGGAGGGCTGAGGAGCAGAAAGATAGCCCCCCCCAGGATTATAACCGGAATAACAGAAGGGGCATTTATGTATTCTTTTATATAGGGAGATATCATCAGGAACAGAAGGAAACCTACACTTCCTGCGATCAGGACAAACTTATATATCTTTCTGAACAATCCTCTTATTTTGCCAAACTCTCCTCTTGCTTTATATTCTGCAGTCTGTTTGGAAATAACCATAAAGAGGGTGCCGAGCGGGACAGCCATCACCATAAACATGGCAAGGAGGGAATTCATTAAACCGTATTCAACAGTGGTAAAGAGCCTTCCCATTGTTATCTGGAAAGCGTAGTTGAAGACATTCCCCACCATTGACACTAAAAAAAGGAGGCCGCCTGCTTTTATTAACTTATCTGAAAAAATAGTTTTTAGCATTGTAGGTGATTGTGTTTCAGAAATATTACTTGTTTGTGAGTATAACCTTTCATCTACACAAGTGAAACAATAAATTTGTCCAGACTTATAATTCTCACTTTATCTTTCCTTATATCAACATCTTTTTCAGAGACAGCCTGATATAAAAATGGAATATCCAGTCTGTCTCCAAAATATGGCAGGCTTTTTGAAACCTCTCTGGAATTGGACTTAACCTCCACAGCAAACCATGGCTTGCCGCTTTCAGTAACCAGAAAATCGACCTCCCTTGCTTCAGCATCTCTTAAAAAATGCAGGTCTGTCTTGTAACCTTCCACATCATTCAGAAAATGACACATCTTGAGCAGGTGCGAAGCGACTATATTCTCCAGCCTGGCGCCTCTCCCATCAGGAACCTCAGACCAATCCCATAGATACAATTTAGGCTCCTTTTTCAGAGACCTTATTTTTTTATGATGAAAGGGATAAATCCTGAAGTGATAATAAAACCTCTCAAGAATATCCATCCAATGCGCTACAGTCTTATGAGCGACAGAAAGGTCTTCTCTCAAAGAATTCAGGGATAGAAGAGAGCCGACCCTGTCAGGAAGAATATCCACAAGGACATGAAGGAGCGACAGTTCTCTGATATTCTCCAAATCCCTTATATCCTCCCTCACCAGCCTTTCAAGCCTCTGGTTGTGCCACCTCCTAAGTTCCTTTTCATTTTGTTTAAGCAGAGGCTCAGGGAAACCGCCAAATTTCAATGCTATCTCTAATGCCTCTTTTGTCTCCTTCCCTGACTCCTGAAAGACTATTTCTTTGAAAGGGACAATCTCATTTCCCCTTTCCAGAAACTCCGCAAGGCTGAAGGGATGAAGGCGATAGTAGTAGTACCTTCCCATTAGCGAATCCCCACCCCGCCTGTATACATCCAGCCTTGCACTTCCGGTCACAAGAATCTTGAAATCATCTTTATGCTTATCAAACTGTCCCTTGAGATAATTTTTCCAGTCCTTGTACTTGTGTATTTCATCGAACAGGATAATCTCAGCATTGCCTTTAAACTGTGACTGTAAAATATTCTTTCTATCATCACGCGCATCCCAGTTCAGATAATCGTAATGTTTGAAATAGTTTTCGGCAATATACTTAGCCAGGCTCGTCTTTCCAACCTGTCTTGCACCGCCTATAAAAACCATCTTTTCATTGAGGTCACGCAGAATATGCGGGACAAGATACCTTTTTTTCATGAAAACAACTTACCATCTTTTTTGACCTTAGTCAAATATTCTGGCAGATATTTTTGACAATGGGTGAAAAATATGGTGGATGGAGATAGACCTTTGAAAAATGCCTTTTCTTTGTCATTCCCACGAAGCTTGTCCCCGCATGCTTTAAGCGGGGAGTGGGAATCCAGAAGGCATTGACAACATTAGATTCCCGTTCCCCGATTGAGACCTTCGAGGACAAGTTTCACGGGAATGACCATTAAGACCATTCAGGGTGAAATTCAAAGGTCTCGGAGAATGAATATGGGGGGTTGCGCAAAGGTCTCCGAACAGTTGAGATTGCGGAGCCTGCCCCGAGTCTGTCTTGAGATTGCTTCGTCGCTCTGCTCCTCGCAATGACAGACGAGGAAGCTCGTCCCTCGCAATAACAAGTGAGAGGACTCTGCTTTGCTCCGTCCGTAAATCTGGGACAGTCCCCCACATCTGGTTATGGATTCCCGCTTTCGCGGCACGCTAAACGTGCTGCGGGAATGACAACTTTGGTGCGTAAATACATACTTTTTCAACAGCCCCACAGGTACCATTTATTTTGCCTTTCTGGCCTTCCTTTGGGTAGTGCCTTAAGTCTTTTGTTAACCATGCCATTATAATAAGGTACCCATGTCATTTCTAATTACTACCTATTTCATTTTTGACAATTTTTTCTATAAATTCGACAAATTCTTCCGCTTCACCATACCAACGACTCACCTCATCAAGATTGAAACGCAGCAAATCTGCATAATCAGCCTTTTGACGATTATCAAATAATCTGTCATAGAGGTGTCCTAATTTTGTATCTACCGTACCAGGCTTTAGAAAATTTTGGTGGAAAAGCAAGCGGACACCGCTATGTTTCGCCGAAGAAAGTCCTTTTGTAAGTAATAAGGCAGAAACAGCATAAAAACAGGCATAGTAAAGACGATTGACGAAGGTGTTTGTATGTCCATGCTCTAAAAGAATTTTAGCCTCTTTAAGAGATTCACGAGACCTCTCAAGTCGATATCTTACTAAGATGAGTATCTCTTCCTTCATAAAACAACGCCTTCTCTTTTAATATTTTGATATAATGGCATCGCATCGTATAATGATGAATTCCAATCTTTTCTATTTATTAAAATGATAGTCAATACAGCGCTAGTTTCAATCTCTATTGGAAATAGTTGACGACGGAAAATATCCTCTCGCTCGAGAGATGACTCTCCATCAGTCAAAATAAGCAAGTCATAATCAGATTCTGGTTCAGCATCACCCCTTGCTCTGGAGCCATAGAGAATAACCTCCGCAGAAGGGTCAACTTTCTTCACAGCATTACGGCACTTTAATAATAATACTTTTTCAGATTCTGATTTTGTTTTGCATTCGCTTAATTTTTTCATCTCTCAAACACCTCAACAAAATGAATAAAATGGGGACAACAAGATACCATTTATCCTAATACAAACGCATTAAGTATTGTTACATTGTCATTGCGAGCAAAGCGAAGCAATCTCATAGTTTGAGGGGATTACTTCGTCGCTCTGCTCCTCGTAATGACACATTATTTAATGCGTTTGTATTAATAAGTTATGGATTCCCGCTTTCGCCACGCTCAGCGTGGCTTCCGCGGGAATGACAACTTTGATTAGGGGACAGTTCCGATTCGGAGCCTGTTCCGAGTCTGTCTTGAGATTGCTTCGTCGCTCTGCTCCTCGCAATGACAGACGAGGAACTCCGTCCCTCGCAATGACAAGAGAGGGGACTCCGCTTTGCTATGTCCGTAAATCTGGGACAGTCTCCCACCTCAAAGGGTTAAAACCTTACTCGCCAAAAATGGGGAAGGTCTCAAAGCATCTAGCTCCGCTTTCCTGGTTACATAATGATTGCAACCGGCTTGAATATTCCACTTAGGTTGAAACTGCGCATTCAATTTACAACCATTCTACATCAGCGCCATTGAGTTCAACTGAGACAGCTCGCTGCAACAGGTCAATAGAGACGATAAGCCTATCTCTCTTTTTCAAGTCAAGAATTATTCCTTCACACCCCTGTAATGGGCCGTTAGCTACCCTGACTTTTTGTCCTTTT